>Ga0209048_10000240_pt1 | contig 60246 bp, 54 predicted proteins | sample FrelakmetCRP12CR_FD_187146 | JGI IMG/M metagenome (GOLD analysis project Ga0209048, IMG submission 187146) | Freshwater lake sediment microbial communities from the University of Notre Dame, USA, for methane emissions studies - CRP12 CR (SPAdes)... | ecosystem: Environmental > Aquatic >...
GCGAGCAGCGCCAGGAAGGCGAGCGAGAAGGCGGCCATCCACGCCATCCGCTTCAAGACGTGCTTCAGCCGGAAGTGGCCGAGCTCGTGGGCGAGCACCGCCTCGATTTCGTCCGGCGCGAGCCGCTCGAGCAGCGTGTCGAAGAAGACGATGCGCTTGGCGCGCCCGAACCCGGTGAAAAACGCGTTGCCGTGGCTCGAGCGTCGCGACCCGTCCATGACGAAGAGGCCGCGGACCGCGAAGCCGCAGCGCACGAGCAGCGCCTCGATCGCATCGCGCGCGGAGCCCGCCGGCAGCGGCACGAACTTGTTGAAGAGCGGGGCGATCACCGTCGGGTAGAGCGCCAGCAGCAGGAACTGGAATCCGATCCACAGGGCCCAGGCCCAGATCCACCACAACGGCCCGGCGACCCGCATCAGCCACAGCACGAGCGCGACGAACGGCAGGCCCAGCGCCGCGGCGACCATGACGCCCTTCAGAAGGTCGGTTGCCCAGAGCGCTCGCGTCGTCCGGTTGAAGCCGAACTTCACCTCGATGCCGAACGTCCGCAGGTACGAGAACGGCAGGCCGACGACGCCGGAGATCACCGCGACGGCGACGATCAGCGCGAGGTCGCGGCCGAGTGCTCCGGCCGGAAGGCCGTCGGTCCATGCGACCAGCGCGGCGAGGCCGCCGCCCAGCGTGAACGCGACCAGCACGAGCGTTTCGACGAGCGACTCGGCGACGCTGAACCGCGTGCGCGCGACCGTGTAGTCGGCGGCCTTGCGGTGCGCGGCCGGGGCGATGCGCTCGGCGAACGCGGACGGCACGGCGTCGCGATGCGCGGTGACGTGCACGATCTGGCGCCGGGCAAGCCACAGCCCGAGCGCAAGCGAGACCGCGAGCGCGGCAACGAACACGACGGTGAAAGCGAGGTCGGTCAAGGCGGGAATGCGTGCGCAGCGGTCGCGCCCGCCGGAGTGTGCGAGAATGCCGCACCCATTTTACGCGATTTCACGATGCCCCAAGACGCGAGCCGCCTGGTCTGGATCGACATGGAGATGACCGGCCTGAAGCCGGACGTCGACCGCATCATCGAGGTGGCGCTGGTCGTGACGGACGGCGACCTCGCCACGGTCGCCGAGGCGCCGGTGTGGGTCGTGCGCCAGAGCGATGTCGTGCTGGCGGGCATGGATGCGTGGAACCAGGGCACGCACGGCCGCTCGGGCCTGGTCGACAAGGTGAAGGCCTCGACGCGGGACGAGGCCGCCGTCGAGGGCGAGGCGCTCGCGTTCCTGCGCGAGCACGTGCCGGCGAAGGCCTCTCCGATGTGCGGCAACTCGATCTGCCAGGACCGGCGCTTCCTCGCGCGCTGGATGCCCGCGCTGGAGGACTATTTCCACTACCGCAACCTCGATGTATCGACGCTGAAGGAGCTCGCGCGCCGCTGGAAGCCGGAGCTCATGAAAGGGGTGTCCAAGGAGGGCAAGCACGAGGCGCTCGCCGATGTCTACGAATCGATCGCGGAGCTCAAGTACTACCGCGAGCAGTTCATCAGGGCGTAGCCGCCCTCTCGGTGCCCGCGCGGCCGCCCGAAGGGCACTGAGCGCACCCTATGGGGTTCATCTCAGAGCTTCCGCGCGAGCAGCACGCCGTCGCCGACGCTGACGAGGCACGCGTCGACGCGCGGGTCGTCGCGTATCTTCAAAGTGATCGCGCGCAGCGCTACCGTGTCCGGCTTGTTGTCCGAGGGATCGGCCACGGCGCCACTCCAGAGGACGTTGTCGATCGCAACGAGCCCGCCCGCGCGCAGCAGCGCGAGGCACGCTTCATAGTACGCATCGTAGCCGGTCTTGTCGGCGTCGATGAACGCGAAATCGAACGTGCCGGGCCCGTCCCGCTGAAGCAGTTCCGACAGGGTTTCGCGCGCGGGCCGCAGGTGCAGCTCGATACGCTCGGCGAGCCCGGCTTCGGCCCAGTAGCGTCGCGCGATCGCCGTCCACTCTTCGCTGACGTCGCAGCAGACGAGGCGCCCATCGGCGGGCAGCGCCCCGGCGAGCGCGAGCGCGCTGTAGCCCGTGAAGGTTCCGATCTCGATGGCGCGGCGGGCGCCGACGAGTCGGGCCAGGAAGGCGAGAAGGACCCCCTGGTCGGCGCCGATCTGCATGCCGGCCTGCAGCAGTCCTGCCGTCTCCGCGCGCAGCCGCTGCTGGAGCGGCGTTTCCCGCACGACGACCGTGCCGAGGTAGCGGTCGACGGCTTCGGGAAACAGCGTGCGGTGGGCCATGGTGTCACCTTTGCGGTTCGAGGTGCGCGCGGAGTTCGCGGGCAGCGGGCACGGACCCGGCGGATCGTACGCGCATGCCGCGCAGGTGGAAAGATCGACGTTCTGCGATAATCGTCCGATGGCGGATCCCGCGCCTCCGGTGATGAAGTTCTGCAGTGCCTGCGGCTCCGGCCGCATCGAGCTCCGCGTGCCGGACGGCGACAACCTGCCGCGCTTCGTCTGCGCCGGCTGCGGCGCGATCCACTACCAGAACCCGAAGGTCGTCGTCGGCTGCCTGCCCGAATGGGAGGACCAGGTGCTGCTGTGCCGGCGTGCGATCGCGCCGCGGCACGGGCTGTGGACGCTGCCCGCGGGCTTCCTCGAGAACGGCGAAACGCTGGTCGCGGGCGCGGTGCGCGAGACGATCGAGGAGGCGAGCGCGCGCGTCGCGGTCGGCGAGCTCTACACGGTGATCAGCCTGCCCCACATCAGCCAGATCTACGTGATGTTCCGCGCGCGGCTGCTCGATCTCGAGTTCGGGCCGGGACCCGAGAGCCTCGAAGTGCGCCTCTTCCGCGAGGACGAGATCCCGTGGGACGAGATGGCGTTCCGCACCATCGGCCGCACGCTGCGCAACTATTTCCTCGATCGCCGGCTTGGAGCGTTCCCGACGCGCGTCAGCGTGCTCGAACGAAGGGCGCCGCGGGCGGACCTGTCCGGCGCCGCCTGATGGTCCGGGCGCCATCCTACGGCGCACAGGGACGAACCACGACGACCGCGCCGTCGTCGGCCGTTCCGACGAGGGCGGCGAGCCGGTCGCAGTGATCGCCCCGGCAGAGCGTGTAGTCCGACGCGAAGTCGGAGTGCGTGAGCCGGAGCTCGGGCAGCCGCGTGTTCGGCCGCCACGTCCACACGCCGTCGCTCAGAACGGCCCCCGGCGCCGGCTCCATGCCGGCCCCGCTGCCCAGTACGCGCGCTTCGACCAGGACCAAGCCGGTCCCCTCGGCGCGGTAGCGCTCCTCCCATCGCGTCTTCTGCACCGAATGCTCCCACGCCAGCGTGAACTCGGAGGGCGGCAACGTCGCGCGCACGATGCCCGCAACGAGAAGGCATATTGGATCCACCTGCGGGGTCCCGGCGGGCCGCTCTTCGCGGGTTCCTCAACCGCCGGCGGCGGTGCGCGCTCGGCGCGTGCGCGCGAGGTGCCAGAGGAAGAACGCGGTGCCGAGGGCGAAACCGGCTTCATCGGTGAGCGGCACCGCCGCGACCAGCAGCGCGGCCGCCGTGAACGCGACGGCGCGCTCGACGATGCCGAGCGGCCCGCGCAGGTGGCCGATCGCCGCGGCGCCCCACAACGCGATCGCCGCGGTTGCCTTGAACGTGACGTAGATCGCCGCCAACGCGTCGACGTGACTGGCTCCGACGGCCGGCTGCAGCATCAATGCCGGGTCGTAGACCGCCATGTACGGGATCACGAAGCCCGCGATCGCGATGTGCGTTGCCTTCCAGCCGATCTTCATCGGCGATGCCTTGGCGATCGACGCCGCGGCGAACGCGGCGAGGGCCACCGGCGGGGTGAGGTCGGCGATGATGCCGAAGTAGAACACGAACATGTGCGAGACGATCAGCGGCACGCCGAGCTTGGCCAATGCCGGCGCCGCAATCGAGCTGCAGATGATGTAGGTCGGGATGGTCGGGATCCCCATGCCGAGCACCAGCGACACGATCATCGTCAGCACGAGCGACAGGAACAGGCTTCGGGACCCGATCTCGAGCACGAAATCGGCGAAATTGGACGCTGCGCCGGTCAGCGTGAGCACGCCCATGATGACGCCGACGATCGCGCACGCGAGGCCGACGCCGACCGCCTGGCGCGCACCGTCGATCAGGCTTCCGCGCATGATCAGCAGCGTCTCCTTGCCGCCCCGCGAGAACGCGTTCCACGCGATCAGGAAGGCGATGAGCGCGAGAATCGCCCAGATCTGGAACCAGTAGAAGGTCCCGGCCCACAGCCCCGCGGACACCCAGAACACGATGCGGAACTGCAGCGAGCGAAAGCCGGCCACGATACCCGCGCCGAGGATGAGGACCGCGGTCAGCGCAAGGCCGACCAGGCCCGCGTACATCGGCGTCCAGCCGTCGAAGAGCAGCACGACCAGCACCAGCAACGGCAGGAGCAGGTGCCATTTCTCGACGATGGCGCGCCAGGGATTCGGGCACTCCGATTTCGGCAGCCCGACCAGGCCGGTGCGGCCTGCCTCCAGGTGCACCATCCAGAAGGCCGTCACGTAATAGAGGATCGCGGGAACGATCGCCGCCTTGACGATCGTCACGTACGGAACGCCGAGCGTCTCCGCCATGATGAACGCAACCGCGCCCATCACCGGAGGCATGATCTGCCCGCCCATGCTGGCGGTTGCCTCGACCGCGCCGGCGAACACCGACGTGTAGCCGAAGCGCTTCATCAGCGGAATCGTGAACTGCCCGACCGTCATCACGTTGGCGATCCCCGAGCCGGAGATGGTGCCCATCAGCCCCGACGAGATCACGGCGACCTTCGCAGGCCCGCCTTTCGCGTGCCCGACGAATCCCATCGCGATCTGGTTGAAGAGGTTGATCATGCCCGCGTGCTCGAGGAAGCTGCCGAACAGGATGAACAGGAAGATGTAGGTGGCCGACACCAGCGTCGGAATGCCGTAGATGCCCTCGCTGCCCAGGTAGAGCTGGCCCACGATCTGGTCGTAGCCGTAGCCGCGATGCGAGAGCGCCGAGGGCAAGTACTGTCCGAACAGCCCGTAGGCGAGGAACGCGCCGCAGACGATCGGCAGCGCGTTGCCGAGCGCGCGGCGCGCCGCCTCGAACACGAGCACGACCACCACCGTCCCGACGATGAGGTCGGCCGTGGTCGGCTCGCCGGAGCGCTGGATAAGCGCGGCCTCGAACACCCAGTGGTAGAACGCGAGCGCGAAGCCCGCTGCGGCGAGCCCCCAGTCGAACCACGCGATCCGCCGCCGGTTCGCGCGCTTGGATATCGGATAGATCAGGAACGCGAGCAGCAGCAGGAAGCCGACGTGGACCGACCGCGTGATGAGACTCGACAACGGCGTGAACGCCGCGATGACGAGCTGGTAGGCCGAGAATGCCAGAGCGGCCGCCGCCACCGCGGTCGCGGCGAAGCCGGAGAGCTCGCGCTTGACGCCGGTCTCGTCGAAGGCCGCCTCGGCGGCCTGCGTCGTCACGTGCGGCACTTCGGGAGTGGCGGCCATCAACTCACCTGCGGATTGCCGCGCCGACCATCCGGCATCGACACGCGCAGCGCACCCGCGGCTGCCGGGTCGAAACGCCGCGCGGGGGCGTCCCGCTTCCCGGCGCCGTCACTTGATCACGCCGGCTTCCCGGTAGTATTTCTCGGCGCCCGGGTGCAGCGGAACGGGCATTCCTTCGAGCGCGTTCTGCAGATTGATCGCCTTGGCCGCGACGTGGGCGTTGGCGAGCTGGTCGAGATTGGTCCACAGCGCCTTGGTGATCGCGTACACGACATCCGCCGGCATATCCTCGCGCGTCACGAGATAGTTCTGCACGGCGACGCCCGGCACCGCCGCGGTCTGGCCGTTGTAGGTGTTGGCCGGGATCGTCGCCGGAATGTACGCGGGGTCGTTCACCTTCTTGACGATCTCCGGCGGGATCGCGACCACGACGATGTCCATCGACGTCGCGAGGTCCTTGAGCGAAGCCACCCCCAGACCGGCCGATTGCAGCGTCACGTCGAGCTGGCGGTTCTTCATCAGCTCCACCGATTCGCCGAAACTCAGGTACTCGACCTTGGAGAAATCCTTGTACGTCAGGCCGGCGGCGGCGAGGATCGCACGTGCATTGAGCTCCGTGCCGGACTTCGGCGCGCCGACGGATATCTTCTTGCCTTTGAGGTCGGCGAGCGTCCGGATTCCGGAATCCGCCCGCGCGACGATCTGGATGTAATTCGGGTAGATCGCCGCGAATCCCCGCAGCTTCCTGAGCGGCGTCTTGAACCCCGCCTCCTCGTTGCCCTTCCACGCGTCGGACAGCGCGTCCCCGAGCGTGAAGGCGACCTCGCCGCGTCCCGCCTGCAGCAGGTTCAGGTTCTCGACCGATGCCTTGGTCGCCTGCGCCGAGGTCTTGGCGCCCGGCACGGCCTTGCCGATGATGTTGGCGAACGCGACGCCGAGCGGATAATAGACGCCGCTCGTGCCGCCGGTCAGCACGTTGATGAACTGCTCGGCCGCCGACGCAGGCGCATACACAACGGCGGCCAAGGCGAACGGCACGAGGTTCTGCAGCAAACGCTTCATGGAACCTCCGTCGGCTTCGCGGCGGGTCGCGCCGCAGGGTTCGGGATCCCCGGGTTACGGCGCATTGCGCGGCGCGCGGGCATCGGCGAAGATTATAGCCCAGGCGCACGGCGGAAAGCGGCCAGCGCCGCCACGGTCCGCGTGGCAACCGGCACGGAAGGAATGCGACGCGTGCGCAAGGTCGACGAACTGTTCGAGCGCTACGGCGAATCGCATCGGCATCCCGTGAACGAGGCGATCCACTGGGTGTGCGTTCCGCTGGTCACCTGGAGCGTGCTCGCCGCGCTGTGGTCGGCGTCGCCGGCGGCGGCCTGCGTCGGCATCGGACTCGCGCTCGGCTTCTACGGGTGGCTTTCGCCGGCGATCGCAATCGGCATGCTCGCAGTGAGCGCGCTGATGATCGCGCCGCTGCTGCTGTTGGGCGGCAACACGCTGTTCGCCGCCGCCGCCGTGTTCGTGCTCGCGTGGATCGGCCAGTTCATCGGCCACGCGATCGAGGGGAAGAAGCCGTCGTTCTTCGAGGACGTGAAATTCCTGCTGGTCGGCCCGGCGTGGCTGCTGCACTTCCTCTATCGGCGCGCGGGAATCCCGTACTGAGACGAGCGGCGCGTCCGCGGCCGGATCGCGGTACCGCGGGGCGCAAGGCCCATGCGACCGGTCACTACGTGCCGGTCAGAACGGAAGCGCGATCCCGGGCTTGGCCGCGGAAAGCACGCGCCGGAACTCGCCCTTGATGCGCTCCAGCGCCGCCGCGTTGTCGGCCTCGAAGCGCAGCACGATCACGGGTGTCGTGTTCGAGCCGCGCGCGAGGCCGAAGCCGTCCGCGTACTCGACGCGCAGGCCGTCGATGCGGATCACGTCCGTCGCGCCGGGGAACGCGGCGGTCTCGCCGAGCCGCGCGACGAGCGCGTGGTGCTCGCCCTCGGCGCACGCGACGTTGAGCTCGGGCGTCGACAGGGCGTCCGGCAGCGCGTCGAGGACGGCCGACGGATTTGCGTGACGCGACAGGATCTCGAGCAGTCTGGCGCCGGCGTAGAGCCCGTCGTCGAAGCCGTACCAGCGCTCCTTGAAGAATGTGTGGCCGCTCATCTCGCCCGCGAGCGCGGCGCCGACTTCCTTCATCTTGCCCTTGATCAGCGAGTGACCGGTCTTCCACAGGAGCGGCACGCCGCCGTGGCGGAGGATCCACGGCTTCAGGTTGCGCGTGGACTTGACGTCGTAGATCACCGTGGCGCCGGGCACGCGCCCGAGCACGTCGGCGGCGAACAGCATCAGCTGCCGGTCCGGATAGATCACGTGGCCGTCGCGCGTGACGACGCCGAGGCGGTCGCCGTCGCCGTCGAACGCGAGCCCGAGGCCATGCCGGCCCTGCGCGAGCAGCGCGATCAGGTCCCGCAGATTCTCCGGCTTCGACGGATCGGGGTGGTGGTTGGGGAAGGTCCCGTCCACGTCGCAGAACATCTCGGTCACGTCGCAGCCGAGTCGTCGGAAAAGCGTCGGGGCGAACGCGCCGGCGACGCCGTTGCCGCAGTCCACAGCGATCTTCAGCGGCCGTGCGAGCCGGACGTCGCCGACGATGCGGTCGAGATAGGCGGGCGCGATGTCGGCGGTGCGATACGCCCCTGCACCCGTGGCGAGGCGGCCGGCCTCGATGCGCGCGCGCACCGCCTGGATGCCGTCGCCCGACAGCGTATCGCCATCGATCACCATCTTGAGGCCGTTGTAGTCCGGCGGGTTGTGGCTGCCGGTGACCATCACGCTCGACTGCGTGCCGAGATCATGTGCGGCGAAATAGGTCATCGGTGTGGCGACCATGCCGACGTCGATGACGTTCGCCCCCGACGCGCGGATGCCGTCGGCGACCGCCGCCGCGAGTTCGGGGCCGGACAGGCGGCCGTCGCGGCCGACGACCAGCGTGTCGCGGCCGTGCTCGAGCGCGAGCGAACCGAGCGCCTGCCCGACGGCCCGGACGATCGCTGGTGTGAGCGTCCTGCCGACGACGCCGCGGATGTCGTAGGCCTTGAAGATCTCGGGGGGGAGCGTGAGGGTCATGGCGGGATCGTGGTTGGGTGGGAGGACTGCGACGGCCGCGCTATCGGCGGTCGACGAAGAAGTCTAGCAGGCGGCGCGGCAGCCAATCGAGGTTGCCCGGAAACGGCCCCGACAGGAAGCCGGCGTGGCCACCTTCGTCCGGCTGCAGCAGCAACACGTCGTCGCTCGCCTCGCGCGCCTGCGGAAGCGATTCCGGCGGGACGAACGGGTCGTTCCTCGCGTTCAACACCAGCGTGGGCACCGCCACGCGGGCGAGCCAGGGCTTGCTCGACGCGCGCTGCCAGTAGTCGGGCGCGCCGGCGAAGCCGTGCAGCAGCGAAGTCACGGCGTCGTCGAATTCGTAGAGCGAGCGTGCACGGCGTATCCGCCCCGCCTCGAGCAGGCCGGGAAAGCGCTCGGCCATCGCCACGCTCTTCGGTTTCAGCGTGCTCAGGAAGTTGTAAGTGTATATCCGGTTGAGGCCCTGGCCGATCGCCACGCCGGCGGCGGTCAGGTCGAGCGGCGTGGACACCGCGGCGGCAGCGCTGATCAGCCTCGCCGCGTCGCCTCCCATGCGTCCGAGCCAGTTGACGAGCACGCTTCCGCCGACCGAGATGCCGACGGCGTAGACGATCGTGCCCTGCGGAACGCGCGCGCGGATGGCCGCCAGCATCGCGCCCGCCTCCTCGTGGTCACCGGAGTGATAGGCGCGCGGCAGCCGGTTGGATTCGCCGCCGCAACCGCGGAAGTGCGGCACGACGCCGCGCCAGGCGCAGGCCGTGACGGCCGCCATCAGCGCCCGCGCGTAATGCGAATCGGAGCTGCCCTCGAGGCCGTGGAACAGCGCGACCAGCGGCGGGTCGATCGCGTCCGGCGGCGCATCGATCCAGTCGAAGTCCCAGAAATCCCCGTCCGGCGTGTCGACGCGCTCGCGGCGGTAGGCGACGACCGGCCGGGGCAGGAGGTACGGCCAGATCGTCTGCGCGTGACCGCCGGGGAGCCACGCGGGGCCCGAGTACGGGGACGCAGGGCCGGCGCCGGCGTCCCGCTGCCGGAGGGACCCGACGACGCCGTCAGCCAAGTGCGGCCCCGAGCTGTCTGGCGATGGTCTTCAGGATCTTGATGCGGGCGAAATTCTTGTCCTCCGCCTCGACCAGCGTCCACGGTGCGATTTCCGTGCTCGTGCGGTCGACCATGTCGCAGACGGCGCTCTCATAGGCCTTCCACTGCTTGCGGTTGCGCCAGTCGTCGTCGGTGATCTTGAAGCGCTTGAACGAGATCTTCTCGCGCTCCCGGAACCGCCGCAGCTGCTCGGCCGCACTGATCTGCAGCCAGAACTTCACCACGACCGCGCCGCCGTCGGTCAGCTGCTCCTCGAACTGGTTGATCTCGTCGTACGCGCGCATCCAGTCCGTCACCCCGCACAGGCGCTCGACGCGCTCGACGAGGACGCGGCCGTACCACGAGCGGTCGAAGATCGCGATGCCGCCCAACGGAGGGACCTGGCGCCAGAATCGCCACAGGTAGGGGTGAGCGAGCTCCTCGTCCGTGGGCGCCGCGATCGGCACGGTCGCGTACTGACGCGCATCCAGCGCCGCGGTGACGCGGCGAATGGCGCCGCCCTTGCCGGCGGCGTCCGCGCCTTCGAACACCAGCACCAGCGAATGCGCGGCGAACCGCCGGTTGCGCGTCAGCTTCGCGAGCCTGCCCTGGTACCGCTCGATCGCGCGTTCGTATTTCGCGGCGGCGAGCTTCTTCGACAGGTCGAGGTCGCGGATGAGCTTGACGTTGTCGATCACCGTGGGGGCGGTGGGCGTCAATGCGTGCCTGGGCGCGGGCGACCGCTTTGCCGCGAGCGTGCGCTGCATCGCTTCCAGCAGGATCCTGCCGACGGTGAGATTCCGGTACCGCTCGTCGGTCCCTTCGACGACGTACCACGGCGCCTCACCGGTCGACGTCTCGCGCAGCACGTGCTCCCACAGGTCGTGCGACTTGCTGTACAGCCGGTAATTCGCCCAGTCGTTGGAGGTCACGCGCCAGCTCCGGCGCGGATCGCGGTCGAGCCGCTGCAGCCGCTTCTTCTGGTCGGCCTTGGACAGATGGATCCAGAACTTGAGCAGCACGACGCTCTCGTCGGTCAGCATCCGCTCGTGCTGCCGGACCGCCGCCATCCGGGTGTGCAGCCCGCCGTCGTCGATATCGCCGCGCAGGCGCGCGGCCAGCATTTCGTTGTACCACGCGTTCATGAAGATGCCGACCTTGCCCCGCGGCGGCAGCGACCGCCAGTAGCGCCAGGGGGCGGGGCGCACCAGCTCTTCCGGCGTGCGCCGCCCGAATGCCATGACGCGGATGTGCCGCGGGTCCATCCACTCGGTCAGCTTGTTCGCGGTCTCGTGCCGGCCGCCGGCCTCCACGCCCGAGATGATGAGCAGCATGGGACCGCGGCCCGACTGGCTCAGGTCCCACTGCGCGTTGAGGAGCGCCTCGCGCAATCTAGGCTCCTCGTGCGCGTAGGCCCGTTTCGATATCTTGTGGCCGATCTCGGCGGATTCGAGCATCGCGATTCCCCTTGCTGTTCCGGTCGATGTGCCGGCTGGGCTAGCCCCGTGTCCAGAAGGGCCGGGCGCGCGCGAAGCGGCGCCACGCGGACGCCAGGCCCGGCTCGAGTGCGGCCGCCTGCGCCGCGACCCAGCCGCGGACAGCGCCCGTCGATGCGTCGGCGACCGAACCGCCCGACGCGTCCGCGATGCGCAGCGCCGTGGCCGCGTCGTTGAGGCGCCCGAGAACGTCCTGCAGCGCCGTCAGCGCCTTCAGGTAGGCCTTGACGCGTTTGCGCGGAAAGAGCGGGGCGAAGAACTCGGCGACGTAACGGAGCCGCTTGGCCGCGATCCGCGCCGCGTGCCGCTCTTCCGGGGAGCCGTGCACGAGCGCGGCCGCGCGTGCGTGGAGCTTGCGGTGCCGCCCTGCCAGCAGCCGCGACGCGAAGGCGTCGGCGCGACCCGACAGGACGTCCGGGGATCCGCCGTCGGCCGCCGGGGCATCGGTCCCGAATCGCGGCGCGGCGCAGAGCATTCCTCCGGCAAGCAACATGCGGTGGTATCGCGGCGAGCCGACGGCATCGCGCGCGGCAGCCCGCGCGGCCCGACCGCGCGACTGCGCGCGCGAGCGCAGCCGCGTCAGTCCGCCGGCTGTCGAGGCATCCCCGGCGAACCAGGCGGCGAGCGGTGGCAGGGTGTCGCCGGTGAACACGTCCCAGTCGCGCGCGACCCCGAGCGTGCCGGCGAGCCACTTGACCTCGGCCACCAGGCCGTCCAGCGCGGGCGAGGGGGCGTGGGGCGCGACCAGCGCGAGGCAGGAGCGCAGGCGGCGCGTCCCGATCCGCATCTGGTGCACCCATTCGGGGTCGTCGTCCTGGAGGAGCCCGGGTGCATTGGCGGCAATCTGGTCCAGACATTCGCGGGCCAGCATGGAGAGCGCGTCGACCGCCGCAGCATCGTCGGCGATGACGACGCTGCGCGCCTTCTCGGGCGTGCCGATCGTGTCGTGCTCGCCGCGCAGGAGCGCGTGGCCGCGTTGCGCCTTGCTGGCAGTCATCACCGCGACGGGCAGATCCGCTGCGAGCGACAACGCGAGGCCGAAGAGATTCGCGGCCGCGCCGGCTTCGAGCTCGATTTCGATCTCCGAGATCGGCGCCCGACGCGTGCGTCCCCAGCGCGCGGCCCGGATCTCGCCCCGATCGATGCAGAGGTGCGCCAGCGTGCCGTCGGGAAACCGCAGCGGAATCGTCCGCCGCTCGAAATCGGTCGTGAACGAGCGCACGAGGCCGCCGTGCCGCGCGGCCTGCGCGATCAGCTTGCGCAATGGCGTCGTGGCGAGCGCAGCCAGGTCGAGCGCCTGGCGCGGGAGCGGCCACTCCCATTCGCGGCGCGCGTGCAGGCCCGCCCCGGCAGCGGGTTCCGGCGGTCCCTTGATCGTCTGCACCCAGCGCCGGCCCTCGCGCCGCAAGCGCAGCGCGACACCCGCGCTCGCGAGCAGGAAATCGGGAGTGTCGTAATAGACGGCGGCGAGGCGCGCCGTGCGCGTGCGGCCGCGGCGCGTTGCCCGCAGCGACGGATGACGCAGCAATGCCGTCACGGCCCCCGCGTCGAGCGCCAGCTTCAGTTCGATCTCGGTAAACACGGGGCTAGCGGATCGCGCGCCGCGCCGCGGCCGGCACGCAGCGGCCTCGCGCGCTCACTGCACGTCGTCGGCGAGCGTCAGCCGCCGCGCGCGCACGGCGTCGGCGAGCATCTTCAGCACGTCGACGGTCGTGTCCCAGCCGATGCAGGCGTCGGTGATCGACACGCCATACCGGAGCGGCTGGCCGGGCGTCAGGTCCTGACGTCCGGCGTTCAGGTGGCTTTCGATCATCACGCCGAAGATGCGCTCGTCGCCGCCGGCGATCTGCGCGGCGACGTCGCGCGCGACCTCGGGCTGGCGCTCGTGCCGGCGCCGGCTGTTGGCGTGCGAGCAGTCGATCATCAGCCTCGCCGCGAGCCCGGCCGCGGCGAGCTCCCGGCAGGTCGCGTCGACGTCGGCGGCGCCGTAATTGGGCGACTTCCCGCCGCGCAGGATGATGTGGCAGTCCTCGTTGCCGGCGGTGTGGACGATCGCCGAGTGGCCGCCCTTGGTGACCGACAGGAAATGGTGCGGCGCCGACGCGGCCTTGATGGCGTCGACCGCGATCCTGACGTCGCCGTCGGTGCCGTTCTTGAATCCGACCGGGCACGAGAGCCCGGACGCGAGCTCGCGGTGCACCTGGCTCTCCGTGGTCCGCGCCCCGATCGCGCCCCACGCGATCAGGTCGGCGAGGTACTGCGGCGTGATCATGTCGAGATACTCGGTGCCGGCGGGGAGGTCGAGCTCGTTGACCTCGACCAGGATGCGCCGCGCGAGCCGCAGCCCTTCGTTGATCCGGTAGCTGTCGTCGAGGTGCGGGTCGTTGATGAGCCCTTTCCACCCGACCGTCGTGCGCGGCTTCTCGAAATAGACGCGCATCACGATCACGAGCTCCGCGGCGAACTCCCGCCGCTGTGCCGAGAGACGCGTCGCATAGTCGATGGCGGCGTCGTAGTCGTGGATCGAACAGGGGCCGACGACGACGAGCAGCCGGTCGTCGGCGCCGTGGAGCACGCGGTGAATCGCCTGGCGCGCCTCGAACGTCGTCGTCGCGGCGCGTTCCGACGCCGGGAATTCCCGCAGCAGGTGCGCGGGCGGCGCCAGTTCCATGATCTCCCGGATCCGGGTATCGTCGATCGGCAGCCGGGCCGTCGGATGGGACAGCGAAGCGGCCCGGTTACGGTGGGCGGTGGAGGTCGGCACGGCGGGGCTCCGTCTTGGATTTTTCAACAAAAACATGCGTTTATCGGCTAAGCGCCGACACGGCCCCCATTGTGCCACGCCGGATGCTGCAATGCATTAGGCCAAATTGAGACATCGTCCATTCGGCTGTACGCGAAATCGTTGCCTCGCGCGTTTGGGATGCCGTAGACTGGCTTTTGACCCGCCGGCGTCCAGGCCGGTAGCGGACCAAGCCGGACTGCAACATGGCCGCATGGCTGCCCGTGAGGCTCGTGCATCCAGGCGGATCCGCCACAAACCAGGAGACCCGCATGAAGAACCTCTTAGCCCTTGCGACCCTCGCGGCGTTTGCGGTCGCCGGGAACCCGGCGTTCGCCGCCGACAACCCGCAGCAGGACCGGATGAAGGATTGCAACGCCAAGGCCGAAGGCAAGAAGGGCGACGAGCGCAAGACGTTCATGAGCGCATGCCTGTCCGGCAAGGACGTCCCGCCTGCCAAGATGACGCAGCAGGAGAAGATGACGGCCTGCAACGCCAAGGCGGGGGACAAGAAGGGCGACGAGCGCAAGACGTTCATGAGCGCATGCCTGAAGGCGACGCCGGCAGCGGCACCCGCAGCGGCACCCGCAGCGGCACCGGCGGCGGCGCCCAAGAAGTAATCCGCGAACACGGCCGGGTGACCTCCTGTCCATCCGGCCGCGACTGACGAGGCCCCTCCGGGCGACCGGCAGGGGCCTTGTCTTGTCTGCCGCACGCGATTGGGGCTACGCGGTCTTCCGGATCAGCAGCCCCTTGAGATACTCACCCTCGGGAAACGCCAGCGCGACCGGGTGATCGGCGGAAGCGCCGAAGCGGCCGATCACGGACGCCTCGGCGCCCGCGTCCAGCGCGGCGCCCGCGACGATCTTGCGGAAGAGGTCGGCGTCGATGCCGCCCGAGCAGGAGAACGTCGCCAGCAGCCCGCCGGGCCGCAGCAGCTTCAGCGCCCAGAGGTTGACGTCCTTGTAGGCGCGCGCCGCGCGCTCCGCGTGCGCCGCCGTCGGCGCGAATTTGGGCGGGTCGAGCACGACGAGATCGAATCCCGCGCCCCGGTCGCGGAGCTTCCGCAGCTCGGCGAACGCGTCCGCTTCCCGCCATTCGGCGCGCTCGGCGGGCAGTCGGGGATTGCGCCCGAGGTTTTCGCGGGCGAGGGCGAGCGCGTCGGCGGAGCTGTCGAGCGACAACACGCGTACCGCCCCGCCCGCGAGCGCCGCAAGCGCGAAGCCGCCGGAGTAGGCGAACACGTTCAGGATCTCGCGGCCCGCGGCGAGCGCGCGCACGGCGGCGCGGCTGTCGCGCTGGTCGAGGTAGAACCCGGTCTTCTGGCCGCCGACCACGTCAACGCGATAGTCGATTCCGTCCTCGAGAAAGGTCACCGCGTCGGGCAGGCGGCCGCTGACGATCCCCGTGCGCGGCGCGAGCCCTTCCAGTGCGCGGACCTCGGCATCGGAGCGCTCGTAGACGCAACCGACCCCGGTGGTCTCGGCCAGTGCCGCGACGATCGCATCCTGCCAGCGCTCGCCGCCCGCCGAGGACAGCTGCAGCACGATCGTGTCGGCGTACCGGTCGACGACGATCCCCGGCAGACCGTCCGATTCACCGTGGACGATCCGGCATCCGGTGTGGCGCGCGTCCAGCATCGGGGCCCGCGCGGCGACGGCCCGCGCGAGGCGACGCGCGAAGAACGCGGCATCGATGTCCTCGCGCGCATCGAAGGTCCAGACGCGCGCCCTGATCTGCGAGGCCGGCGAGTACGCGGCGCGGGCGACGAATGCGCCGTCGGCGGACACGATGTCGACGGTGCCTCCGGGCTCCGGGTCGCCGTCCATGTCCGCGATCGCCCCGGAGAAGATCCACGGGTGGCGCTGCCGCAGCGACTTGTCGCGCCCGGGCTTGAGCCGCAGCGCCGGCCGGCCGTCAGCCAAGCGTGACACCGGCGAGCCGGCCGATCGCGAAGGTCATGCCGCCGGCGAGCGCGCCCAGCGCGAGCATTCTGCCGCCGGAGCGCAGCGCACCGCGCCCGGTGAACAGCGACAGCAGCGCGCCGACGGAGAACAGCGCGACCGCGGTGACGCCGATCGCGACCGGCAGTGCACGCGGACCCGGCGCGATCATGAACGGCGCGAGCGGCAGGAAAGCTCCCGCCGCGAAGGACAGGAACGACGAGATCGCCGCGCCCCATGGCGAGCCCAGCTCGTCGGGGTTCAGGCCGAGCTCCTCGCGCGCCAGCGTGTCGAGCGCGTGCTCGGGATCGGCGACGATCTGCGTGGCGAGGCGCGAGGCTTCCTCGGCGGGCAGACCCTTCGCCGTGTAGATCAGCGCCAGCTCCTGCGCCTCGGCCTCGGGGTATTCGGCGAGCTCGTCGCGCTCGAGGCCGATCTGGTACTCGAAGAGCTCCCGCTGCGAGCGGACCGAAACGTACTCGCCGGTCGCCATGGCGAACGCGCCCGCGCACATGCCGGCGATCCCGGTCAGCACCACGACGTTCGCGTCAGGGCTCGCGCCCGCGACGCCCAGGATGAGGCTCGCATTCGACACGAGCCCGTCGTTCACGCCGAAGACGGCGGCGCGCAGGTTGCCGCCGCCGTGCAGGCCGCGGTGCCGGTGCTCGATGCCGGTTCCCTTCGCCGGAGCCGGGTGGCCCGGGTCGTGCCCGGGGCCCGAGGCGTAGACGCCCATTCCCCGCACTTTCATTGCGGCGAGCATGCCCTTAAGGCGCCGGGGTCCCAGCCGGCGCACCAGCACGGCGACCAGCCGCGTCCGGGCGTCGGGCGCGTACGGCCCCGGAGCGGGATGTCCCCGCGCCGTGAGCTGGGCGCGCCAGATGGCGGCCTGCGCCTCGGCTTCGCCGGCCAGGCGGCGGAAGAGCTCCGCGCGCGGCGTGCCCGCTTCGGCCTCGGCGCAAACTCGGTAGAGCAGCGCCGAACGCTGCTCCTCGCCCCAGCTTTCGAGCGGATTGGACATGGCTATCGTCAGGGATTGCGCGCGGCGAACGCCGCGGCTATCCCCCCGCGAGCGCGGTCTCGATCCGCGCAAGCACGGCGGGTGCGAGTTTCGGCAGGACGTCGAGCGCTTTCATGTTCTCGACGATCTGCGCGGTGCGGCTCGCCCCGGTGATCACCGTGGAGACGCGCGGGTTCACGAGGCACCACGCCAGCGACATCTGCGCCAGCGTGCAGCCGAGATCGGCCGCGATCGGCGCGAGGCGCCTGACGGCGGCGAGCTGAGCCTGATCGGACAGGCGTTCGGCGAGCCATTCGTAGCCCTTCAGCGTGCCGCGCGTCCCGGGCGGTATGCCGTCGTTGTACTTGCCGGTCAGGAGCCCCGAGGCAAGCGGGCTCCAGACCGTGGTCCCGAGACCGATGTCGTCGTACAGGCGTGCGTATTCCTTTTCCACACGGTCGCGATGGAACAGGTTGTACTGCGGCTGCTCCATGACGGGCTTGTGCAGGTGATGCCGGTCGGCGATCTGCCATGCCGCCATGATCTCCGCGGCGCTCCATTCCGAGGTTCCCCAGTACAGCGCCTTGCCCGCAACGATCATGTCGTGCATTGCGCGCACGGTCTCCTCGACCGGCGTGAGGGGATCGGGGCGGTGGCAGAACACGAGATCGACGTGGTCGAGACCGAGGCGTTGCAGCGAGCCGTCGATCGCCTGCATCAGGTACTTGCGGTTCAGCGTGCTCTTCTCGTTGGGGCCGTCATGGAGCCCCCAGAAGAACTTGGTCGACACGATGTAGGAGGAGCGTCGCCACCCGAGCTTCTTCAGGGCGCTGCCCATGATCGTTTCCGACCGGCCCTTCGCGTAGACCTCGGCGTTGTCGAAGAAATTGACGCCGGCATCGTACGCCGCCGCCATGCACTCGCGGGCGAGATCGTCGCCCAGCTGATTGCCGTAGGTGACCCAGGATCCGAACGACAGCGCGCTGACCTTGAGGCCGGAGGCGCCGAGGCGGCGGTAGTTCATGGCAGGCGTCGTCAAAGTCTTCTCGATTAGGCTTTATGGGGGACGCGGGCGGCGCCGGACGGACGGTAGAATCACGAACGATCATTGTACCCATAAGGATCCGCCGATGCCGTCGCCCTCGCATCCCAAGGCCCGCCGTGCCGTTCGCCGAGCCGGCGTCAAGCCGCCGCTTTCGATCGAAGCACTGTGGTCGATCCGGCGCGTCGCCTCGCCGACGCTCTCTCCCGACGGCGCGCTCGCGTGCGCGGCCGTGACGAGCTTCGACATGGAGAAGAACGACAGCACGACGAAATTGTGGCTGTTCCCGACCGTCGTTGCCGGCCGGTCCCGCGCGAAGGCCCGCCGGCTCACCGCGGGCGACAAGGACAGCGACCCGGAATGGTCGCCCAACGGACGCTGGATCGCATTCACCGCGAAGCGCAAGGACGACGAGGAGCCGCAGATCTATCTGATCGCGCCGGACGGCGGCGAGGCGAGACGGCTCACGTCGCTCGCGACCGGCTGCGCGGCGATCAAGTGGTTTCCGGACGGCAGGCGTATCGCGTTCGTGTCGTGGGTGTGGCCCGACCTCGCGACCGGCGCGGAGCAGGCGAAACGGAAGAAGGAGAGGAAGGACGCGAAGGTCAAGGCGCACGTCACCGAGCGCGCCGAATTCCGCTACTGGGACCACTGGCTCGCGGACGGGCGCGAGCCGCACATCATGATCTGCGACGTGGCCACGGGCCGCTGCCGCGACGCGCTCGCGGGCACCGGCGTCGCGCTGCCGCCGTGGGAGCCGAAGGCCCATGACTTCGACATCGCACCGGACGGCCGGCAGCTCGCGCTGACCGCGGATCTTGCGGCCGAGCCGCGGATGATGAATCAGCGGGACATCGTCACGGTCGACATCGCGACCGGGCGCAAGCGGGTGCTGACCGCGCGGACCGGCACTGACGACGCGAGCCCGTCCTACTCGCCCGACGGCCGCGCGCTCGTCTTCCATTCGTACGATACCGATCGCTCGTTCAACGATCAGGGGCACCTCACGCTGCTGGAGCGCGCGGGCGGACGCATGCGGACGCTTGCGCCGAGGCACGACCGGCAGGCCACGCACGTCGCCTGGGCGCGGGACTCGCAATCGCTGCTGTTCCTGGCGGAAGACCGGGGCCGCGTCGGACTCTGGCGGCTGCCGGTCCGGCCGGCGGACGCCGCGGCCGCGCCGTCGCTCGTCGTCCCGGGCGGCACGATCGGCGGCTTCGCGCAGTCGCGCGACGGCTCGGTGCTCGCGTTCGACCGCGCGAGCACGATGCACCCGCCCGCGCTCTTCGCGTGCCGGGGAAACGGCGAGGGCGAGCGACCGATCGAGACGCTCAACCGGGCACTGCTCGCGCGGCATGCGCTGGGCGAAGTGCGCGTGGTGACGGTCAAAGGCTGGGGCGGCGCGCCGGTGCAGATGTGGATCACCTATCCGCCGAACTTCGATCCGGCGCAGAAGTGGCCGCTCCTGCATTCGATCCACGGCGGGCCGCACGCGGCGCACATCGACACGTGGCACTTCCGCTGGAACACGCAGGTATTCGCCGGCCACGGCTATGTCGTCGTCGGGGTCAACTATCACGGATCGTCCGGCTTCGGCCAGAAGTGGCTGGAGACGATCATCGGGCGGTATGGCGAGAAGGAATTTGCCGACGTCGAATGCGGCACGGACTGGATGCTGCGCCAGGGCTATGTCGATCGCGCACGGCTCGTCGCGACGGGCGGCAGCTACGGCGGTTTCATGGTCGCCTACATGAACGGCCACACCGACCGCTACCGGACCTTCGTCTGCCACGCCGGCTGCTACGACTGGGTCAGCATGATGGCGACGGACGGCTACCACTTCTTCGCCGACGAGCTCGGCGCGTTCCATTGGGACAATCCGGCGCGCGTCATGCGACAGTCCCCGCATCACTACGTCAAGCGCGCGAAGACGCCGACGCTCGTGATCCATGGCGAGCAGGATTACCGCGTTCCGGCGACGCAGGCGCTCCAGTACTACGACACGCTGAAGGCGAAGAACGTGGCGGCGCGGCTCGTCTGGTTTCCGGACGAGAACCACTGGATCCTGAAGCCGCAGAATTCACGGCTCTGGTATCGCGAGTTCTTCGGCTGGGTGGCCCGCTACGCGCCTGGGGGTCCGGCGCGCCCGAAGGCGTAGGCGCAGCGCGCGCGGCTACACGGCCGTGAGCGGCGGCCCGTTCGCCTTCTTCTCGTAGGCGCCCTGGCAGTCGATGCAACGCCGGGCGGTCGGATAGGCCGCGAGGCGCGCCGGGGCGATCTCGATCCCGCAGTCGACGCAGTCGCCGTAGGTGCCCTCGCGGATGCGCGCGAGTGCGGCGTCGACCTCGGTGAGCTCGGCCAGTGCGTGCCGGACTTCGGCGAGGTCGAGCTCGGCCAGCCCGTCGGCCATCCCCCATTCGTCACCGCTCTCCTCGATCCGGTTGCGCAGGCCGACGACCCGGTCGTCGTCGCTTCCGGTCAGTTGCGCTTTCACCTCGACGCGCAGCTTCGCGCGACGGGTCTCGAGCTCCGCCTGCAAGCGCGCGAGCTCGGCGGGGGTCAGGGGCGTTGGGGTCATGGGATCGGATTCGTGGACCGGGGGGCAGACCGCGCTCATTATCCTCCCTTCGCATCGTCTCCGAACGCGGCCGCCGATGGCTTGACGGGGGTCAAGGCCCAGGCGCGCCCGGGCCAGGGGCGGGACGCTCCCGCCGCCGGCTTGTCTGCGGCTAACGTCGATCGGGTCGCCGAAGGCCGGCCGGCATGAATGCGAAGCCCGGGACGGCGCCGCGAGCCGGAATGCGGCAGGCGGCGGCGCCGGCTATCGAATGCGGCGCTCCATGAACTCTTCCTGGATGTTGTCGCGGAAGAAGCTCCAGGGCGAGGACGCGGACAGCATCCGGCGATAGGTGTCGGCGGAAACGCCCGCATACTCGAACGTCCCCGCCGTGAGCTCGACAACGAGCGCGCGCCGCGCGGCGTCGTAACCCACGGCGCGCAGGCTGCCGCCGGTGAGCCTTTTCATTTCCACGGTCGATCTCCCGCAATACCGATCATTGGCCGTCGAGGAAGGCCCGCACCCGCGCGGGCGAAAGCTTGTCGCCGTCGTGGAACTCGGTCGTCGGCACGAGCCGGACCGCGCGCCCGGAGTCGCTCAGCTCGATCAGCGTCGGCACCTCAGTGCGCCGCGCTGCCCCAGAGCTGCTTCAAGCGCGCATCGCGGCCGCAGCCGGTTCGGTAGTACGCGTAGCGCACCGGATTCTTGAGGTAATAGTCCTGGTGGTACTCCTCCGCCGGCCAGAACGTCGTTGCCATCACGATGGGCGTGACGATCGCCTCCTTGAACGGTTTGGTCCTTTCGATCTCGGCCTTCGACGCCTCGGCGGCACGACGCTGCTCGTCGCTGTGGAAGAAGATCGCCGTCCGATACTGGTTGCCGACGTCGCAGAACTGCCGGTCCTTCACGGTCGGGTCGACGTTGTGCCAGAACACGGCGAGCAGTCTTTCGTAGGAAACCTTCTTCGGGTCGTAGAGCACCTGCACGGCTTCGGCGTGGCCGGTGCCGCCCGAGGACACCTCCTCGTACGTCGGATTCGACTTGTTTCCCCCGGTGTACCCGGACGTCGTGGCGAGCACGCCGTCGATCTTGTCGAAGGGCGCCTCCATGCACCAGAAGCAGCCGCCGGCAAACGTCGCGACGGCGGCCCCCGGCGGGGCCGCCGGCAGCTTCGCCGGCTGGGCGAGCGCCGATGCCGCGCCGAGCGCCAGCAGCACCAGGGCCAGCCGGCCCAGCGCGTGGCGAAACGGGAAAGGGTGCGTGATCATGGAACTCCTTGTCGGCTCGGGTTGGGTCGCGGTTACGCCATGCGGCGCCCATTGGCATCGATCGTGGCATTCCCGCCCGACCTTACGCCATGGCATGCCGGTCGGAAACGCTGGCCCATGGCACTGCCACGGCGCGGCGCCACGGTCCGCGCAAAGTCGACTCAGTCGTTACCGGCCGCTAGTTCGCCTTCGGCACCTGGTACGGCTGGCAATCCACGAGCGGCATCGCGTTGCCGTTCTGGATGAGCTGCATCTCCATGCCCTTGCCGCGCAGCTCGAAGATGCCGTTGGAGTAGCGGGCACCCGATGCGGCGGGAATCTGGTAGAGGGATACGCGATCGCCGTCCGGCATGAGGAGCCGCGCCTCGCCGGCGTCGAACCGGATCACGAGGCGCTCGCCCGACCACTGGCAGGTGATGGTGTTCTTCGCAGCGTCGGCATCGTCCTTGCTGGGCGAGCTGCCGCAGGCGGCCAATGCACCGGCCGCGGCGATCACGGCGGCGACCGCCCAGGGCGGCCGGCACGGGGTGGAATCGGGCGAGCGCATGGGGAACTCCGGCGACGGTTCGCGCCGAGGATACCATGCGCGGCGTGCCGCCTGCGGGCATCCGCCGCACCGGGCGCGTTCAGGTCCGGCCGCCGCGCCTTTCACCACGGCGCCGATCGCCGGCGGCCGCGCCCTGTCGCGCGGCGGGATGCCGAAAGCGCGCAGCGTCCGGATACGACAGCACCTCGACGACCGGATCGGCGCGGATCGCTTCCTGGGTCGTCTGCCACCATGCTGCGTCGAGCAGGTCGGCGTGGAAGAACCGGAAGCACTCGCGGGTCCTGGGGTCGGTCAGCAGGAACGTCTCGAACTCCTCGGGGAAGACGTCGTGCGACCCCACCGGGTACCAGACGTCGTCCGACATGTCGTCCCAGCCGGGCGGCGGCGGCGGGATCTTCCGGAAGTTGCAGTCGGTCAGGTACTCGATCTCGTCGTAGTCGTAGAACACGACCCGGCCGAAGCGCGTGATGCCGAAGTTCTTGAACAGCAGATCGCCCGCGAAGATGTTGACGGCGGCGAGCTCCCGCAGCGCGTCGCCGTACTCGCGGATCGCGTGCGTGCGCTGCGCGTCGTCGGCGTGCTCGAGATAGAGGTTGAGCGGAACCATGCGCCGCTCGATGTAGAGGTGCTTGACGACGACGTGGTCGTGGTCGAATTCGATCACCGTGGGCGCGACCGACTCGAGCTCGGCGATCAGCTCATCGGAGAACCGCGCGCGCGGAAAGGCCACGTCGGAGTACTCGAGGATGTCGGTCATGCGCCCGACGCGGTCGTGGTGCTTGACCAGCCAGTACTTCTGCTTCACCTTCTGCCGGTCGGTGTCCTTCGACGCGGCGATCTTGTCGCGTATCACCTTGAACACGTAGGGATACGAAGGCAGCGTGAACACGGTCATCACGAGGCCCTTGATGCCGGGCGCGATGACGAACCGGTCGCGCGAATGCTTGAGGTGGTGCAGGAAGTCGCGGAAGAAGAGGTTCTTGCCCGCCTTCTGCAGCCCGACCATCGTGTAGAGCTCGGCCGCCGTCTTGTCCGGGAGGATCGCGCGCAGGAAGTCGACGTAGGCCGACGGAACTTCCATGTCGACGAGGAAATAGGCGCGGTTCGCGGAGAACAGGATGGCGAGGTCCGCCTCGTCCATCAGCAGGGCGTCGAAATAGAGCTTCCCTTCGGCGTCGTGCTTGATCGGCACCACGAACGGATAAGTGTGGATCCCGTTGACGACGCGGCCGACGATGTAGGCCGTCTGGTTGCGGAAGAACGGCGAGGACAGGACCTGGATCTGGTGGTTCGCCTCGAGCCGGAACGGCCGCGGAAAGCGCCGGCGGAACGCCGCGAGCACGTTGCGCAGGTCGCGGCCGAAATCGGCAAAGCGGCGCTCGAAGCGGAAGTCGAGGACGATGTCGATCAGCGCGTGACGCAGCCCTTGCTGCACCGGGTAGTAGCTGCGGTACGACGGCGGGTCGGCATCGATGTGCTCGGTCGAGATCGTCGGCCGCACGAAGATGAATCGGTTGTGGAAGTAGCCGCGGCGCAGCGTCTTGACCGAGACCGAGTTGAAGAATGTCTCCGCGCACTCCGGCTGCTTGTGATCGATGAGCAGCCCGATGAAATGGAGCTTGACCTGCTCCCACAACGCGTCGCCACCGGCGCCGTCGAGCCCCGCGAAGCGGTACTCGCGCTCGATGCGCTCGGCGGTCTCGTGCACGCGGCGGTCGTAGAAGTCGATGCGGTCGCGCGCGACGTGCTGGATGGCGAGCCAGTTGCCGGCTTCGAAATGCCGCTTGCCGGCGCGCGCGCACTCGCGGAAGAGCGCGTAGTGCTTGTCGAAACCCTCGAGCAGCACGACGGCGATGGCGCGCGCCTGCTCGACGGCGGATTTCTCGCGCGCGGCGAGGGCGGAAGTGGCGATCGGGGGGGGCATGGGGTTCGCGGGTTCCGTTCAGCCGAACGTGTCGCACTTGCGCATGTCGCCCGTTTCCAGCCCCGCCCTGAACCAGCGCAACCGCTGCTCGGACGAGCCGTGCGTGAACGATTCCGGGACGACGTATCCCTGCGCCCGCTTCTGGATCTGGTCGTCGCCCACCGCCGCGGCGGCACGGAAGCCTTCCTCGAGGTCGCCCGCCTCGAGCTTGCCGCGCTTCTGCGCGAAATAGCCCCATACGCCGGCATAGCAGTCCGCCTGCAGCTCGAGGCGCACCGACAGCGCGTTGCGCCCGCGCGCGTCCAGCCGCTGCATCTGCTGGTCGACCTTGCGCATCGTTCCGGTGAGATTCTGCACGTGATGACCGACTTCGTGCGCGATCACGTACGCCTGGGCGAAATCGCCCGGTGCGCCGAAGCGCCGTGCGAGCTCGCCGAAGAACGCGGTGTCGAGATAGAGCTCGCGGTCGGCGGAGCAGTAGAAGGGGCCGGTCGCGGCGGATGCGTTCCCGCACGCGGAGCGCGTGGCCTGCCGGAACAGGACGAGCTTCGGCGGCTCGTACCGCGCGCCCATGGCCTGGAACACAGCACCCCACACGTCCTCGGTATCGCCGAGCACGGCCGCCGAGAAGTCCTTCGCCGGGTCCTGCAGCGCGGCCTGCGACCGTGGCCCCCCGGGCGCCGGGACCCTCTGCGGTCCGTAACCGGGCGCGGGCTGGCCCTGCGGCGCCATCTGCGTTACCGGACCGCCACTTTCGATCACGCCGATCATCTCCAGCGGATTCACGCCGAGGACGAGGCTCGCGATCACGATGACGACCAGCGCGCCTCCGCCGAGCCTGACGCCGCCGCCGAGCGGAAATCCGCCACCACCGCCGGAATCCCCGTCGGTCCGGTCCTCGACGTTGTCACTCCGACGGAAATCTCCCCAGCGCATGATGCATTCCCTTCGCGGTTGTACCCGGAAACGGCGGCGGCGCGGCCCGTCGGCGGCCTAAGGCTTGAGCGCCCGGTAGAGAAACGGCAGGCTGACGTCCATCCGGTAGTCGACGTCGGAGTGATTGTCGTCGAACTCCTCGTAGACGTGCCGGATTCCGCATTCGGCCAGCCGCTGCGACAGTATCCGCGTTCCGTAGTGGATGTGGTACTGGTCGCGCCAGCCGCAATCGATGAAGATGCCCTTCATCGACTTCAGGCTGGCCGCGTGTTTGGCGACGAGCCGGATCGGGTCGTGCTTCTGCCAGTTCCGCCAGCGCGCTTCGAGCCGCTCGCCCGTCTCGAGATTGAACGGCAGCCGGAACCCGAGCGGCGCCTTCGGGTCGGGGTCGTAGGTCGCCGCCATGCAAACGTTCATGATGGCGTGCACCTCGGCGTGCGAGAGCTTCTCCCTTCTCCAGACCGCGTCGAGAAAGCGCTGCATGCGCCCGTCGTCGAAGCCCTCCGCGAGTCCCTTGCGCGCGCGGGCTTCCGCGAGCACGTCGTACGCGCCCTCGACCCGCTTCGGCTGACGGTATTTCGCGAGCTCGTTCAGCGTGTTCGGCCAGTCGTGGTGATAGACGAAGTCGAAGTAGGCGTCGCCCGAATGGTCGGCGATGGCGCCCCAGTATTTCGTGTACTTCATGGCGTGGATGATCGCGCCGTAGCCGCCCGAGGACTTGCCGAAGCAGCCGCGGTGCTCGCGTGCGGCGAGCGTGCGGAATTCGCGGTCGACGACCGGGATGATCTCCCGCGTCAGGTAATCGGCGTACGCGCCGATCGCCGACGAGTTCACGTACTGGTTGCCGCCGAGCGACGTGAAGCAGTCGGGGAACACCACGATGGCCGGCCCCATCTTCTTCTCGTGGATGAGCCGCGCCACGCGCTCCGGCACGTTGTCGCCGAAGGGCTTCCAGTTGGTGTGCCCGAGCCCCGAGCCCGTGAACCCGACCAGGTCGTAGAGAACCGGCAGGCGCCGGCCGCGCCGGGTGCCGCTGCCCTCGTCGTAGCAGGGTGGCAGCCAGACGCCGAGCTTACGGACATGCGGATCGCCGAGCGGGTTGTCGGCGAGGATCTGCGAACGATGCTCCAGGACGACGAGCGTGCCGGTGGACGGGGCAATGCGTTTCCTGGCCATCGATGGGTCTCCCGCTTGTTTTCGTCGTCCGCGGCCGGCGACGGCGGTGACGGCCGAAGGCGCGGCGGCCGGGCCCGCGCGTCCGGCCCGCCGCCGTCAGCGCGACGGCCCGCCGTTGATCATTCCAGCAGCAGCGAGCCGCGACAGCGCGGCGTGCCGCAGCGGCAGACGTAGGCGGCGCGCAGCTTCCGGGTCAACCGGCCGTCAAACGACAGCCGGTAGTCGTACGTAAGCTCGTCGCCCGCGTTGATCGTCCGGCGGGCCTCGATGAACACACGTCCCTGTTCGTCCTCGAACGACTTGCAGTTCGGGGCGCACGAATGATTGATCCAGCGCGCCGCATTGCCGCGGCGGCCGCCGTCGATGACGGTGCCGTCGCTCGTCTCGAAGATGAACGTGTGGTGGGGGTTCGCGGGATCGGTGTCCGGGCGCTCGTTGACGATGTCCCAGGTCGTGCGCTGGCCGCGATACTCGACGATCAGCGTGCCCTTGCGGATCGTGCGTGCGGCGAAGACGCCGCGACCGTGGATGTCGGAGGTGCGGACGCGATACGGCCGCTCGGTGGCGCGCTTTGTCATCGGCATCGGGGCGGAGGCTTGTGGCGGACCACGAAAACGTAAAGGCGCAATTCTAGCCGATGCGGTCGGGGTGTCGCCACCGGATCTCTTCACGGTACCCCGGCTGCGCCGAACGCCGCGAGTGCTTCGCGCAGCCGCCGATGTCGGGCGAGGAGGTCGTGGAAGCGGAATTCATCGCGGCCCTTGGCGCGCGCCAGCGCGACCAGTGCGCGCCGGTCGGACGCCGGCCAGCGGTCGAGGCCGGGTATCTGCACGAACAGCAGGGCGAGCGCCCGGAAAGCGCGCTGCTCCTCCGCATCCCATCGGACGTGCCCGGCCGCGCCGAGCGCGCGGGCGACCGTTGCGACCGCGGCGCGCTCCGCCGCGGTGCGGTCGCCGCCGTGGCGCCGTGCGATCCAGGCGGTTGCCGCGTCGCTCAGCGCCGCCGGCTCGCAGTCGGGCGCGTCGTCGAGGCGCAATTCCATGTCCGACCCGGTGAAGCGGCGCAGCGCCGCAATCGGCGTCCGGTAGGCGGGATCGGCGCGCACGCGCGCCCACTCGGCGGCGGCGAGCGCTGCCGACCGGCGTTCGACGGGACGAAAGCCGAGCCGGTAGTAGAACCAGAACGCGCCCGACTGCAGCCCTTCCCGGTTCGTGCCGCCGAACTGCGACGGCTCGACGACGAAGCGCCCCACGGCGAAGCGCTCGCGATACACGCGAAGTACCTGGGCGAAGAGGTATGCCGACTCCCCGCCGCGGAACGGAGCGAAGACGTTGACGCCGATCTTGCAGCTCCCCAGGAACGGCCAGCCGCCGCCGTAGCCGACCGGGATGGTGTTCTTGAACAGCATCATGCCGACATGCGAGTCCACCGGGCTCCGCCGGTCGGGCCGCATCGTGTACAGCGCGAGCGCGACGCCGCGCCCGAGCTCGTACCAGGCAACGCCCCGCGGATACGCGAGCGCGATGGCGTCCGTCTCGCGGCCGAGCGCCGCGAGCATCGCGCGGCCGGCGTCGACGACGTGCAGCCGGTCGGCCGCCGACAGCCGCCGCGGCGCCGGCAGCGGGTCCGCGAGCAGCGCCGGGAGATCGACGCTGCGCAGCAGCTCTCCGCGGTGGAAGAACGTTCGCGCCGGGAGTCCGCGCACGCGGGTCCGCGAAAGCATCGAGTCGCGCGGCGCAATGACGATGAACGCGCGCAGCGTGTCGAACAGGTGTTCGCGCAGCGCGTCGCTGCAGGGCAGGCGCAGGAAGGCGTCCACGAGCCAGGCCAGGCGCGTACCGCGGCGGCCGGCGCTCGCGCTGTCGACGAATTCCCACGAAGACTCCGCCGATGCCGCGAGCTCGAATTCCATCGGGGACAGAGCCTCGGCGAGCACCGCCTGCGGCGCGGCGCCGTCGTCGCCGAACGAATCGATCTCGGCCCGTTGCGGGAATCGCCGGACGAGCCAGCGTGCGATGTCCCAGCCGAAGTTGATCGTCACGCCCGTCCAGGCGATGCCGCTGTTGGCGAGCCGCGCGCGGACACGCGTGGGCCCGCCCTCGGCGATCCTGCGCGCTGCGGCGGCGACGCGATTCAGTTCGGCCCGCGCGTCATCGCGCAGCGCGCGTGTCTCCGGATAGGCGCAGAGGCAGAGCAGGCAATCGTGGTACGCGACGAGGGTGGTCGGATCGTCGACGTCGCAGGCCGCGCACGCTTTGATCGCGGCGAACTTGCGTGCCGCGTGCTCGCCGCCGAAGCGAAGCGCCGTCGCCCGCAGGGCGTCGACGGCATCGGTCTCGAGGCGGCGCGGCATGGTCGGGACGCTGCGGGTGCCCGCGCGGTGCCGCGGATCGCCGCCGGGATGGCGCGCCAGCTAGCGTCCCTTCGGGCTCGCCTTGGTCCGCGGCGCGACGCGCGGCACGACGGCGGACGGCGGGCGTCCCGCGTGCGGAAACTGCGTCCTGGGGCCGGTGTGTCCCTTGGGGTTGGGATAGCCGCCGCTCCCTTTGCCCTTGCCCTTTCCCATGTTCGTCTCCTGTTGCCGGCGGAACGTCCCGCCGCGGACAATGCTACCCGTTTCCGGGCGCGTCGGCAGCGCACCGAACCGGATGCGCGGAGGGCCGAACCGCGGGCAATCGGGGGAGCCGGCTCAGCCGCCCGCCGTCAGCGCCAGCACGACCGGCGTCGTCACCGCCGCAAGCGCGGTGGACAGAACGAGGCTCGCGGCGATCGGCCCGCCGAGCGTGCCGAACTCGCGCGCCATCAGGTAGACATTCGCGCCCACCGGGAGCGAGGCGAGCATGACGATCGCCTGCGTCTCCAGCGGCGGGAGGGAGAGGAGGCGGGCGAGCGCGAACACGGCCAGCGGGTGCAGCGCGAGCTTCACCGTGCAGATTGCGGCGCTCTTGCGCCAGCCCTCGCTTACGCCGAACTCGGCGAGACCCATCCCCAGTGCGATCAGCGACAGCGGCACGGCCGCCTGCCCGACGAGGTCGAGCGTGCGTTCCGCGATGCCGGGGAGCGGCACGCCGGCCCACCCCCAGGCCGTGCCTACGAGGATGCTCGCGACCACCGGATTGGCGATCACGTTCCTCACGGTTCCTGCGAATCCCCTGAGCGAGACGTGGCGGGTCCGCGCCCATTCGACCGAAACGGTCACCAGAGTCCACAGCACAAGCGAGTTGAAGACGAGCACGAGCGAGACGACGGGCATCGCCGCGTCGCCGAGAATGATCTTGGCGAGCGGGACGCCCAACAGCAGGTTATTCGCGAAGATCCCGCCCATGGCGAAGACCGATTGTGCGGCGCCGTCCATGCGGAATACCCGGCGTCCGAGGGCGCGGCCCAGGCCGAACACGACGAGGCAGCCGCCGAAATAGGCGATCAGCAGCCGTGCATCGACCGGCGGCAGGCGCGAGAAGTCGCTCATCATTCGGAACAGGAGCGCCGGCACGGCCACCGCGAACACGAAGCGCGTCAGCGCGTCGGCGACGGCCTTCGGCCACCCGATCCAGCGCACCAGCGCGTAGCCCACGCCGGCCAGCAGGAAGAGCGGCGAGGTGAGCGCGACGACGTGCCAGATCGCCGGCATCGGGAATTCGCGTGCGGCGGCCGAACGGGGCCGTCAGGGAAAGACGCGCCGAAGCGTCCTAGCGGCCACGGCCGCCGAAGCGGTGGATGACACGCGGCTTCGGCGGCGTTGCACCGCCGGCGGGACCGTGGCTCCTGGCGCCGGGAGCGGCGGCGGGCGTCGCCGATGCCCGCGGAGCGGGCGCCGCCGAACCGGCGCCGCGTGGCGTTGCCGCCGAACGCGCGTGCGGACGGCTCTGGCCGCGGCCCCCGCCGCCGCGCGGCTTCTCCTGCGACCGGCCCGGAGCGGGGCTGCCGCGCTGCTGGCCGCGACCTTGCCGCTGCAGGATCGGCTGCGCGCGCGCGCGCGGATCCGGCTCGAAGCCGGCGACGACCTCCCGCGGCAGCGTGCGCTTGATGAGCTTCTCGATGTCGCGCAGGAATTCGTGCTCGTCGACGCAGACGAGCGAGATCGCCTCGCCGGTCGCGCCGGCGCGTCCCGTGCGGCCGATCCGGTGCACGTAGTCGTGGGGCACGTTGGGCAGGTCGTAGTTGACGACGTGCGGCAGCTGGTCGATGTCGATACCGCGGGCGGCGATGTCGGTGGCGACCAGCACCTGCAAGCTCGCGTCCTTGAACTCGGCGAGCGCCCGCGTGCGCGCCCCCTGGCTCTTGTTGCCGTGGATCGCGAGCGCGGTGATGCCGTCGCCGTTCAACTGCTCGGCGAGCTTGTTGGCGCCGTGCTTGGTGCGCGTGAACACCAGCACCTGGTACCAGTTCTGGGTCTTGATGAGGTGCGACAGCAGCTCGCGCTTGCGGTCGCGGTCCACCGGATGCACGGTCTGGGTGATGATCTCCACCGTCGAGTTGCGCCGTGCGACCTCGATCAGCGCGGGCGCGTTCAGCAGCGTGTCGGCGAGCTCCTTGATCTCGTCCGAGAACGTCGCGGAGAACAGCAGGTTCTGCCGCTTCCTCGGCAGCAGCGCGAGGATCCGCCTGATGTCGCGGATGAACCCCATGTCGAGCATCCGGTCGGCTTCGTCGAGGACCAGGATCTCGACCCGCGACAGGTCGAGGTTGCCCTGGCCCTGGTGGTCGAGCAGGCGGCCCGGCGTGGCGACGAGGATGTCGACGCCGCGCCTCAACTGCGCGGTCTGCGCCCCGATGCCGACGCCGCCGAACATGACCATCGACGTCTGCTTCGCATACTTGCCGTAGACCCGAACGCTTTCCTCGATCTGCGCGGCGAGCTCGCGCGTCGGCGTGAGGATTAGCGCGCGAATCGGCTTCCTGGCGGCGCGTGCCGCGGGCGCTGGCGCGGGCGCGCTCGCCGACAGGCGCTGCAGCATCGGCAGCACGAAGCCCGCGGTCTTGCCGGTGCCGGTCTGTGCGCCGGCGAGCAGGTCGCCGCCCGCGAGCACGGCCGGGATCGCCTGCAGCTGGATGGGTGTGGGTTGGGTGTAGCCGTGTTCGGTGACGGCGCGTACGAGCGCGTCGGACAGGCCGAGCGAGGAGAAGGACATGAGGACTTTCAAAAAACGATCGGCCTGTCGCCACGAAGGGCGCCAGTCGCAGGCAAACGCGTGGGGGTCGAGCGTCGGAACTGACGGCGGCAGGGGGACTGGTCAATGTGCCGCGTGGCGCATTATACCAGATGGCGACGTCCGGAGGCTTGGCGAAGGCCGCGCACCGTCGTCAGCACCACCTCCACGGCGCCGTCGCGGTCGCCGAGCCAGGCGTGCCCGTCCTGGATCGTGCACTGCAGCTGCATCGTGCGCTGCGCGAGCTTCGCCAGGGCCTGGCTCGTCACCATCGGCACACTCGTCACGGACAGGTTCGGCATCCGCTCCAGCGCGGCACGGCTTCGCTCCCACCAGAGGTCGGCGCCGCGGCCGTACGTGTAGACGACGACCTGCCCCGCGCGGCCGCAGGCACGCCGCACCAGCTTCTCGTCGGGCTGGCCGACGTCTATCCAGAGCCGGATCGCGCCGGTCAGGTCCCGCTGCCAGAGGTCGGGCTCGTCGTCGGTGGAAAGACCCTTGCCGAACGAGAGGTCGGGGGCGGCGTGCAGCGCGAATGCCAGCACCCGCAGCATCATCCGCTCGTCGGTTTCGGAGGGGTGGCGGGCGATCGTCAATGCGTAGTCGGAATAATGGCTCCGTTCCACGTCGGCGATCTGCAGCGCGGCCTTGAAGACCGTGGATTTCAGCGCCATCGCCTCATCCCGGCGCGCCGCCGCCCTGCACGCTGATCCGCACGTCGCCGACGCGGACCCGCTGGCCGGGACGGATCTTGCAGGTCTTGCGCAGCTCGACGGCGCCGTCGACCGTCACCGCGCCCGCGGCGACGATCGCCTTGCCGGCGCCGCCGCTCGCGCACAGGCCGGCCAGCTTCAGCAGGTGGTTGAGCTCGATGAAGTCGCCGGTCAGTCGAAACTCGAGTTCCTGCATGGGCGGGGGGCGGCTCGTTCGCGTGTCGGCGGACGCCGCAGGACGGGATGACCGCGGCGAAGGCCCGCCCCGCAGGGTACCAAGATCGCGGAAGCGTGTCGCATGGTTTCGGCCGGGTCGCCGCCCACGTCCGCCTCGCCGCCGCGCGCGATCGCGGCCCCCGCCACGGCGTCTGCCGGCGGATTCGGCTAGAATCGTTTCGCGCCGGGGCGAGATCACTCCCGCGACGACCATGTGGACGTCGTTTCCGAATCGATGCGCACTTCCTCGCGAAAGGCCCGTCTGCGATGAGCTCCCCGGCGATCTACACCCAGACGTTTTCGTCGCTGATGGGCACCGACACGGTGGCCGAAGCGACCCGGCGCATGCTCGACGATCGCGTGTCCGATCTGCCGGTCATCGACGCCTCCGGCAGGTTTCTCGGGATGTTCAAGCTTGACCGGCTGTACCAGATCCTGCTGCCCAAGGCCGCGCTGATCGGCTACGGCGTGCCCGACCTGGCCTTCGTGTCGGACACGCTCGGCGACCTTCGCGACAAGATGCGCGAGATCGAGCACCGCGTCGTCCGCGAATTCATAGTGGAGCCGGACCACGTGGTACACACCGACACCCCGCCGCTCGAGCTCGTCCGGCTGCTGCACGAGGGCATCAACAACATCCCCGTCGTCGACCGCGACACCGGTCGTCTGGTCGGCATGGCGTCTGGGCGCGACCTGCTGCTCGCGCTGCGCGTGGAAGGGGACTGACGATGCACGGCGAACCGGCGCAGGCGGCCTCCGTCATCTTCGGGCTGTCCCCGCTGTGGGTGGCGACGTCGCTGTTCGTCCTCACATACGTCGTCATCATGAGCGACCGGCTCAATCGCGCGATCGTCGCGCTGCTCGGCGCCGGCACGCTGATCCTGGCGGGCGTGCTGAGCCAGCACGAGGCGATGGCCGCCGTCGACTTCAACACGCTGGGCCTGCTGCTCGGCATGATGCTGATCGTCAACATCACCCGCCGCTCGGGGCTGTTCCAGTTCGTCGCCATCTGGTCGGCGAAGAAGGTCGGCGCGAGCCCGTGGGGAATCCTCCTGATGATGTCGATCGTTACTGCGGTGTTCTCCGCGTTCCTCGACAACGTGACGACGGTGCTGCTCACCGTGCCGGTGACGCTGCTCATCACCGACGAGCTCAAGGTGAAGCCCTATCCGTACCTGTTCGCGCAGATCTTCGCGTCCAACATCGGCGGCACGGCGACGCTGATCGGCGATCCGCCGAACATCATGATCGGCTCGGCGACGGGCCTCACGTTCAACGATTTCGGTATGCACCTGACGCCGATCATCATCGTCGTCATGGTAGCGACGATGATCCCGCTGTACTTCCTCTGGGGCCGGCACCTCTCGGCGACCGACGAGAACCGCCGGCACGTGATGGGCTTCAACGAGAGCGAGACGATCACCGACCCGCGGCTCCTGAAGCAGTCGCTGACGGTCATTGCGCTGGTCATCGCCGGGTTCATGCTGCAGCGGCAGATCAAGATCGAGCCGGCCACCATCGCCATCTTCGGCGCCTCGGTACTGCTGCTCGTCGACAACTTTGGAAGGGATGCGGAGACGCAGTCGAAGAACGTCCACGCCGCGCTGTCGGAAGCGGAATGGATCACGCTGATGTTCTTCCTGGGGCTGTTCGTGCTCGTCTACGGCATCCAGAAGGCGGGCCTCATCGACATGATGGCCCAGGGCCTGCTGACGGCGACGGGCGGCGACTTCAACGTCACCGCGCTGGCGATCCTGTGGGCATCCGCGGTCCTGTCGGCGTTCATCGACAACATTCCGTTCGTCGCGACGATGATCCCGCTGATCAAGGCAATGGGCCCGGCGTTCGGCGGCGAGAACGCCCTGCTGCCGATGTGGTGGGCGCTATCGCTCGGGGCCTGCCTGGGCGGCAACGGCACGCTGATCGGAGCGTCGGCCAATCTCGTGGTCGCGGGGCTTGCCGAACGCGCGGGAACGTCGTTCCGCTTCATGGAATACCTGAAGGTCGCGTTCCCGCTGATGCTGATTTCGATCGTGCTGTCGCATGTCTACCTCTATTACCGCTACCTTTAGGTTCGGCGGGTGACCGCCGTCGGGATCCCGTCGGGCACCGGGGCGCGTGTGCCTGGCATCCGGACGGCGCCGCCGGCGCAAGCCTTCGGCGTCGACGCTCAAATGTCCGGGAGGAACGCGAGATGGGCCGCATGATCGAACTGACCGCCGCCGACCGCTTCGTCCTGTCGGCCTACCGTGCCGACCCCGCCGGCGCTGCGCTCGGCGGGCTGGTGGTCGCGCAGGAGATCTTCGGGGTCAACAGCCATATCCGGAGCGTCTGCGACCGCTTCGCCGCCGAAGGCTATGCCACCATCGCCCCGGCGCTGTTCGACCGCTGCGAGCGCGGTGTCGATATCGGCTATACGCCCGAGGACATCGTCAAGGGGCGCGAACTCAAGGCCCGGGCGCAGCTCGACGCGGCGCTCGTGGACGTCGCGGCCGCGCGCGACGCGGTCGCCGCCGCCGGCAGGGTCGGCGTGATCGGCTACTGCTGGGGCGGATACATCGCATGGATGGCGGCGTCGCGGCTCCCGGGATTCGCGTGCTCGGTTCCTTACTACGGAGGCGGGATCCTGGACGCCGCGGGCGAACGGCCGAAGTGTCCGGTGATGGCGCATTTCGGCGAGCGCGACGCGGGGATTCCCGTGGAGGGGGTCCGCAGGCTCGCCGCCTCTCACGCGGATGCACAGGTCTACGTCTACGCCGCCGACCACGGGTTCAACTGCGACCAGCGGGCGGCGTTCGACGCCGCCGCCGCGAAGCTCGCGCGCGAGCGCACGCTCGCGTTCCTGCGGCGGCACGTCGGCTGAGTGCGCGCACCGCGATTGCGATGAAGCCTGGCGCCGGCCGCTCCGCCACAGCCTGGCTGGCGCCGTTCGACCGCGCGCTCGGCGCCGCCATCGTCGCGGTCGGCGTCCTGGCGCTGCCACTGGCACTCCTGCTCTTTCTCCAGTGGCCGCTGCGCGAGCTGGTACAGGCCTGGTCGCGCGAAGCCAACGATCTCGCGCAATGCGTGTTTGCCGTGTACGTGAGTGTGGCGATCGCCTGCGCGACGCGCCATCGAGCCCATCTTGCCGTCGGCAGTCTCGCCGAGCGCTATTCGTCGCGAGTGCGTGCGCGCCTCGACCGGATCGCCTCGCTGGCCATTCTGGTGCCGTGGTCGCTGTTCGTGCTCTACGCGACGGGTCCGGGCGTGGTGCAGTCCGTGCTGCAGCTCGAGCGGTTTCCGGAAACCTACAACCCGGGGTACTTCGTCGTCCGTGCGGCGGTCGCGCTGCTGGCGTTGCTCGTCCTCTTGCAGGCCCTGATCGACGGGCTGGGTGGCACCCGGCCGCCACGCGGCTGATCTGATGGCGACCGCGGGGCTCTGGATGCTCGCCGCCGTCGCGACGCTGATGCTCGCGACCGGACTGCCGGCGTGGATGATGCTGACCGGCGTCGCGCTCGTTTTCGCGGTCATCGGTGTGGCGACCGACATTGTGCCGTTCCCGCTGCTGGCGGCTGTTCCGTCGCGGCTCCTGGGCCTGCTGGAGAACGACCTGCTGCAGGCGCTGCCGCTCTACGTGCTGATGGGCGCGGCGCTCAATCGCCTGCCGCTGGCCGAGGTCCTCTTCCGCACGGGAACACGGGCGCTGCGGCGCACGGGCGCGGGCGCGCCGCTCGCCGGCCTCGGGCTGGGTGTCCTGCTCGCGCCGATGAACGGTTCGGTCGGGGCCAGCGTCGCGGCGCTCACCCGGATCGTGCTGCCGCGGCTGTCCGCGGAACACGTGCCGGCCGAGCGCGGCGCGGCGCTTGTGTGCGCGGCGAGCACGCTCGGCGTCGTCGTGCCCCCGTCGCTGGTGCTGATCCTCTTCGGCGACGCGATGCTTCGCGCACATACGGAGGCGGTCAACGCGACCCGGCAGGCCGTGCGCATCATCAACACCCAGGATGTCTTCCGCGGCACGCTCATCCCGGCCGGAATCCTGCTGCTGCTGTGCGCGCTCGCGGCGTGGCTGGGGAACCGGCGCAGGACCGCGTCCGGCGCGGAGGCCGCGCCGCCGGCGCCCGGGCCGGCAACGGGTGAATGGATCACTGCGGCCGTCACGACCCTGCTCATCGCCGGTCTGCTCGGGGCCGTCACGCTGGGATACCTCTACGCGGTCGAGGCCGCGGCGACCGGCGGCGTCGCGCTCCTCGTCTACGGTGCCGCGACGCGCACGCTGACGCGGCCGGTACTCGCGCAGGTGCTGCGCGACACGATGGCGATCACCGGCGCACTGTTCGCGATGCTGGTCGGCGCGACCGTCTTCACGCTGATCGTGCGCGCGTTCGGGACCGATCGCTGGGTCGCCGAGCGGCTGGCGGGAATGGGAAGCGACCCGCGCGCGGTGCTCGCCGTCGTGCTGCTGCTGCTCGGCCTGTGCGCATTCGTGCTCGATGCCTTCGAGATGATATTCGTGGTGATCCCGATCGTGATGCCGCCGCTCCTGATGCGCGTTCCCGACGCCACCTGGGTCGCCGTGCTGACGCTCATGATCCTGCAGACGAGCTTTCTGGTCCCGCCGTTCGGCTACGCCGTGATGATGGTGCGCAGTCGCCTTCCGCGACCGGTCGCTGCCGCGGGGTTCGTGCGCGCGCTGTGGCCGTTCCTCGCGGCACAGCTGCTCGTGCTGATGCTGGTGCTGGCACACCCTGCGCTGGTCTGGCGCGGTCCCGCGCCCGAGGCGCCGCGCGGGGACGATGCGCACCCTGTGTCCGACGACGAAGTGGGCGCACTGCTGCAGCGCCAGCTCGAGCGGAACGACGCCGAAACCCCGCCGGCGGGGACAGAGCCCGAACCGGCGCGGTGACGGCCCGCGACTAGACAGTATCGCCTCCGCCGCGCCCCAGCCGGCGATCGGCGAGCCCGAGCGCATCGTCGATCGCCGCGCACACCCAGTCGAGCTCGTCGCGGGTGACGACGAGCGGCGGCACGACCCAGAGGCCGAACTTGTCGGACGGCACGTAGATGTCGCGCTCGCGGAACAGGTAATCCGCGACGTCCTTGACGATTCCGCGCTCGTACTTCTCGGTCGCGCGGCGCAGCGGCTCCTTCGTCGCGCGGTCGCGCACGAGCTCCATGGTCCAGAACAGGCCGAGCCCGCGGACGTCGCCGACGCAGACGTGCCGGTCGGCGAGGGCGCGCAGCCGCCCCCCGAGGTAGCCGCCGAGTTCGCGCGTACGCTCGAGCAGGCCCTCGTCGTGCAGCACGTCGATGCTGGCGAGCGCGGCGGCCGCGCCGAGCGCGTGGCCCGAGAAGCTCTGGCCGTGGCCGAAGATGTGGTCGTCGAATGTGCGCGCGACCTTCGCCGAGAAGATCGTCGCCGCCATCGGGCAGTAGACGCCCAGCGCCTTGCCGAGGACGATGATGTCGGGCTCGATGCCGTAATGCTCGAACGCGAACATGCGCCCGGTGCGTCCCATGCCGGTCATCGTCTCGTCGACGATAAGCAGGATCCCCCAGCGGTCGCACAGCGCGCGGAGTCCCTGGAGATAGCCCTCAGGGGGCGGGATGATGCCGTTCGAACCGACCACGGTCTCGACGAGCATCGCGGCGACCTTGTTGTTGCCGCCCTCGTGCTCGATCAGGTAGTCGAGGTAGCGCAGGTTCGCCTCCGTCGCCGCCGGGCCTTCGCCGAACGGCGAGCGATAGGCGTCGGCATCCGGCGCGAATACGACCCCCGGCACGGTGAGCGGCTCCTGGAACCACCGGCGCGGGTCGCCGCTCGCGGACGATGCGCCGGCGGTCGCGCCGTGCCACGACCGGTAGCGTGAAACGATTTTGTACGGATACGGATACTGCTGCGGTGCATCGGCATGCCCAGGACGATCTCCGAACGCGGTCACGTAGCAATGCTCGCGCGCGCCCTTGATGGCGGCCTCTATCGCCGCCGCGCCCGACTGGCAGAAGAACACGCGCTTGTCCGGGCTGCCGGGCGCGAGCTCCGCGAGCCGCCGGGCGAGCCTCGCGGTCGGCTCGGTCGCGAAGTCGTCGGTGACGTAGACGACCTTCTCCATCTGTGCGCGCATCGCCGCCAGCACCTTGGGGTGGCGGAAACCGAGATTGATGCACTCGTGGGCGCTGCGCAGGTCGAAGATGCGCCGCCCGTCCGTCGTGTGGATCCAGCAGCCTTCGGCGCGCTCGACGGGAATCGGCGCGTAGTTTCCCTGCGCCGACCAGCACTGCATCAGGTGCCGCGCCTGCAATAGCGCGAAGTCTTGGGTCATTGCGGATTTCCGTGTGCTGTGCGCGACGTTGCGGCGAGACGCGTCCTCACTGCACTGGCACTGGTCGAACGGTCCAGTGTCGGACGCGCGCCATCGCGCGGCGACGCGCCCTTCGGGCCTTGGCTCCGCCCGCCGCGCTCACGCGTCGTCTACCCGCGCCCGACGAACGGCATCTTGGTCGCCATCACGGTGAGGAACTGGACGTTGGCATCGAGCGGCAGGCTCGCCATGTACAGCACCGCGCTGGCCACGTGGGCGACGTCCATCAGCGGCTCGACCGCGATCTGGCCGTTCGCCTGCGGCACGCCCTTGGCCATTCGGGCCGCCATGTCGGTGCCGGCGTTGCCGATGTCGATCTGGCCGCAGGCGATGTCGTATTTCCTTCCGTCGAGCGACGTCGACTTGGTGAGGCCGGTGATCGCGTGCTTCGTCGCGGTGTACGGCGCGGAATTCGGGCGCGGCGCGTGCGCGGAGATCGAGCCGTTGTTGATGATGCGGCCCCCGCGCGGCTCCTGGCTCTTCATGAGCCGGATCGCCTCCTGCGTGCACAGGAAGGCGCCGCTGAGGTTGGTGTCCACGACGTTCTTCCACTGCTCGTACGTCAGGTCCTCGAGGCCGATCGCCGGCGCGCCCACGCCTGCATTGTTGAAGAGCACATCGAGGCGGCCGAAGGCAGCCCGCGTCCGGGCGAACAGCGCCGCGACGGATCGGGGGTCGCTCACGTCGGTGGGAACGGCGAGAGCCGCTTCGGCGGGCGCGGCAGCTAGGGCGATCGATTGCGCGAGAAGCTCGCCGCGACGGCCGGCGAGGGCGACGCGATAGCCGTCCTTCAGCAGCGCGACGGCGACCGCCCGGCCGATGCCGGTGCCGGCGCCGGTAACGATCGCGACTCTGGAGGTGGCATTCATGATTTCCGGGGTCCCTGGGGTTGGTGTTGCCGCTCGCCATTGTCGGGGGGAACTCCCGCGCGAGGCAAGGCATTCCCGGCGGGGGGCGCCGGTCGGCGGCGGCCGGTCGGGGGCGGTCCGTCGGAACCCGGCACACCGCGTCGGGTCCAATCGGCGTCGGTCGCACGACTGCGCCGACGGAGCGCAATCGCCTAGAATGGCGGTCTTTCCGCGTGACGCTCCCGGCTGCGGCCGGGTCCGGCGCACCCTCGCAAAGGAATCCAACGTGATTGCACGATTGTTCTTGGCCATGGTCGGGCTGCAATTCGCCTTCGCCGCGGCGGCGCAGGAGAAGCAGCGCATCGAGAAGGCGGCGGATCTTCCCGTCTTTTCGTACAAAGTCGACGGCAGGCTCGAGGCCCTGGTCCGCGACGACGCGAAATTCGACGCGTTTGCGCGGGAGCTGCGCCGCGACACCGAATCTGTGCTCGCCCGGTACGACATCGCCGACAAGTCGAAGCAGCGCGAGTTGCGCAACGTCCTGGTCAGGCTCGACCTCCTCGAGGGCCGGTACGACGACGCGCTGAAGGGGGCGCTGCGCGTCCGCGAGCTGGAGGAAAAGCCCGCCGACAAGCTGCTGTCGGGCATGACGGTGCGGGCGATCGTCGAAGCTCGGCGACTCGTCGGCAACCGGACGTCGGACGCGTACCGGCGCGAAGTCTCGCGGCTGATCGCCGCCGACCTCGCGGGGATGAACTACGACGTCATCCAGAACGAGATCAAGGAAGCGAAGGCCGGCGCGGAGATCCTCTCGGAAGCGCTGGCGCTGGGATATGTCAACGACGTTCTGCAGCCGACCGTCGACAAGGCGGGATCGCTTTCGTCCGACCTCGCGCCGTTCATCGTCGGGGCGAAATACCGGCTCGCCTTCGCGCTCCCGCTCAAGGAGACGCTGGTCGCAACGTTCTCGACGTACCTGGCCGCGCACAAGGTGGACAAGCCGGACATCTGGGCGGCGCGCGACGTCGTGCTGCCGCCGGGAAGCGACTACCCGCCGGTGGTGATCGCCGTTTGGGACAGCGGCGTGGACACCGCGCTGTTCAAGGATCGCGTCGTCATGGAGGCGCCGGGCAAGCCGGCGCTGATCGCCTTCGACAAGTACTCGAACCCTGCCACCGGGGAGCTCGCGCCGATCCCTCTTGAATTGCGCGGCAAGGTGCCGCAGATGAAGGCACGGCTCAAGGGCTTCTCTGACCTGCAGTCGAACATCGACAGCCCCGAGTCGAGCGAGGTGAAGCGCTTCCTGTCTGCACTCAAGCCGGACGAGTTCAAGAGCACGCTGGAGGAGCTGCGACTGGCGGGCGGCTGGATGCATGGCACTCACGTCGCGGGCATCGCTGTCGAAGGCAATCCGTATGCGCGGATCGTGACCGCGCGCATCGAATTCGGCTACACGCTGCTGCCCGACCCGTGCCCCAGCCGCGAGCTCGCCGAGAAGGACGCGCGCAACGCGCAGGCCTACGTCGATTTCATGAAGCGGAACGGGGTGCGCGTCGTCAACATGAGCTGGGGGGGCAGCGTGAAGGCCACCGAGGGGGAGCTCGAGCTCTGCGGCATCGGCAAGTCCCCCGAGGAGCGCAAGGTGATCGCGCGCGAGTATTTCGATATCGCGAAGAATGCACTCACGCGCGCCTTTGCGAGCGCTCCGGAAATCCTCTTCGTCACGGCGGCCGGGAACAGCAACCAGGACGCGAGCTTCGCCGACACCATTCCGGCCGACATCGTGCTGCCGAACCTGATGACCGTCGGCGCGGTCGATCGGGCCGGCGACGAGGCCTCGTTCACCAGCTACGGACCGACAGTGGTCGCACACGCCAACGGCTACCAGGTCGAGAGCGTGATACCGGGCGGCGAGAGGGTCGCGGAGTCCGGCACGTCGATGGCGTCGCCGAACGTCGCGAACCTCGCGGCGAAGATCCTGACGGTCAATCCGAAGCTCAGGCCGCCCGAAGTGATCGCGCTGATCCGCGACACCGCCGACCGGACCGCCGATGGCCGGCGAGCGCTGATCAACCCGAAGAAGGCCGTCGCGGCGGCGAAGGCGGGGAAGTCCTAGCGTCCCGCTCGCCGGCCCCGCAGGGGGTTGCATCTCGCGTGCATTTCCGCTTACTATGACGTTGTCATAGGAGCCGGAGGATCGATGAGCGCGGCACTCACTCGGGTGGCAGCGGGCCGAGCGTCCTCGAAATGCCGTATCTGCAGGCGGCCGGCGCCGCCGGGAGCGCGCTTGTGCAGCCAATGCAAGGCGGCGGTGCGACGCGCGCGACAGGTCCCGACGGTGCTTTCCGGATACCTGCCGACGCCGCCGTCGATACGCGCGTCGCGCGGGGCGGCCGGCAGTGCCCGGCGCCCCGCGCGCGCGCGCGCCGGGCATAGGGGGCCATCGCTGCCCATAGCCGGCGGGTGGGTCGGTTTCGTCGCGAGCGTCGCGTTCGGCGCCGCGGTCTGTACAACCGGGTACCTCGCCGCCCGGCAGAGCGAAAATCGCGCTCTTCAGTCCGCAACCGTATCGCCGGCACCGCCGGTCGCCCATTCGGATCGAATCGAAGTCACGCGGGCCATCGGCGCGCCGCTCCCGACCCCGTCAGGCACGCCCGACGAGGAAGGACCAGCGGGCAGCGAGGGCACCCGGGTCGTGCAGGAACCTTTGCGGGCGCAGCCGATGCTACGGCCCGCGGACCGAAAAGTCGGTGCCGTTGCCGCGAGGGCGGGCGTGGCGTCGCCATCGGCGAGCCGGACCGTCTATGTTGTCGACGACCGGACGGCGGACGCCGGATCGTCCGACGGCGACGATGTCGAACCGCCGCCGGCGGTGGTGGCTGCCTCGGGCGAGCCGCCCGCACCTGACCGCTGGCAGGCGCTCGCCTCGGCGCTCGCGCGTTGCGAGGGCCAGGGCTTTCTGGCCGGCGTCATCTGCGGGCAGCGGGCGCGGCTGCAGTACTGTGAAGGGCACTGGCGAGAAGTGCCGCAGTGTTCGGCTGCGCGTCGCGACGATTCCGGCCGCTAGCGACTCCTTGACCGGTCCGGGGCGGGCGCGACCGGCGCTTGCCGCCCGGGGAGCGGCAACGGACGCGCGGTCAGCGCGTGCCCCGGCACTCCGTCAAACCTCGTACTTGAACGAGAGCTGCACGCGCGCGCGGTAGGCGACGACCTTGCCGTCCTCGACCTTCATGTCGAGCTTGGAGACCTCGGCGATGCGCAGGTCGCGCAGCGACTTGCTCGCCGCGAGCACCGCGTTCTTCGCGGCGTCTTCCCAGGAAATCCTGCTCGTTCCGATCACCTCGGTGACGCGATACACGCCGTCGCCGCTAGCCTTCTTTGCCATGGTGCCCTCCCATGAGTATTGGACCGGGGCATCGGCGACGCCCCGGGCAATTCGATGATACGCGCGGTCCTGCGGGCTGGCGAGCGCGGCGGCGCGGCACGATGAAGCGGGCGGGGGACGACGATTCCGTTCCCGCTGCCGTCCGGGAGGCCGCCGCCGCGCGGGGCGCGTTCAATGCGCGAGCGGATTCCTGTTCGATGCCGATATACACTGTTGCCATGCGTGCCGGGACCGGCGGCGGCAACACCTCCGCGGGCTTCGCGGCCCGAAGCCCGACCGGGGCGCCCGTTTCGCTCCGTGCCGGTTTCCGCGGGTCTAGGCGAACCGTTCGCGCGCGTTTCCCGAGGAGACTTCGATGGCTGCCTCGTCCTTCCCGGCCTCTGCGCTCGCCGCCGCCGGTATCGCGCTGACCGCGTGGTCGGCGCCGCACGCAAGCGCGGCTCCGGCGGAGCCGGTCTATTTCGACGTGGCGCGCGGCTCGCACCCGCACGATGTCGCCGCGGCGCCGGGTGCCGGCGGACCCGTGTATTACACCGCGCAGACGACCGGCCGGCTCGGCGTCCTCGATCCGAAGACCGGCAAGTTCGACGAGATTCCGCTCGGCCCGAATTCGGCGCCGCACGGGGTCGTCGTCGGCCCCGACGGCGCGCCCTGGATCACCGACGGCGGGCAGAATGCGATCGTGCGCGTCGATCCGAAGACCCGCGCGGTCCGCGTCTGGACGCTCGGCAAGGACGTCGAATTCGCGAATCTCAACACGCTGACGTTCGACCGCAAGGGGCGGGTCTGGTTTACCGGGCAAAGCGGCTACTACGGCCGGCTCGTCCCCGACACGGGCGACATGAAGGTGTGGAAGGCCCCCCGCGGACGCGGGCCCTACGGCATCACGACGACGCCCGGCGGCGACGTGTACTTTGCATCGCTCGCCGGGAGCTACATCGCGCGCATCGACGTCGAAACCGGCGAGGCGGCCGTCATCGAGCCGCCGACCCGGGATCAGGGCGCGCGGCGGGTCTGGTCGGATTCGCACGGGCGCATCTGGGTCAGCTACTGGAACACCGGCCACGTCGGGATGTACGACCCGGGAACGCGCGCGTGGCGCGAGTGGAAACTGCCGGGCGACCGGCCCCGCGCCTACTCGGTGTGGGTCGACCCCGACGACAAGGTCTGGCTCACCGAATGGACGGCCAACGCGATCGTCAGGTTCGATCCGGCGACGGCGGTGTTCGAGAGCTTTCCGTCGAACCGCGCGGGCGCCGACGTGCGGCAGATGCTGGGGCGCGCCGGCGAAGCCTGGGGCGCGGAATCGGGCAATGCGCGGCTGGTGATGGTGCCGGCGCGCTGATCGCGCCAGCCCGCGCCGCGGTCACGAACGCGCCGCCGCTCTCGGCGATCGCGAGGCTGCGGCGACCCGGCGGATTTCGTCCGACGCGACGACGAACCGGCCCGCCTCGCTGCGTTTCGCGCAGGCGTGCATGGCGCGCGCGACGTCGGCGGCAGCGATCGGACGCAGCGCGGCCGGGATGAGGAAGGAAACCGGCCGCGCCAGCGCAAGCGCCAGGCGCTCGCCGGCCCGAAATTCCGTCCGGTTGCCGGAGAGGAGCGACGGGCGGAAGGCATACACCGCGTCGAATGCGAGGCGCGCCAACTCCACTTCGGCCTCGCCCTTTACCCGGTTGTAGAAGATGCGCGAACGCGCATCCGCGCCCATCGCCGAGACGGCGAGGCACCGGGTCGCACCGGCGTCCAGCGCCATTCGCGCGATCGTCACCGGATAGACGAGGTCGACGACGCGGAACGCCTCCTCCGAACCGGCTTGCCGGATCGTCGTGCCGAGGCAGCAATAGAAATCGTCGACGTGCGGCAGCGCGAATTCGTCCAGCCGATCGAATTCGACGATCCCCTGCTGGAGCTTGGGGTGCGGTGTCGCGAGCGGACGGCGCGTCAGGCAGACCACCTCGGCGACATCGTGATCATCGAGCAGCAGCGGCAACAGCTCGCGACCCACGAGGCCGGTCGCGCCGGCGAGGAGGGCGGTGCGGTGCATCGGGGCATTATGAGCCCTGCGACGAGACCGGTCGACGGTTCCGGCGCGGGCCGCCCGGCTGTCGACGCGCGACGGGATCGAACAAGGCGGGTTAAGATGCCCGCTCGAATTCCCGCGAACCCCAGGAGGCCGGCGATGGAATTGAGGGAGCGCTTCGGGCGGCCGCTGCGGCTCGCGATCGTCGGCGGCGGACCGGACGGCTGGATCGGCCGCATGCACCGCGGCGCCGCCGAAATGGACGGCTGGTTCCGCGCGACCGGGGGCGTTTTCTCGAGCAATCCGGCGCGCTCGCGCACGGCCGGCGCCGCCATGGGCTTCGATCCCGCCCGGAGCTACGGCGACGTCGCCGAGCTGCTGGACCGGGAGCGGCAGCGCGCCGATGGCATCGACGCCGTGGCGATCACGACGCCGAACGATACGCACCACGAATTCGCGGCCGCGGCGCTCGACGCCGGATTCGACGTCGTCTGCGAAAAGCCGGTCGCACACGATTTCGGGCAGGCCTGCGATCTCGTCGCAAGGACGCGCGGGCGCGGCCGGATCTTCGCGATTGCACATGCCTATTCCGCCTATCCGATGACCCGCTACGCGCGGACGCTCGTGCTTGACGGCACGCTCGGCGCGATCCGTCTCGTGCAGGTCGAATACATCCAGAGCGGGCTCGCGACACGGCTCGAGGACGGCCCGCACAACAATCGGCTGCGCTGGCTGCTGGACCCGCGGCGCAGCGGGCAGGCGCTGGTGATGAGCGCCATCGGATGCCACGCGCAGCACCTCGCGAGCTTCGTTTCGGGGCTTCGCGTCGGGCGTGTCGCCGCGGACGTCGGCGCGCTCCTGCCGGGCCGCGAGGTCATCGACTACGTTTCCGCGCTGATCGCGTTCGAAGGCGGCGCGCGCGGCACCTTCACCGCCACGCAGGCTGCCGCCGGCGGCGAGAACGACATCCGGCTGCGCGTCTACGGCGCGAAGGGCATGCTCGACTGGTCGCACCGCGAGCCGAGCTACCTGAAGCTCGCGCTCCTCGGCGAGCCCGCGCGCACGATCGGTCGCGGCGACCCGTTCCTGCCGCCCGAGATCCTCGCCCAGGGCCGCACGCCGCGCGGCCATCCCGAGGGACTGCGCGAGGCGTTCGCCAACATCTACGCGGACGTCGCGCAGGAGCGGATGGCGTGTGCGCTGGGCGAGGCCGTTCCCCATTTTCCCTATCCTCGCGTCGAGGAGGGAGCGCACACGATGGCGTTCATCGAGGCCTGCGTGGCATCGCAGCGTGAGCGCGGATGGGTCGACGTGGCAGGAATGCCGGCACCATGAGCCGTGCCGCCGTATCCTGCACGGGCCGCGCCGGGGGCAGTCGCCGACACCGATGAGACCGCCGTACTTGGCGCGCGCTCGGCTGCGAACGCACGGATTCGCGCTGCTGCTGGCTGCGACGATCTGCGGCGGCGCATTTGCGGCGGGCGGTGACGGGGCTGGCGGAGCCTGGGTGCACGCGCTGGCGACGTACGGCGAACCGAAGTACCCGCCGGGCTTCGCGCAATTCGACTACGTGAATCCGGACGCGCCGAAGGGCGGCACGCTGCACCTCGGCAACCCCGACCGCCGCACGAGCTTCGACAAGTACAACCCGTTCACGATCAAGGGCAACTCGCCGGCGGGCGTGCTGATCTTCATGTTCGAGACGCTCGCCGTGTTGTCCGGCGACGAGCTCTCGACGATGTACGGGCTGCTCGCCGAGGCCATGCAGGTCGCCCCCGACAAGTCGTCGATCACGTTCCGCCTGAACCCGAAGGCACGCTTCGCCGACGGCAGTCCGGTGACGGCCGCCGACGTCAAGCACTCGTTCGACATGCTGACGAGCGAGGGGGCAGATCCCAACACGCGCTCCCGCCTCGCCGGCACGAGGAGCGCGACCGTGCTGGACGAGCGTACGGTCCGTTTCGACCTGCAGGACCGCTCGAACGATGCGATCCTCAATCTGGGCACGCGGCTCTACGTGTTCTCGCGCAAGTGGGGTCTCGGCGCCGACGGGAAGTCGAAGCCCCTCGACCAGATCGTGAATGAATACCCCGTCACCAGCGGTCCGTACACGATCGACGTCGCGGATTCCGGCCGCCGGCTCGAATTCGTGCGTAATCGGGACTACTGGGCGCGCGAACTAGGCGTGCGTCGCGGGCAGTTCAACTTCGACCGCGTCGTCTATCGCTATTATCAGGATCGCGCGATCACGATGGAGGCGTTCAAGGCCGGCGAATTCGACGTTGTCGAGGAGTACTCGGCCCGGCAATGGGCGCGCCAGCACGACGGACCCAAGTGGCGCGACGGGCGCATCGTGAAGACCGAATTTGCCAATGGCTTCGGCGCGGGCCTGTACGCATACATGCTGAACCTGCGCCGGCCGCTGTTCCAGGACGTTCGCGTGCGGCGTGCGCTCGGCTACACCTACGACTTCGAGGCGCTCAACAGCTATCGCCAGTACAAGCGCACGTACAGCGTGTTCGCCAACTCGGAATTTGCCGCGACCGGACTGCCGGGGCCCGGAGAGCTGGCGCTGCTCGAGCCTTTTCGCGCACAGCTGCTGCCGGAGGTGTTCGGCCCGGCGTGGGAGCCGCCGCGGACCGACAGCGGCCCGAAGGCGCTGCGCGAGAACCTGCTCAAGGCGCGCGCGCTGCTCGAGGAGGCGGGCTGGAAGATCGCGGGCGACGGCGTGCTGCGCAACGCGAAGGGAGAGCCCTTCGAGTTCGAATACCTGGACGATGCCGCGCCCGGCCGCGCCGAAGCGGTGTGGAGGCGCAATCTCGACAAGCTCGGCATCCGGATGAAGTTCCGCCAGGTCGATTTTGCGGTGTACACAAAGCGCCTGGAGGTCTTCGACTTCGACATCGTCGGCCTGCGCACGATCGACTTCACGCTGCCGGCCGTCGGCGACCTCAAGGACCAGTATGGCAGCAAGGGCGCCGAAACGCCGGGATCCAACAACTTCCGGGGGATCCGGAGCCCGGCCGTGGATCGCCTGCTGGAAGCGATGGAGAAGGCGCGTTCCATCGAAGAGCTGCGCGACGCGAGCCGGGCGCTGGATCGCGTGATCATGCACGGGTACTACCAGATCCCGGCGCTCTACTCGGGAACGTTCCGCGTCTCGCGCTGGGACAGGTTCGGCCTGCCGGCGACGCAGCCGAAGTTCTTCACGATCGAGAGCGGACTCGAGGTGTGGCCGGTCTGGCCGCTCATGGCGTGGTGGTCGCGGGACGCCGCCGGACACTGAACCTCCGCGAAGCCGCGAGCCCGATGCTCATCTACATTCTGAAGCGCGTGCTGCTGATGATCCCGACGCTGCTGGGCGTGCTGACGCTCACGTTCGTGCTCATCCAGTTCGTGCCCGGCGGGCCGGTCGAGCAGCTCATCGCCGAAATGCGCGCCGGCCAGCGCGGCGACACGGGCGGTGGCTTCCAGGCGCGACGCGACCTCGACGCGAAGCAGGTCGCGGAGCTCAGGGCGCTCTACGGCTTCGACAAGCCGCCGCTCGAACGCTACGCGGCGATGATCGGAAGCTTCGCCCGCTTCGATCTCGGCCGGAGCTTCATGCAGAACAAGGACGTCTGGCAGCTGATCAAGGAGAAGCTGCCGGTCTCCGTCAGCCTCGGCCTGTGGACGTTCCTCGTCTCCTATCTCGTCTCGATCCCGCTCGGTGTCGCGAAGGCAGTGCGCGAGGGCTCGCGCTTCGACGCGGCGACGACGCTGCTGGTGCTGCTGGGCTTCGCGATTCCCGGTTTCGTGCTCGGCGTGCTCCTCATCGTGCTGTTCGCGGGCGGCACCTTTCTCGACTGGTTCCCGCTGCGCGGGCTGACGTCCGACAACTGGCAGGAGCTCGCCTGGCCGGCGCGCATCGCGGACTACCTCTGGCATCTCGCGCTGCCACTCACGTGCTTCGCGATCGGCAGCTTCGCCGTCGTGACGATCCTCACCAAGAACACCTTCGTCGAGGAAATCCGCAAGCAGTACGTGCTGGTCGCGCGGGCGAAGGGCCTGTCCGAGCGGAGCGTCCTCTACAAGCACGTGTTCCGCAACGCGCTGATCCCCATCGTCACCGGCTTCCCGGCGGCGTTCGTCGGGGCCTTCTTCGCGGGCTCGCTGCTGATCGAGACGCTCTTCTCGCTCGACGGGCTCGGGCTGCTCTCATACGAGTCGCTGGTGCGGCGCGACTACCCGGTCGTGCTGGGCACCCTCTACTTCTTCACGCTGATCGGCCTTGCGGTCAAGCTCGTCGGCGACCTGCTCTACGTCGCGGTCGACCCGCGGGTCCACTTCACGGCGGTCGCCAAGTGAACATGAACACGGCGGACGCGGACGCGGCGACTGCGGGACACAATGCGGCGCCGGCGGCGACTTCGCTGTCGCCGAACCAGCGCGCGTGGGCGCGCTTCAGGCGAAATCGGCTGGGCTACGCGTCGCTCGTCGCCTTCGTCGCGCTGCTCGCCGTCAGTACGGCCGCCGAGCTCGTCTCCAACGACCGGCCGCTCTTCGCCCGCTACAACGGCGAATGGTTCTTCCCGATGCTGCAGAACCAGCCGGAGACCCGGTTCGGCGGCGATTTCGCCACGCCGACCGAATGGCACGATCCGCTCATCGGCGAACAATTCGGGCGCGACGGCAATTTCGCGCTGTTCACGCTGAACCGGTACGCCGCCGACACGCTGAACTACTTTTCGCGGGTGGCCGATCCCGCCCCACCGGGCCGCGATCACTGGCTCGGCACGGACGCGGCGGGTCGCGACGTCGTCGCGCGCCTGCTCTACGGCTTCCGCATCAGCATCTACTTCGGGCTGGCCCTCACGCTGGTGGGCACGCTGCTCGGGATCGTGATCGGCGCGGTCCAGGGGTATTTCGGTGGGCGCATCGATCTCGGGACCCAGCGTGTGATCGAGATCTGGAACGCGGTGCCCGAGCTCTACCTGCTGATCATCGTCGCCTCGATTTTCGAGCCGTCCCTGCTGCTCCTCCTGGGCGTATTCGCGCTGTTCGGCTGGATCGGCCTGTCCGATTACGTGCGTGCCGAGTTCCTGCGCAACCGCAACCTGGAATTCGTCAAGGCGGCGCGGGCGATGGGGTTGACCAACGCGCAGATCATCCGCAAGCACGTGCTGCCCAACTCGATGACACCGGTCATCACGTTCCTGCCGTTCCGGATGAGCGCGGCGATCCTGCTGCTCACCTCGCTTGATTTCCTCGGGCTCGGCGTTCCGGCGCTGCCGTCGCTCGGGGAGATGCTGCGGGAGGGCAAGGAAAATCTCGACGCGTGGTGGATCTCGGCGTCGACGTTCGTCGTGCTCGTGGTGACGCTGCTCCTGCTCACCTTCATCGGCGACGCGCTGCGCGATGCTTTCGACACGCGCAAGTCATGAGATCGAACGCATGACGATCCCGCCGCCGCTGCTCGCCGCCGAGAACCTCTGCGTGAATTTCGGACCGTCGCGTGTGGTCGACAACGTGTCGTTCCGCATCGACGCCGGCGAGAAATACGGCCTGGTCGGCGAGTCCGGCTCGGGCAAGTCGGTGACTGCGCTTTCGGTGCTCCGGCTGGTGGAATCCGCCGCGTACGGAGGATCGCTCCGGCTGCAGGGAGAGGACGTGCTGGCGAAGACCGAGCGGGAGATGCGCGGCATCCGCGGCAAGGAAGTCGCGATGATCTTCCAGGAGCCGATGACCGCGCTCGATCCGCTCTACACGGTGGGCAGCCAGATCGCCGAGGTGCTGGAGCTGCACGAGGGGCTCCGGCAGGGCGACGCGCGGGCGAAGGCGATCGAGATGCTGGCGAAGACGGGCCTGCCCGACCCCGCGCGGCGCGTCGACGCGTATCCGCACCAGCTGTCGGGCGGTCAGCGGCAGCGCGCGATGATCGCGATGGCGCTCGCCTGCCGCCCGAAGCTGCTGATCGCCGACGAGCCCACGACCGCGCTCGACGTGACGATACAGGCGCAGATCCTCGCGCTGCTGGACGACCTGCAGCGCGAGTTCGGCATGGCGATCCTGTTCATCACGCACGACCTCAACCTGGTGCGGCGCTTCACGCACCGCGTCGGCGTCATGGAGCGCGGCCGGCTGGTCGAGCAGGGCGCGACCGCGGAGGTGTTCGCCCGCCCTCGGGATCCGTACACGGTGCGACTCATCGACAGCCGGCCCCAACGATCGGTGCGGCCCCTGGCCGCGGACGCGCCGGTCCTCGCGGCCGGGCGGGGCGTCGGCGTCGAGTTCGTCACGCGCAGGGGATGGTTTGGCAGGGACGTGCTGCCAGCGGTGCGCGACGCGACGCTCGAGCTGCGCCGCGGCGAGACGCTCGGCATCGTCGGCGAATCCGGTTCGGGCAAGACCACGCTCGGCATGGCGCTGCTCGCCCTGCAGCCGCTCTCGGCGGGCAGCGTATCGCTGGAGGGCGTGCGGCTCGACGGCGCCGACCGCACCACGCTGCGCAAGATGCGCCGCCGGATGCAGGTCGTGTTCCAGGATCCCTTCGCGTCGCTCAGCCCGCGGATGACGGTCGAGCAGATCGTCGGCGAGGGGCTGGAGACGCATCTGGCCGAGCTCACGCGGGAGGAGCGCCGCCGGCGGATCGTCGACATGCTGGCGGAGGTCGGGCTGTCCGAGGCGAAGGGCGTCACCGACCTTCTCACCCGGTATCCGCACGAGTTTTCCGGCGGGCAGCGGCAGCGGATCGCGATCGCGCGTGCCGTCGTGCTCCGGCCGGAGGTGCTGGTGCTGGACGAGCCGACCTCCGCGCTCGACGTGTCGGTGCAGCAGCAGGTGCTGGGGCTGCTCGCCGCATTGCAGGTCAAGTACGGGATGAGCTACGTGTTCATCAGCCACGACCTCGCCGTGGTGCGCGCAATGGCGCATCGCGTGCTCGTGATGAAGGACGGCGAGATCGTCGAGCAGGGCGAGGCCGAGGTCCTGTTCGCCGCGCCGGAGCAGCCGTACACGCGTGCGCTGCTCGCCGCGGCGCTGCACGCGTGAAGTCCTCCGCCCGACCGGCGGCCGCTTCGGCCCACGTCAGATCGACAGCCGCCGCAGCGTCTCCGCGTCCTTGATCACGGCCCTCTGGCGGCCGGGCGGCGCCCCGTACAATCCGGCGGGCGGATTGGTCTCCAGCCTAGAGAGCACGGTGCTTTCGCTGCAGCGCCCGTCGAACACCACGGAGACTTCGCCGCCGGCGATGCGGCCGAGGCTGAAGCACGCCTGGCCGAGCTTCGCGTTGAGCGGTTTCAGCACGCCGGCGGCGACGAGGTCGCCCTCGGCGCCGCTCCCGACGACCTGCAGGTCGTAGACGCGCGGGCTCGCCGCCGGCCGCGCCGTCGCCGTGATCACCGTGGGCAACCCGATGAGCTCGCGCCCGAGCGTCTCCTCGGACGCGCGGTCCGGCATGCCCTCGACGCTGAGCGTGACCTTGCGGGCGGTCGCGCTGACATGCGAGAGGAAGAAGTTGCGCGAGAATTCGTCGGCGACCTTCCCGCCGATCGCGTTTAGCGCCTCGCCGTCGCTCGCCCAGCTCCCGACGCCCTTCGGCAGCGCCGTGTTGAAATAGATCTCCTCGCCGGTCGCCCGATCGATGCACTTGACCGTCCACGACGCCAGCGTGTACTTGGTGACGACGACGCCGGAGGCCTCGAGGCGCATCGACAGCTTCTTGATCCCGACTTCGCCCTGCACGAGGAAGTCGGCCCCCTTCTGCGCGTCGTCGCCGCGCGCGCCGTCCTCCGACCAGGTGCGGAATCCGAACGACTTGATGCGTTCCTTGAGGATGTTCTCGGCGAGCTGGGACGGCTGGGCGGGCGCATCGGGTCGATCGGCGTCGCGCGCCGCGATCCGCACTGCGACCTTCGGGTCGCCGCTCGCGCGGATGAAGTCGATGCGCTCGTCGCGGGACATCTGATTGAGCGATTTCTGGAGCGCCCTGACGTCGACGACGGCCTGTGTCGTCATCGACATCAGGCCGTCCTTGCCGGCCTGCGGCGGGCTCTCCTGCATGACCGTCGTGATGTAGGTTCCGCTTTTCGACAGGAGCCTGTCCTTCAGGACGTCGTAGTTCTTGGCCAGCGAGCTCGTGTCGAGGAGGAGCCCCAGCGCCTTCGCGACGACCTGGCTCTTCGAGTCCGCGCGCAGGTCCGACTGGAGAAGCGATTTGTCGCTGCCGTAGCGCGGGTCGCCCGGATCGACGAGCCCGACCGCGGAGATGACGACTTTGCCGGGTTCGGCCGTCGGCGCCGCCGTCGGCGCGGCGGCGGTTGCGGTTGCCGCGGGTGCGGCCGCGGGGGGGGCCGGTTGCGGTGCCGCGGGCTGTGCGAGCTTCGCGCTGTCGCCGGCGGTGCGCGGGAAGAAGCTCCAAACACCGACGCCGGCGGCGACGACGACAAGGCATGCGGCGATGACGATGGCGGCGGTCTGCGATCGCTTCGCGGGCTGCGGCGGGATGGCCTCGTCCTTCGCGGGGCCGACGTCGGCCGCTGCCGCCGCGATTCGTTGCGTGCGCGTGGCGTCGGCGGCCGCGACGGGCGCTGCTGCCGCGGGGGCGATCAATGTCGGTTCGGCGCTCGGCGGCGGCTCGCGCTGCGCGGCCGCGGCGAGCGCGGCCGCGAATTCGGCGGCGGTCTGGAAGCGCTCGTCCGGGCGCTTCGCGAGCGCCTTGCGCACGACGGCGTCCATCGCCCCGGGCACCTGCACGTTGAATCGCGACGGCGGCAGGGGATCCTCCTCGAGTACCTTGTGCATCGTGGCGGTCGCAGAGCCGCTGAAGGGCCGCTCGCCGGTCAGGAACTGGTAGAGGATGACGCCCGCCGAGAACAGGTCAGATCGGCCGTCTACCGGCAATCCCATGATCTGCTCCGGCGACATGTAGCTGGGCGTGCCCAGCACCGTGCCGACCTGCGTCATGCTGGACGACTCGATGTGCGCGATGCCGAAATCGGCGACCTTCACGCCGCCATCGGCGAGCAGGATGACGTTCGAGGGCTTGATGTCGCGGTGAACGACGCCGAGCCGGTGCGAATAGCCGAGTGCGTCGAGGATCTGCGTCATGATCCGCACGATGTCCGCGGTCGCAAACCGCTCGTTCGCCTGGAAGTAGTCCTTGAGCTCGCGGCCCTCCACGTACTCCATCGCGATGTACGAGAAGCCGCCTTCCTCGCCGAAGTCGTAGATCGAGACAATGTTGGGGTGGTTGAGGCGCCCGGCGGCCTGTGCCTCGCGGCGGAAGCGCGCGATCACCGACTCCGCGCTTTCGCCCGTCAGCTGGTCCGCGCGGATCGTCTTCAGGGCGACGACCCGCTTGATCATCGGATCGTAGCCCTCGTACACGACGCCCATGGCGCCGCGGCCGAGCTCGCGCCGGATCTCGTACTTGCCGAGGCTCGTCATCTCAGTCATCGATCGCTCCCGGAATACTGCGAATCCGCCCGCGCCCCGCACCGGAAACGGCGACGCCGGCGGCGGGCCGGCGTCGCGGTCCCCTGCGCCCCGCAGATCACTTGTACTTGCTGTCGATTTCCCAGACGCTCTTCTGCACGAGCCGCTGCACCATCGTGTCGAGCGAGACGCCGCCCTGCTGGGCGCTGGATATGCCCATGACGGAGGTCGAGGTCGCGCCGACCTCCATCTTCTCTTCCGTGTATCCGGTGGCGACCTGCTCCGTGGTCTCCGCGTTGATAATCTTGTAGCGCATGCCGATGATCCAGACGCCGGTCGACTCGCTCGTCTGCACCGAGCCGACGCCGACGGTGGCCGCCGCGCCTCCCCGCGATCCCCAGCCGCCGAGGAGCCCGGCCACCGCGCCGATCGCGCGGCCGTCGAACCCCGACTGGGCGGCGGCGACCTGCTCGGTCTTCAGGATGTCGAACTTGACGACGTACTTGGTGCTCTTCAGCTTGCCCATTCCCAGGAACTTGCGCGCCGCGGCAGGGTCGCCGAGGTTGTAAGCGAGGGTGAACTCGTTGAGGATCGGACCGAGATTCGAGCGCTCGAGCACCTGGAAGTTGGCGCTGGAAAGCTCGATCTCCCCGAAGTCCGCGATGTTGTTCGCGGTGAATTTCTGCAGGAACGTCGCGTTGTTGCTCTTGATTTCACCGGGGAGGACGATCAGCGCGGGACCCTTCCTGCCCGCGTTCGTGTACACGATCGGCTGGTAGACGGCCTGGTCGGCCGCGGCATTGGCCCTCTGCGACGTCGAGCTCCCCGCCGTCGGCGACGGATTGCCGTACGTCGGCTGCGCGATCGCGAGCGGGCTGCCCGCGAGCAGGACCGCGCCCAACGCCAGCTGCAGGATCGTCGAACCGGTGCGGTTTCTCATTTCCGTGGCTCCCTCAGGTCGAAATCGGCTTCGTAACGGTTGCGCTCACTTGGGTGCCGGCTTGCCGCCGGCGGCGAGCCCGGCGTTCCGGCAATAATCGCCGTAGAGCCTCGCGACGACTTCGTCGGCCTGCTCGTTCACCAGCGTCAGCGCCATCTGAGCGACGTCCGCGCCGGCATAGGAGCTCGAGTTCGCCTGGACGTCGGAGAGGATCCTGCCGTTGCTCCCGGAGAGCGTGAAGCCCATGTTCACCGAAACCTGGTTGACGGCGATGACGGGATTGCGCGTCGCCTGCGACGAGATCAGCCCGCGAAGCACGAAACTCGCGCCCAGCCGCTTTGCGCTGGCAAGCGCCGCGTCCGGATCGTTCCGGAAGTAGGCGTCGATCTCGGCCTGCGCGATCTGCCTGCGGATCTCCTCCGGCGTGTAGGTCTGCAACCCGAGCCAGCGCAGCCTCGCGTTGATCGCCTGGAAGTGCGGCCCGTAATTCTGCTGCTGCGCCGAGACGATGCCGTTCGACTGCAGCTCGCCGATCATCACCATGATCTTCTTGCCCTTGAGGTCGGCGCGGCACGGCGTCGAAAGCTGCTCCGCGATGCGCTGCTGGCGCGCTGCTTCGTCCGCCTGGGCGGCGGTGTCCGGCTGCGAGAACTTGAAGCCCTGCGCCCAGGCCGGACTCGCCGCGAGCGGAACGAGCAGGGCAAACAGTGCGAAGACGGGTACCGGCTGCATTGCGGCTGGGATCGGCGGAAGGTCGAGAAAGCGCTCGACCCTAGGTTGCAGGTTAATCCAACCGTCCGCGGAAATCCAGTCGCACGGCCGGCGCGGGCGCCCGCGCGACCCACGGCGCTCGCGGTGGGCGTGCGACGGGTCGCCCTCCGGTACGAAACCGTCGACAGGCAGCTTCGCCTTCGAGCGCCGCGGACGGGCGGGACGCCCCCCTCAGCCCGCCCGGCGCAGTCGCTCGCTGCGGCGGCGCAGCCCGTCGACGGCAACCATCAGCAGCAGCGAGATCCCGATCAGCATCGTCGCCGCCGCGGTGATCGTGAGGCTGATGTTGTCGTTGATGCCGGCGAACATCTGGCGCGGCAGCGTGCGCTGGCCGGGTCCCGCGATCAGCAGCGCGACGACGACCTCGTCGAACGACGCGGCGAACGCGAATACCGCGCCGGACGCGACGCCCGGCAGGATCAGCGGCAGCGTCACGCGACGGAACGTCGTCAGCGGCGCAGCGCCCAGGCTCGCCGCGGCGCGCAGCAGGGTGCGGTCGAAGCCCGCGAGCGTCGCCAGCACCGTCACGACGACGAAGGGCACGGCGAGCGTGGTGTGGGCGAGGATGAGCCCCGCGTAGCCGTCGTTGAGACCGAGCGGCGCGAACGCGAAGTAGACGCCGACGGCGATGATGATCACCGGCACGACCATCGGCGAGATCAGCACGGCGAGGATCAGCGCCTGGCCCGGAAAGCGCGCCCGCCACATGCCGAGCGCCGCGACCGTGCCGAGCAGGGTGGCGAGCAGCGTGGCCGCCGTGCCGACGATCAGGCTGTTCCAGACCGACGGGAGCCAGAACGTGGACGAGAAGAAATCCTCGTACCAGCGCAGGCTGAACCCCGGCAGCGGGTAGTAGAAGAACGACCCGGACGAAAACGACAGCGGGACGATGATCAGGATCGGCGCGACGAGGAACACGAGCACCAGCGCAGTCAGCGCCGCGAGCCCGGCGCCCGCCAGCCGTTGTCCGATCGTTGCGGTGCCGTCGCGCATCGTGATTCTGCCCTAGCCCAGCCGCATCTTGTCGACGCCGACGAGCCGGTCGTAGACGGCATACAGGGCGAGCGTCGCCGCGAGCAGCATGATCGACAGCGCCGCCGCCATTCCCCAGTTCACCGTCTTGCTTGCGTAGAACGCGATGAAGTAGCTGATCATCTGGTCGTCGGCACCGCCGACCAGCGCCGGGGTGATGTAGTAGCCGAGCGCCTGGATGAAGACCATGAGGCAGCCGGCGCCGACGCCCGGAAGCGTCTGCGGCACGTAGACGCGCCGGAATGCGGTGAGCGGCGCTGCGCCGAGCGACGATGCGGCGCGCACATACGACGGCGAGATGCCCTTCATCACCGCGTACAGCGGTAGCACCATGAACGGCAGCAGCACGTGCACCATCGCCACGTACACGGCGACCCGGTTGAAGATCATCCGCAGCGGCTCGCCGACGAGCCCGAGCGAGATCAGGAGATTGTTGAGAATGCCTTCGCGCTGCAGGAGGACCACCCAGGCGACCGTTCGCACGAGCAGCGACGTCCAGAACGGCAGCAGCACGAGGAACAGCAGCACGGCCGCCCGCGATGGCGGCTGCCGCGCGATGAAGTAGGCGACCGGGTAGCCGAGCAGCAGGCAAACGGCGGTGACCACGCCGGAAATCCAGAGCGTGCGCCCCAGAACATTGCGGAAGACCGCCTGTTCGGGCGGTGCGCCCGTGATCGCGTCGCTCGCGTCCCGGCGCAGGTCCAATGCGGCGAGCAGGTAGAAATCGGTGACCGGTCCGGCGGCGCGGCGGATGACCGCCCAGGTCTCGCGGTCGTTCCACTTCGGATCGATGGCGCCCAGGAATTCGCGCGGCGAGCCGGTGATCTCGCCGGCGAGGCGACGGCCGGTCGCGAAGAGCAGCGACCGGAAACCCGCCACGTCGTAGTTGAGCCGGGTGGCGGCGCTGGCGAGCGTCCCCGCCTCGCGCGCCGCACGGATGTCTTCGATCAGCGCGGCGTACGCGGCCTCCGGCGGCAGTTCGCGGCCATCCCAGCGCGCCAGCTCCGTGGTCACCGAGGGCAGGATCTGTTCGATCTCGCGGTCGACGACCGCGCGTCCGAGCATCGTGCCGATCGGGACGATGAACGTCGCCAGCAGGAAGACAAAGAGCGGCAGCACGAGGGCCGCCGCCCGCAGCTGCTCCTTCCGTTCGCTCTTCCGGAGCGACCGGCGCAGTGCGAGATCCGGGGCGGCCACCGCCGCTGCCGGGCGCGTCATCGCTTCACGCGATTGCGGGACACGACGTCAGCCGGCGCGCCGCACGGCAACAGGATCGTGGTTCCGTCTCATGCGGACGCCTCCATCGGGTGCGGGCGCCGCGCGGTGCGCCGCCGCCGTCGGGCCCGCGCACGACGACAGACGGCGCCCGCGATCGAGCGTGCGATCCCTACTTCGCCACCCAGGCGTTGAAGCGCTGGTTTAGCTTGTCGAGGTTCTCCAGCCAGAACTTGTCGTTGATGTACAGCGCCGTCTTGATGTTCTCGGGCGCCGTGGCGAGGTTCGGCAGCACGTTCTTGTCGATCAGCGCGGTCGAGGCCTTCGCAGTCACGCCGTACGGGATCTTCGGCGGCAGGTTCTTCTGGTTCTGCGGATCGTTGACGAAGACGAGGAACTTCTCGGCATCGGCCTTGTTGGGCGTGCCCTTCATGATGACCCACGAGTCGATCGTGTAGAGGTTGTTCGTCCAGACGATCTTGAAGTTCTTCTTGTCCTTGTCGTTCGCCGCGGCGATCCGGCCGTTGTAGGCGTCGACCATGACGACCTCGCCGGAAGCGAGGAGCTGCGGCGGCTGCGCGCCCTTTTCCCACCAGACCACGTTGGCCTTGATCTGGTCGAGCTTCTTGAACGCGCGCTCGACGCCGGCGTCGGTGGCGAGTGTCTTGTAGACGTCCTGCGGCGCGACGCCGTCGGCCATCAGCGCGATCTCGAGCGTCGTCTTCGGGCCCTTGCGCAGCGCGCGCTTGCCCGGCCACTTCTGCACGTTCCAGAAATCCGCCCAGTTCTTCGGCGTGTCGCCCTTGATCTTGTCGCCGTCGTAGCCGAGGACGAAGCTGTAGACGATGGCGCCCACGCCGCAGTCGTGCACGGCGTCCGGCAGGTACTTGTCCTTGCCGCCGAGTTTCGCCCAGTCGAGCTTCTCGAACAGGCCCTCCTCGCAGCCCAGCAACAACTCCTCGGACTCGACCTGCACGACGTCCCAGTTGTTGTTGCCGCCCTTGATCTTTGTGCGCAGCGTGCCCACGCCGCCGTCCCAGTTCTCCTCCGCCATCTTCACGCCGGTCGCCATGAACGGCTTGAAGTAGACGTCGCGCTGCGCATCCTGGTACGCACCGCCCCACGACACGACGGCGAGGTCGCGCGCGGCCGCGCCCGCGGAAACCACGGCCGCGACGACCGCCACTACGCCTAGCTTGAACAAAGAGATTCGCAACATTGGATCCTCCTGGGGTTAGACTGCTTCGTCCTCCGGCGCGAACGCCCGGCAGTGTTCGGGCGCCCATGCCAATTCGACCGCATCGCCGATCGCGGGAAGCTTGTGCGCCTCGTCGATCGGCCGTTTGACCGTGAAGTCGTCAACGCCCGGCAGCGCGACCCGCGCGCGGACGTGGTCGCCGAGGTAGATCACCTCGCGCAAAGTCCCCGCCAGCCGGCACCCGGCAGCTCCGGGGATTGTATGCCCGGGCGCGCGGATTTGCACCCGCTCCGGGCGCAGCGAGACGGTGACCCGGGCGCCGGCCGGCAGCGGCGAACCCACGGATCCCTCGATGCACGCGTCGCCGGCGATCCGGACCGAGCACCGGGTGCCGCAGATCGACTGCAGGCTGCCTTCGAGCCGGTTGTTCTCGCCGATGAACCGGGCGACGAACGCGTTGACGGGCGTCTCGTAGAGCTGCTCCGGCCCATCGAGCTGCTGGATCTTCCCGCGGTGGAACACCGCAATGCGATCTGACATCGTCAGCGCCTCCGCCTGGTCGTGCGTCACGTAGACCATCGTCACGCCGAGCCGCTGGTGCAGGCGCCGGATCTCGAGCTGCAT
>Ga0209048_10000241_pt1 | contig 60114 bp, 71 predicted proteins | sample FrelakmetCRP12CR_FD_187146 | JGI IMG/M metagenome (GOLD analysis project Ga0209048, IMG submission 187146) | Freshwater lake sediment microbial communities from the University of Notre Dame, USA, for methane emissions studies - CRP12 CR (SPAdes)... | ecosystem: Environmental > Aquatic >...
TATTCCTAACATCTTCGAGGGTATCATAGAAAGTCGATACATGGGAGGTCTTGATTTTCTTGTGAATTATGATGACCGTATTTTCGGTGTATCTAGGGAGAATCTTCTTAATACAATGCAGACATATTTCAAGAAATCTATTATTGTAGAATTAGTCCACGAAAAGAAGTGAAAAAAATGTTCACGAATAGATCATTAGGTATTGTAAAAGGATGTCCGAACCCCTGTATTATCGAGATCAAAGTCGAATTTTTCGATGACAAGCAAAGCAATTTTAAATCAGGTTTTATTTCGGTTAATGGCATCACCACGGGTTATTTTGGCGTTGGTGGTCAAGCCGAATTTATCGAATATGTGAAGAATCTCGATTTCAACATTGCCAACTTTCAATTGATCAGTAAAACAAGAAATATCACCAAGAATGGCTTGTCAAAAAACGAAGTATTAAAATATCTTGGAAAAAAGGCGATATAAATGTTCACGAAACGACTATTCGGGCTATTTCAAGCAATCCAAGAAAACATCAACTCAATTACTCTTCTTGCAGATGATAATTTCATTCAAAGTGTCGATACATACACGATTCGATTGCATCAAACATTGCGACCAAATCATGACCATTTTGATATAGCGTTCGGAAGCATAAAGAACAAAGGAGTGCAATCACTATGTTTTGATTTTGTCATAGGTGGCGTATCGCCTAATGAATTGAGAAAGAAAAATCTCATTTTTGCCGATCTTATTCAATTTAGATTAAATAAAGGTGCCCAAAGTGCATTAATGCTGCCACAAGAAGCCCATCCATGCAAACCATTCTTAACTTATGATGAAGGAGAAGGAGAATCCATTCCCGAGGGAGAAAAAGGCGCGGGAAAATGGCGTATCATCAAGAAAGGAACGGCAAGATTAAAAAAAGTAGTGGATAAAAACCACAGAATTCATTATGATCTTTATCTTGATAGCGTTGGAAACCAATATTACCCGTTCTACATGGGTGGAAACAAGTGGTTCATCAACATAAAGAAAACATGAGAAGTACCTTTCATCGAAATCGCATACTCACTTTGGGACGATAAAGATGGTAAAAAAAGCAGAAACCTGGACATATTTTATCCAAGATCGACCTTCGATAAGCATTCATCGAGCAAAAGAAATCTTGCACTATTCAGCTTTGCTTCCTGTGCTCGTGGCAGATTACATGATTGGTGCGAGCTTTGCATTTTCTCTCATCATGATCACGATCAATATCTTGCTCATGGTAAGCTTCAGTCCTCATGTTATAGATAGCGGCAAGAAACTCGCTTTCAAGACCAATGTAAGCCCATTCATTTTAGGTTTAGTTCTATTACCCTTTTTAGGATCATTTCACGAAATCATGACCAGTATTCTTTATAATCTTGAAAATCCAGCGCTAAATCAAATCGTGTTATCGCAACAAATGGGAAACAAGTTATTTGAATTGCTCATCACGTTTTCCATCATCGGATTTCTTACATGCCGCAAAGGAAAATGTCTTCATGTCGAAAGTAAAGATGAACGATTGTTGACCATTCGTAATGGAGCATTCATGTTATTTGGTATCGGGCTTCTTGCATTATTGCTATTCTCCAAGTTAAGTTTGACAATTATTGATGGTTTTATCTTGCTCATGTTTTATGGCTTCTTCATCGTGTTTGTTTATCTTTCAACCAAAGAAGGCGCAAAAGCAAAAGACGTGGAAATGATTGCCAAGGAAGAAGGAAACGAAAAATCATCCATTAACGGGAAAAAAGAATTCATGATTTTGCTCTCATCAATATTGATTATAGCATTGCTTGCGAATTCAACCGTGACATTTAGTTCTTATTTAATCGAGCAATTTGCATTCTTTCAAAAGTATGCTTTCCTCGTGGTTGGCATCATGTTTGCTCTTCCAAATTTAATCATTTCTATCATTGGTTTGCAGAAAGGTTCTATGTCACTTGTCGTTAGCATGAATATCGGTAGCACGATCTGGGAGCTTTCAATCTCCGTGGCGGTCATCGCATTCACGGCACCAATCATCAATATAACAAACCTGAGTATCATCATTGTTGCGGCATCATTAGTTGCAAGCAGCATTGCAACCATCATTTTCATCAGGACAAAGTGGACATTGCATCTCTGGGAATGCTTGGCTCTATTAGGAATCTACGTGATAACGATTATCATCATCGTGTTATATACCTAATTCAACTATTTCATTAAGAAAGTGACAAAAATATTTTAGAAGGTAAGAAAATGGGAAAACATCATGATTACAAGCATCCCCGCGTGGTAAAAGTTGCTTCTATTTCCGCAATTCTGGTATTAGTTTCCATGATTGGATTGAATGTTTATATTGGAGTAGCTGGAACTTTGCTTGGACAAAAAATAATGACCAATATAACAGGGCAATTGTCTCATTCCAATTCAAGTTCATTCGGAAATTCAACTACATTAACTGAATTAAAGGAATGGATGATATTACCAATAGCGAATAATGCAACGATAGGGTTCGATGTGAGCGACATTATTGTGCAAATTAACATGAGAAATTCCACAACGTCATTCAATTGCACGTCAAATCTTGGCACGATTGCATTTGGAACGACAAGCAATTTGAATATCACGATATTGGATGTTCAATTAATTTCTCTTCCCCTATTATCCGCGCTTTTCATGAATCCTTTTAATTTAGAAGTCACGGTCTCCTTTGTATATTTTCTAACGCCAATCACGCTCGAAGTAACAATAGCGATGTCAGGAGGTCACTTCATATGAACGTGCATGTCGAGAAAATAAACGTGGTAAAGATCGTGCTATATAGTATTCTTGGCATTTTGATAATCATCGGGACATATATTTATTTCTTCATACTCGACTTTATCGGAAATATGCTCCATGTTATCAATCTTTACCAAACGGTGAATGGCAGCATTTCAACATGGATATTAACTATTTGGGCCATGTCATGGTTTCTTGCAATCATCGCAATATTCACGGGGATTGCAAAAGGAATTTTTTGGAAGTTTCATGCCTATTTAGAAATCGGTGCAGCAGCAGGGCTGCTTGCATTCACCATTCTTTCTTATTTCATCGGTTGTTCGATATTTTCACTAGGGTTTGCCTACACCGGATTCGGTAATCTTGATATTCGCATTACCGTGAATCTTTCTGGAGAAGTTATTTCATTGCTTATCAATCCATATATCTGGTTCATGACAATATTAGCTACCGCTTATGCTTCATTAAACTTCGTGAAAGTCATGTTCAAGACTCAAGAACTGAGCGATGATGTTGTCAAGGAAACTGGTGGTTATACCTACTTTTCCTAATTTCTTTTTTCAATATTTATTGGCTCTTTCTTGCACAAACCCCGTGATTTCGTGTTTTCACAAAGAGATTTTGTCAAGTGGCAATAAATATCATCACCTAAAAGATAGGATTTCTTGCACGTCAAGATTACAATTGATTTTCTTTTCCTGGGCATATTCTATCCTTCACATGAAAAATTACATGCTTTCATAACATCTAGATTATCCATGTAACCCTTGCCCGCAACACATCCAATTATCCTTCCATCAACGAGCAATGTTCTCTTTTGATTGGCTCTGCATTGTTCTGGGTAAAATGAATGTGATATCTTGCATCTCGGGTATATCTTTTCCAGGACTTGTTTGATTTCCGGCGTTACTTCAACAAGACTTTGGCAAAGAAATGAAGGTGGGCGTTTGGGCAATTTCGCTGGATTTAATTGATCCAGCATTTCCTCGGCAATCTCCATCTGCTTGTCAACAGGTAATATCGTGATATTCTCGGCGCGACCATGCTGGATCATCCGCATCACATGGAAAGGGACTTCCAAGTAGTAGCAAATACGAGGTATCTCGATTATCTGGCATCTATCGAAGATCACGGTATTGATCCAGATGTTTTCCGCGTGAAAATTTCTTTTCAAGAAAGCAATGAATCCAAGTGGATGTTGATAGGTAAAGAATTGCGATATGGTCGGATTAAATCCGGTAACCTCATCGTTTTTGTTTTCATTCTCATAATAAAAGGAGACATAAAACTCATTGATTTTTCCAAGATTCTTCGGGACCTCAAGATAGGGAAATGTAGCGCATGTATTCAATGCAATTCCTATTTTCTTGCTGCTAATCATCTCGATGATGGCATCGAAGTTTGGATGGAGAAGTGGTTCGCCACCTGAAACAATCACTTTATCGGGATTTATTTCATTGATCACTTTCTCTACGGTAATCACATCCAAAAACATGCTCCCATCAATGGATGCATTCGATGAGCAATGAACACAATTCTCAAAGCATTTATTCGTGATTTCAATCGTTAATTCCATTAATATTGCCTTCATTCAAATAATGATGCTTGTAACATTTCATGTTCAGAAATAGGCTTCTCGCGTTTCTGCAATTCCCTCAAAGACTCCAAGCATTTTCCCGTTTTTCCTTCTCTGTCGGGAATCTCTAGGATCATTGGGATATCTTGAAACCTGGTATCCTTCAACAATGCGTGAAAAACCCGCATTCCCATTTTTCCCTCCCCTGCCGGAGCATGACGATCATTGCAAGAACCTAAACTTGATGCCGCGTCATTGAGATGGATCACGCCGATGGTCGAAATTCCCACGATTTTATCGAACTTGTTCATGATCCGATTATATCCGGCATAGCCTCTCAAATCATATCCCGCAATGAAGGCATGGGCTGTATCGAAACAAACACCAAGATTATCCAAGTGTTTTGCATTATCAAAAACAAACTTGAAGTCATCGAAGTTAGAACATAACATCGTTCCTTGACCAGCCATGACTTCCAAATTGATTATTATATTCGTGCTTTGCATCCAGTTCATGATATCTTCCAATGATGTGACGAGTTTGACAAGACCATCGAGCTTGCTTGATCGTTGATAACTTCCTGGATGCAACACCAACTTTCGAATACCGAGTAAATCTGCTCGTTGGATTTCTTGAAATAACCTGTCCATCGAATGATCCAAAATGTCTTTATCACATGCTGCCAAGTTCACAAGAAAAGGGACATGCGCGATGATCTCCTTAACCTTGCTTTCTTTTCTTAATTTCGTGAATGCTTCGATGTCATCACTAGATATATACGGGACCTTCCATGTCCTGGATGGTGTTAAATAAATCTGGATACAATCACACGACCATTTTTCAGCATATTCAAATGCCGTGCTAAATCCCCCGATTTGAGGAACGTTTGAACCGAGCATCTCAAAACAACTTCATTTCATCCTTCATGAATTTCTTTACTTGATCATCCCATAATTTCTGCAATCCATCGTTCAAGCTCGTGATGACGCTCGAAAAATCAACTTCCCTTTCCTTTGATTCAAAAGTTATTTCATATATCTTTTTTCCTTCTGGTGTTTCATTTATTAGAAACACATGAAAACCACGATCTTTGATCAAATCTTTTGTTTCTTTAGACCTATTCCAGATTCCCCAGAACCCGCTCGGAATTTTAGGAGCATAATCAAGGATTTTTTCTCCAATGTTATTCCAAACCCAGAAATCATCTTTATCCCGATGAATTGGCGGATAGAATGATGCAATGATTTTCGTGAACACGCTCTCGATGGTCTCTGCCTTTCTCGGTTTCTTTACCTTCTTTGCTTTCTTTGCCATGTTATCCCCTCAAGTCCTCGAATCTTACTATATGTAACCTACATTGCAACGGCCAGGAAAATGGAGCAATTTGTTTTCCACAAGTCTTGCATTTGAATCGTTCCTTGATATAGAGATAGAAATAGTCAGATTTCGATTCAACATAATCTCTATTATCATCATAAAGAACTTGAACTCTATTTCCATCTCTTTCATAATGCACGCTAAATATAAAGAGAAGTTTCGTCAATTTTTTCAGTCTTTTCTCCGTTATCAATGCTTCTGGCGACATGCTTAACGGGTTGATGTTCATTTCTTTATACAATCGCATCAAGCGAGCAATATTGGGCAACCCATTTACATCATAATCAAGCAATACTTGTTGAATCTCCGCGCGCTCGATATGTTTAAAATCATTCTCGATGGTCTTAAAATCCATGTTTATCTCCTGCACACGAATCGAATGATTTTTCCCCCTGATTTGGTATCAATCGTGAAATAAATCACGGCACCTTTTTCTATCTTGATATCTTCGACTTCCAAGCATTCTTCGAGGACCATCCTGTGGCAATCCTTTTTGGTGATTCTTTTACCAATTTTTCTACGGCGCAAGTTAATGCTCCTCTAGTATGCTTTTTTTCAAGTCATCGAAGGGGTCTTTGCTTTCGGTGTTTATTGGTTGCTGCTGTTCGTGAAAAACCCTTTCTTTAATAGGTTGCTCGGCAACATCTTCATTCTCTTCTATAGCTTGATCACCTGCTTCATCATGAACTCCCAGGTAATTATTAATGGCATTTCGTATTAATTCAGAACGATTATTTTCCTTACCAGATGAGACACGCTCCTCAATGGCATCCAGCATTTTCTCTTCTAATAACACGGTGATCATTCTTTTCATGTTATTCAGTCCTTCAAGATTCTTCGTAATCTTTATGAACAGGGAGCAATCCTTGAATATTCGAGCCTTCTTGTGTCAAATAATCGATCAAGGGTATTCTAAATCTTGTGAGAAGGTGGTCCATCAACACGGTCGCGGGGCGATTATTATTCGTGCCGAGGCGATACAAGCGTGATTTCAAATCAATGATGACCAAGCGGAATGCTTCTTTCTCAAGATCATAATCCGTTGTCGCTTTTCGATTCTTGATTCGCAACTTCAAGTATGGAATATCAAAATGAAAATACAAGTCACGATTCAATGCAGAATCATGAATAATGAACCTGAAATATCGTGCCTTATTCGATGTCTTGAATGTAAATTGGACATCCGTAGCGCTGAACTTATCGATCAATTCTTCAATTTCCTTTTTTGATCTTTCAACGGTAACTTCCGTTTCGTATGCATAGATCATTTCTTTTGCTTCATCCTTGTTCCGTGCAATCTTCTGAATGATCACGGGCATTGGAATTGTATTTTCCATCATTCATGCACTTCCTGCTCTAGTTTTCTTATACGCTCATCGAGTGCATCGACCTCATTTCGCATTTCAATGAGCAAATCTTCAAGTCCTTCTGGATGTGGAACATCACGTAATGCTTCACGAATTCTTGATGCACTTACCATTATTCTTTCGCTTCCTTTGCTTCCTCTTTCGATTCTTCTTGATCTCCTAAATTCGAGAAAATAGCAGTTGTCATGCTGATGCCTCTCAAGATTCTCTGCGAAGGTTCACCAAAATAATCAATAAACCGCTTTATTTCATCCGTGGTCGATCCGCCCTTGATTTTATTGATAATAACCTTGATAACATCGACCCCAATAAACATTATATCAGCATACTTTATTCGATAATCTGCAAGAAACTTCTTCGTTTCAGGAGAAATCGTGGTATCAATCCGAACTGATAGATTATCCTTTTTTAATTTTTTCCGTGTTTTCTGATTCTCGCTCGTATTTTCTTCAGTCATGTCCACACCCACAGCTTCATTTCCTTGTTTTCCATGAATCTTCCTCTTTTCGTTCAGTGATCGTCACTTCTCGTAGCAAGAATTTCACGTCTTTTTGAAGATGAAGAATAACCCATGTGCCACTAAACTCAACACGACATGCACATGTCGAGATTTCCAAGTTACCCTTCTTTACCGTGATCTGCGGGCATCGTTTCTGCACTGTTTCGAGTTCTTGTTGGTTCATTCATCATCTACTTCCTTTGTTTCTCTAAATTCATGTGCTAAAAATTGTTCCGGGTGTTCCTTTGGGCATTTATCTTGATTCAAGAGATTTTCACACAATGCCACGCCGTCTTTAAAATAGACATGGCAAAGTCGAAATCCCTTATCAAATCCCGCTGCCATCTTCATGCTGGAATGCTCGCATTTAATCATTCTTATTTACCTCAAGCATTTCTTCTTCAAATAGAATATCCAGGATCAATTCCCAATTATTCTCTACACAATTCTTGCAAGAGTAAAATTGATCATTTATATTGACCATATCACCGAAGTCAAGAACTTTTTTACAGACTCGGCATATTATATCATTCTTCGATACCTCATTATCTGTATATCTTCCTACCATCACGATATCCTTATTATTCTTAAAATCGAGAAACTCCCATGCTTCCATTTTTCGCCTGCATAGTTGATGGCGATCCTTGATAGAAACCTTACATTCAAAATCTTCCTTTAAACTGATACAAGGAGCGTTGATGCAGTGCGAAACTTTATCTCCATCAATCCACCCAATGCAACAAAAATATTTCGAGAATTTCTCGAAGTTAAAAGGTATTCTTTCCCTTTTCACATAGCAACAACATTTTGTATTAAAGCCGTCGCAATTATCACCGTGATCGGGATTCTGGCAACCTACACCAAAGGTCTGGTCTAAATCCTCGTTGTAGTATGGTTTGTCATTGTATGACTTGCACTTTTTTAGTTCCTTTAATGAAATTAAATCGACCATGTTCATTCATCATCTTCGATAGGATAACCATCACAATCAGGATGGCATTCTGCATAAGCAGGGCAAATATCGCAGCAATCATCTATATCGACGGCGCATGTATTACCCGACGGGCAACAATCATGGCAATCACATCGCTCGAATTTTGAAAGACATTCCAAGTTTTTTTCAGACATGGCTTTATCCTTTCATTTAATTTATCAATACTTTATATTCAAAGGTTTTATCACATACTTCACACCTAATGCGTAGGAACGTTTCCGTTTCTGATTCATCATCATCAGCTGCAATGGACGAAAAAGGTAATGTGATATGCGGGCAAACTATGATGCTTTCGAAATCATGATAAAACCGGATTTTCTGCATGTTGTAATTTTAGCCTTCGCCGTTATTAAGTCTATGTGTATTATATGTTAATCTCCGCGACAATACATTACGTTCCCTATTCTTTGTGTATAGTATGGGATAATCCGGGGTTGTGCGGAATCTTGATTTCTTTGATCAAAAAAATCGCTAACCAAACCGAAAATTGCATAGCATTTTGCCTTCAAAACGCTATATACAAAATTGTTATTTTATATACAACATCCCGTTTCCAGGTCCTTATCGATGGTCGTTAGACGCTGTTCATACCACAAACACTCACCAGATTGGGTCAATAACCAGGGAAACTAATGACCAAGTAAAGGCTGTAAATCAGAATAAAGTAAAGGCAATTATCACCCCATCGAAAAAGATCATTGAAACCATGTGGAAAAACACAGACATTTCCACTTGGGAAAACGACCCTTCCATGTGGAACTTACTATGGAGTTCATACACTATTGGAATCATGCTTTATATCGAAACGTTCCCCTGCAAATCACGGTTTTAAGAAAACTAAAAATAGCGAACTTCAAATGTGAGTTATGCCCTCTTGATCGACAACCCTTATCCTTCAAACACATTCCCCCGGCATTCGATTTCATATTTTAGAATGAAAAAGAATTTGCCTAACTTAGCATTATATTATGAGTGATCATCGAGCAAGCTCAATCAAGATAAAATCCGGGGATCGAGAATAAAGATCAAATTATCGAAACCTATACACATGGATACACATAATCTCTCGAATAATCGGAAAGTCAATGATCTATCCACATGAAAAACACAAGCTTTGTATAAATTCCCCTTGAGCCTTAATACTCCTTGATGTAAATGGTGTATAACCTATGGCAATTATAAGCGCGAAGACACGCAACAACTTCTGTTATTACCTTGATGTCGAATGTACGAGGGACGGCACTCGCTGGAATGCCCAAGTTTTCAAGAAGAGCATCAATGGCGTGAAGCGAGATGCTATTTGGTGTCCGACTTGCAATAGATTCTACATCATGAATGATGATGGTTTTTTCTTCAGTGATCTTCCAATTAAATTAGGAGAGGAATCGATCAAGGGTTGAGAATCATGAAAATGAAAATCGCAATAAGCGCATCGTGTACTGGATTCTACATCTCACCGGCGGCATTGATCGAATTGATCAAGATGCATTCGCATCTCGTGAGCACGAGAAAGGATGCCGAGTTTCCTTCATTAGTGCAAACTACTCCCCATAATAATCTTCACGACATAGGTGATGGATACAATGGCGATTATTTCTCGGATGTAATTCACAAAGACGGGATATCATATTTTTTCAACGGTGCTCACGAATATAATAATAACAAGGCTCGATCCGATCCTGGTCTCATTTCCGTCATCGAACGACTTGGAAAAAAGGCAAATGGAAAACACGCGATCCTGAAGGTCGTCGAAATACCAGATGATGTTGATTATGAAATAGAAGAACGTCATGATGGCGAACGAATAATCGATAAAAATAGAATTTGGAAATGAAAAACCAATTCATTCATTTTTGGATAGAGCAAAATATCATCCTTGGTTCGGAAGCGATAAAATATGAGCGAAAAAGCATTTCACGAAGCACTCGAAAAATGCGGAAACTGCCATTCAAAGAAAGTGAACTTTATTAAAACAATGGGCAATACGACACAAGGCATGATTGATGTTTATATTTGCATGTCATGCAGGAAGATAAATTACAAAGGAAAAGCAATAAAAAAGGGGTTTTGGGTTTCGATATTCCCTCAAAGTGATAGAACCATCGATGATTATTATGCTGGTTTTGGAACCTTCTTCTTTCAGAAGAAGTGATCGAACGATTGTTGTTTGGTTGGGCGCAATTCAAGCAAGAATACAAGCCCGGATACATCGAAGGCGAAGGTAAATGCTACGTGGAAATAAAACCCGTGTTCATCGATGAAAGCAATGGTGAATTGGTTGATGAAACGAACCGTCCATTCATCTGGTTACATGAAGATGCCTCATTATCTGATTACATGGGCTTAATAGTAGCACCTGCTGGCATTGTCGGGTTATTCAAGTCTTGTCCGATGTGTGAAGACGAGTATTTCATTGGATTGAAGATTCCGAACGTGAGAATGACCAATGAACTCTCGAAATCATTAATACAAACTTGTTGCCCTGATTGCATTGCAACATCGCTAAACAAAATCATTCCAGAAGAAGAAACTGGAAAGGAAGGCGATGAAGATGGTTTCGAGGATGAAAATGACGAGGACGAGGAAGCGTGAAAATCATGGCAAAACAATATAGATACAAGTCTCTTGCGACTAAGATTCTTGTCGTGGCTTCATTTGATGATAAAATCTGGAGTGCTTTCATCGGAATTGTCCCAGGCAGAAACCACGATGATGAATTCATGGATATTGCTAAAAATGGGAATAAATTGAGAGAAGGAGTAGCGAAAGCAATATTCCCATCGCTTGCAGAAAACCCTGACCTGGAATATATTGATTAATTCTTTTTTTATTTTCTAAACCCAAGCAAGTTTGTTGGCGTATTGCTTGACTTGATCGATATACTTGAAACTGCACAGCTCATCCATGATGTTCGTGATGATCATCACGCCGACAACCTTTCCCTTTGGGCCACCTTGTTGCAAGTGGATATGCGACAAGAAATGTATGATCAATCCTTTTCCATATGGAAAATACACGAGAACCGGAGCTGCACCCCATCTTGCTTTTGCTTCGGCTGATTCGATCAAGACACTCGCTTTTTCCAGGTCAAGAATTTCAATCACATAACTTCCTGCTTCAACCCACCACTTGAATTTTGGAGGTCCCTTGATGGTATTTGGGTCAGTTTCATCCTTGATCTTTCCAATGGTCTCCGCGATACCTGCTAAAAATGGATGGAGCGGGTCAGTTATTTCGCAAGAAATGATAGCATTACCTTCTTCCATGAAGACGCCACCACCTGAATCTTTCTTTGCACGGATAACCCCACTGAAATGGTTCTCAACAACGGTCAACAAGCACCAATCTGTCGTGAGAACCCAACCTCCATTCTTAACAAACTCCTTTAGATCACCATATCTATTAAAACCAGCAGCATCACAACCCATGATGATGATATCATATTCATTGAAATTAACTTCTTTATAGTTGCCAATATGCGTGTCATAATAATCTACCTTCTTTGCATACGCAAACTGGACAATATTATAAGGTTCATCATATGAACTATTAAAAACGAGAATCTTCATGTTATTCTCGGCAGCTTTGATTATCGGTCCTCGACCAAGATTCTTGATCTTCTCTTCCTTGACACCCTTGAATAATAATTTCATTTCTTTCTCTTCTTCAAGTGATAATGTTTTTTTCGTCATTTTACTCACGAGATTCTTTTCGTATTATATTCATTTCTATCTAAATAATCATTTTTATAAACTCGACTATCCAACTATTACCCGGTAAACACACCGGCACGATGAAGACCGTTTAGATGATCAATGAATAAACCACGATCACCGGGCAGAGATGACCAGGAGTTTGACGCTCCTTTTTTATATTCTATAATTCCATTTTCCTTCTTGAACGTCCTTTCCGTTAATGCGATTCAAACGAAAACACTTTTTCCATGATGGATAAGCCTGCAAAAACCATTTCTCGAATTCTTTTCTTGCATTCAAGATGGTCGTGGCTTCAACTTCCTTCTCACCATGCGCTATTTCATTTCCACGTCCCCCTATAATCAACACTTGATACTCGAATGTATATGGTCGATTCATACTATCCCTCGATGATCTTGTTTTTCATGATATATTCCAATTGTTCTTTATGCTTGCGTATTGTACCTGGAGTCACGAGCGTGATCTTGTTCAAATCAGAATAATTAAGACCAAGAGGCATCAATATATAGGCTAAAAGCCCGGAAGCAAACGATAATCGATTCGATATGAATCCACATCCAACAGTCTTGATGATCTTGATTCGCAAAGTATCACATTTCATTTCTATTTCCTTTAATGACAATTTCTTTAACAATAAAAAGGATTTTAATGTTGTCGTGCGATAACTTGAATCGAATTGCATTTCCCTTACTCTTTCTAAAAACTTTAAAATTGCTTTCTGCACGGGATCACAAATACCTATCGCGCATGATGAACGTTTTCCATAATCGTCCTTCTTGACGGAAAGATCAATATCGAGCGGATTTGCCTCGATTTTCTTGGTATTTTTTCCATACTTCCCTCGTATAGAGGGAGATATTGAATAAAGAATCTTGTAAATGAGTCTAGTAGTTTCCTTGTAATCTCCTGTATAAATTCTCAAGAGTGTTGATTGATAATCCCGAATAAGAAACTTCTGTTTGTGGGTAATGTCTCCTTGATTGATGATCAAACTATGCTCCATTTTTTTCACTTCTAAATGAGAAAGCAACTCATTATGTGAATTAAGCACTTGACCACAAAGCTCGCAAATCATGCTTTTCATGCAATCTCACCCGTCCAAGAATTCCTTTATTGCCTCTGCCATTGCCGAGCTAACATTTATATCAACGGCATTGCCGACAAGTTTGTTTGTCTTTGTCTTTTTCCCTATCAACTTGAAATCATCGGGGAAATCTTGCAAGCGCATCATTTCTCTCACGGTGATAACGCGGTCTTGGGAATAATGTATCGCACTCGCTTGGTGATTCTCCTTGATTGTTCTCGAAACTGAATCGGGCTTCAAGCGATACCAAGCATCAGTAAAGTTTTCATAAAGCGTTTCTCCTGGTTTCACGGCATGCAATCGTTTCTTGAATGCTTCAGCATGCTTTGTAAATTCATGATTAGGCAAATAATTCTCGGGTTTATCCTCGAGATCACCGATTGCTTCTTGCGTTGTCCTGAATAATAGTTCATGTGAAGAATCGATTGGGCATTCACCAGCTTTGGTAACTTCAACACGATCATTACATGAATTGCAGAATGCATGACCTCGTGGAAATTGAAACCCCGGTTTATTTTCGAGAATGCCATAGCGAAATCCAACAATAAAGACACGCTTTCGTGATTGTGCGCTACCAAAGAACTTTGAATCCAAGACAGCGGAAGTAATTCCATACCCTGCCAAGCTAGCTTGAAGCTCGATATTGTCATATAACTTGACCAAGATTCCTTTTCCTTCCAATTCTGCCATCAATTCCCAATTCCGAAGCTCGCCAAACTCGCTATCGAGTGGCGTGTATTCAACAAGTTCTTCGCTGGTCAATTCCCGTTGCCGTGAATAACGATTTAAATCCTTATAACGCCTTAATCTTGCTAAAGTGGCAATCTCCGGGACATTTGACTTGAGTTTTACTTCATGCCCAACAATTTCGATGAGATCAGGGTTAATCACGCGCATGCTCAATAACCCAGGGACGTTCTCCAAAACGAAAAATCTTGGTTTCAAGCGATTGATAATGTCGAAATAATCGAGATAATAATATGCTCGGCGTTCCAATACATCCCGGTTCCCAGCCATCGAATAACTCTGACAAGGAACTCCTGCGATCAATCCGTCCAAAGCCTTTTTTTTCATGTCCTTGCAGAAGGCATCCACGAAATCCTGGTCTTCGATGCTTCCAAAATATCCCTTCGAGTCTTTAAAATTAAACTCGAATGATGATATTGCTTCCTTGAAATTATCAAGACCAGCAATGATCTTGAACCCTTTTCGTAGAAACCCCAATGAAAGCCCGCCGCATCCAACGAATATATCTGCTAATGATAGTGACTGATCCTTCATGGAAACATGATCATACATTGAATATTGATGTGCGTTTGTATATGGAAACATGATTAATCATCCTTTACCTTCTTGAAATAAATTCCTGGTTGTTGATCGCCAAGCAATTCACCAGCACAATCCCTACAAACAAGCACGGTCTTTCCATCAATGCAAGCTGGAATGACATCGCGCATCTTGAATTTCGTCTTGTGGCATTTTCCGCATTCGACCATGTTCAAGCTCCATTCTTCATGTAATATCGAGATGATCTCTTGATTATTTTTCGATTTACCAAGTATCTCAATGAATGTTCGATTTGATATTTGGTGAATCCATGATTCCCGACACGCTTCAACAAGGAATCAAGTCGCAAGCGTGTATTCATTGAAAGCTCTTTTAGTATAACATTAATGATCGGTTGCATGTAACTAACATCCTCGCAAGCATCAGGTAATCCCCAGAGTATTCCTGGATGTCCCCGCTTTCGATATTGCGGGTCTGACCACGATTTTAATTTTCCAGCTTGCTTCAAGCACTTCAATACTTCATACGATGTTGTCCACTTCAATTTGAGGGCTTGCATCACGCCAGCACGATCAAGTGCATTTTCTCTCTCCAATGCTCGTAGCAAGGCAGTAACTTCATCCTTGTAAGCATTATTTAGCCATTCTTCATCCATGCTTTTCGACCTGGGACGTAACTCGTGACGACAAAAAGCGACACAAATCCTAGAGACCTATTAACAACTTTTTTTCAATCCATCGATCCTTCCTTTGAGTGCTTGGAAAAAAGGCAACGTGAATCAAGCTTTATTTCATGTGAAAGAAAAAAGAAGAATAGAACGTATTATAAATAACAAGCGTAAATATTCAATTACTCACGATTAAAGTCTTCGTGAATCACCAAACCAACAAAGTTACAAGCGATTAAACATGGGAAAGAAAGAAAGCAAGCAAGCTCCGAAACCTGCAGCAAAGCCAGCTCCAAAACCCGCTCCGAAACCTGCAGCAAAGCCAGCTCCAAAACCCGCTCCGGCACCTGCTCCAAAGCCAGCTCCAAAACCCGCTCCGGCACCAAAGGAAGAGGAAGCCGAGAAAGAGGAAGAAGGGGAAAAGGAAGAGGAAGCCGAGAAAGAGGAAGAAGAAGAGGAAGCTGAGAAAGAAGAAAAGATTGACGAGTAACATCAAACTTTTTTCTTTATTTTCATTCATTTTTTTTTAGATTTAAAAGCCTTGGATATCTATTAAATCATATCATGTTTTCAAATAGAATATTAGGAGTTACTCACTTGTGGCATTCATTAAAAGTATTTTTATTCTCCTTTCTATTGATATCGTGTATTATTTGCTTGATTATCTTGTATATTTCTTCATTGGCTTAAATCTTGGGTTCTCTTTTTGATTAGTCGCAATGGTCACTTGGTTCTGGTTCATAAATCACATGAAAATAAAAAAAACCATTGAAAGATGCTAACTTAACGATGCACTTAAATATCAACACGCTCCATTCTAACATGATGAGCATGAGCGATAATAATGATGCTGCCAGTATCAAGCAAGGCACGGATGCCCTCGAAAAATGGATGACGTATCTCGAGATGCAAAAATATGCTCCTGGAACGATGGACATGTATCGCTCGGTAATTCTTAATGCCATAATGATCATCAAGAAACCGTTGGAAGATTGGGTTAATAGTGATGTGACCGCCTTTTTGAAGCAGACAGAAAAAGAGTTTAACAATCGAAGGAAAGTTGAAGCCGAAAGTAATTTTCAAGGAGCGAATTTCACGTATCAAGAATACAAAACAAGAACAAAGTTAATGAAGACTAATGCAATTCGTTCATTTATGCGTTTTCTTCAAGAAGACCGCATTATCAAGGAATGCGGGATCAAGTTTCACAAGAATCGAGACCCTGTTGATACTAGATTCAAGAACCGTGTTCCACATGATATCATTGAAAAATGGTTTGCCCAATTACCAAGAAAAAAAAGTTACATCATTCTCTACTTTCAGTTACTCCAAGGTCTTCGCATCAGCGAAGTGTTGAAGATGCGATTTGGTTGGATTGATTGGATCAAAAAGGATGGCGCATATTGGCTCAACGTGATTGGTAAAAGAAATAAAAAAAGAACGATTCCGATTGATAAAATTGCATTTGAAATACTTTATGATTATATCATGGAATATGTATTCAAGATCAATGTTCGTCAAATTGATGCAAAGATCGAGAAGCAAGCCCCGCTTTCTGCGACCGAGCAGAAATTATACACCTTGATTCATGATCATGATCCAATCTTGTTTATCGAGACGGAGCAATTCAGTTTAAAGGACCTCCAGATCGAGAATGTCTTTAAATCCGGTAAAGTGCGATCTGGTCTTACTGATGCAGGAAGCAACGTGATCAAGACCAAGACATATAAAGAATTAACAAAAGACCTTGATCCTCGAGTGGCCTTTAAGATGCTTGCTCCATACAAAACACCTTGTTTCTTTCATCAAACTCTACAAAGACTTAACGAGCAGCTTAACATACCAGCACAGAATAATGGTCGTAGATACACAACTCACGCAAATAGAGGTAATTGCCTTACTTTTCATAGTGAAATGGGAATGCCACTAGCGGGGCTGGTCGATTTAGCTGGTCATTCCGACCCGAAAACCACAATGAATTATATTGCTTCCAACCAGGAAAAATTACAGCAAGAATTCGAGCAATCAAGCTTCATCCAAAAGAAACCAAAGGAATTGAATTAATAAACAATCTTAAATAGTATTTTCTTTTTTGTATAAATCAAAAAACACAAGATACTCATGAAAAACAAAAATCGTGATTCTCGTTGAACCAATTAGTTGCGGTGCAATCCGTCCTAACCACATTCAATCAAGCTTTTCATCCCATGATTAGTGATATTGTCAAAGCCTTGAATATTCCACAAATCTCAGCGGGTGTTCACCTTGGCGTGTTCACGGAACCTTATCTTCAATATATCATGGATATAATGAAAACATGGGAATCCCGGTTATCAAAGCATAAAATTGCACCTTACGGGAAGATAATCGTCGGGGATATCATCCTTCTAAAAAAATCTTGTGGACCAATCGTGGGACTTTGCCAAGTAATGGATATTGTATCGTTAAATAATTTTGATATAAACTCGCTCAAGCAAGAATATGCAGCTCTTCTCATGGCGGGAGATGATTTCTTTCAAAGTCATGAAGATGCTTTGTATGCAACCTTGATGAAAATAGATCGTGTCACGAAATTGGAATCCCCGATACAAATACAGAAAAAGGATCGACTTGGTTGGATCATCTTGCATGAGCGACCAGGAATGAATTTCGTGTCATTAGAAAGTTATAGGTAAGATACATGGAAAAGAATTACTCTCGCTTGCGTGAATTATTTCTATCGAGACATGGAAAGGAAGCAATGACATCCATTCCAACACAAGATGAGATCGAGCGAATACGATCAAAAATCTTTGTTAAATTCAAAGATAAGGATGCTATAATCGATGCTATAATCGATGAGGATGTGTTCGATCACAAGATCATGCAAGATTTGGAAACTCTTGTCGTGTATTCCAATAAATGGAAACTAACAAGCAAGCCAGATTTCGGGTGTTCCATTGATACTTTGAGAATTATCCGTGAGCATTATGATAAGATCATTTCCTCGTGCAATATTAGCTTTGAACCCAAGCCGTTGCAATTCTTTCTAAATCAATTGCTAGTTCTGCAGTTGGAACTCGAATTAGATATGACAAAGACTGAATTCGATGAAACGAAGGAAGAGCAACAATCAAAGCAAGATAAAATAAAGAAGGCTGTCGAGGAACGTGAGATAGATTTCAAGCGAGCAATCTTGTCAAAAGAATCGGATATTGAAACTCTAAAGAATAAAGTTGCCACCCTGCAATCAAAAAATGACACTATCAATTCACAATTTGAAAAAGTCATCTCTTCTAAACTTGACGATAAAAAACAAGTTGAAACACTTCAAGAAGAACGAAAAGCGATTGAAGAGAAGATTGATAACTTGACCTTTCAAAAAGAGAAACTAGAACGTGAGTTGCATGAAATAAATACCAAATCAAATTCATCTGAACAAGTACATGAAGTGGAAATAGCGCGATTGAAAAGAGAAATCGAGAAAGCAAAAGCAGAATCAAGCAAGGTTCTCAATGAGCAAAAAAAGAGCGTTGAAGAAATTAACAAACTTAGGGAGATGGCGAGCACATTAAAGAAACAAAATAATGCACTTCAAACAGCTACTGCGAATAACATGGCTCAAGAATCCCTTGATATTTACCTCATTTGCGTCGATTTAAATAACATTGAACGCTCCTTGAACAAGAATGAAGCTAATCTTCGATTATTCGATATCAATGCATTTTTCAAGTTCGTCCATTCAGTCTTGATCAAGACAACAGCGAACACGACATCAAATATTTCATCACTTTATAACGTGATCGGCCATGTTTTTTGCTCTCCGCAAAACATGAAGTTCAAGCAACCGTCTATTTCTGGAAATGACGATGAAAGCAATGATTTTGCATCTTTATTTGAATGGCATGAAACACGATTTAAGAAGGGAAAGATCACGGGGACATCAAAAGACAAGAATCAAGATACTGATCCAATGCTCACGGGGTTTACTGGCAATATTATCGGGCGCTATGGGAATGCAATCAAAGCTCTTTATCTCGCATCTGGTGATATCGATGATTGGAGTGCTATTAGCGACGTTATCAATGCAAATAAATTGCAGATTCCTATTCATATAATTGGTAAAAAAGAATGCATTAATCAAGTAATCATCAAAACAGAGAAATTCATCCACTATCTATGATCTGACGATAATGGTAGAAGTCTCGGATCAACGCACTGGTTTGTATATGTCACGAGCATTCTGCAAGGCAACACAATGCAAGATACAAAAATTGATCGATGATAGAATCATAGACAAATCATTTTGTGGCGATTCATGTATCAAATCAGCACATGATTTTCATGAATGGTTAAAGTTGAATAACTTTGAGATCAAGAAGAGATAGGGAGAGTAAAGAACCCAGGGAACAGACGCACTACTCGATATCGGGAATCAAGTTAAAATATGGAGTCACGGATGCTGTTATTAAGAAACTTGGCGAACCCGATAAAGTTGTTGATAATCCACATTCCAAGGGTGCGCCGCCCATGAAGCTCTATGAAGTCAAGCGTGTTGATGAATTCATTGTGAAGTTAAAGGCAGAAAGACCTGGATACATGGCACAGATGCGAACGCGACAAAACCGTGCAAAAAAAGCCGTTGATACTAAATTAAAAAATATGGGATTTCTCACAGAAAACTTGATCAGTAATTTAATAATTAAAGATTATGATGCAAGGAACATTCCTTCCCTAACGGTTAAACAACACATCAATCATCTCCTTGATTTACATGATGGATGCTATACTGAAGATGATGGGTGGCAATCTTCCTTTAATTCGGAAGTCGCATACATCAGGCATCAACTCACGAACTATGAAACCATCCTTGCTACTATCAAAGGTAAAGTCGGCACGGAAGAATCATATCAAAGGATCAAGGCAATTCTTAATGAAAAAATAATTAAAGATTACAAACGAAAGCTTGATGAAATCAAGGTTTTAGATTCAAATGTCGAAAAATTTAACCAAACGAAAAACGGAAATGAGTAAAGCGAGCGAGAAAAGCAATCAAAGCCTCGCATTTCACGAATCACTTGATTTAAAAGAAGAGATCAGTGCCATAGAGAAAGCACGATCAAAATGGGTCAATCATTATCCAGCTAATGCTGATCTCGTTGGCAAATGCGAAGCTAATTTTCACGATCTTTATCTCCTCGAACGAGCCGTGGATCGACTCAATGATCGCCTTTGTCTCGAAGGTGCATCGCATGTGGAAATAGTTAACACGGCAGCAACGGTCATCAAAAATCAAGAAGATATGGCGCATAAATCAATCATGAAGGAATCGAAGTTGGAGAAGGAGATTAGAGACTTGAAAGCTAAAATTGTTTTGTTGGAAAAGAAACCAATTGACAATAAAAAAAAATGGAACGAAAAAAAAATTGAAAGGGAATTTCCTGAAATGTTTATTCCTCCAGATGAAAGTGAAGGTGGTGTATGATGCCCTTAACGATACGTGAAATCGAGGAAAATATCTTTGAACCAAGTGTATTCAAAATAAAGTTGCCCTCTTGTAAGGCGTGTGCCGCAAATCTTGATTTCAAGTTCTTCGAGCTTGGTGGAATGGAATTCATACAATGGTTTTGCACGAATCAAGGCTGCAATCAAGTAATCACAATCGAAATTCTATGATCCTTCTATTTTAAAATCTTGTCCATGTATCTTTCCTTGATCTTGTCCAATTTTCCCAATTCATTTTTCAATGATTTGATCAAATCAGTTGCAAGGTCAGCGATTAATTGTCGTTGTCTCACGATGACTCCTTCAAGCTCCTTGATACGATCAAGCAATTTTTCAACATTATCCACGTTCGTTCATCTCGTGGACCTCTTATTTTATGATCATTTAAATCTATACAAAGATCATTTCTTTCCCTTTGAAATAGGGCTGCTTGATTGCCAAATAAATACTGAAAAAGAAGATTTTGTTTAACTGAAATTAGAATTCGTGAAGTTAGATTCCAAGGATATCCCCGGATTTGAACTTGAATTCTCGGCTTGATTCATATCATACAGAATCCAATCAACCATGTAATAAATTGATTCATTGACATTATAACCCGTTTTTGCAGAGGTTATGGCAAGACCCATTAAATTATATTCTTTAACGATTTCATTCGCATCTTCAATAATGGATTTTGTTTTGTTGTTGATCTCTGCACCTTTCATGATATTTTCAACGTTCTCGAGTAGATCGAATTTTGTTCCAATCAAAAGAATGGGCATGTTAGGTATGCAATCCTGGAATAACTTTATCCAAGACCGAGTTTCCTCTAATGTCAAGGGTCTGCTCATGTCAAAACAGATGAATCCCCCTGAAGAGCCACGAATATAATCTCCTTGAATTGGTCGAAACTGTTCTTGTCCTCCTAAATCCCATAAAATCAAGGAAACTCTGTAATCTTGTCGCTCTAGCGATTGCCGATGAAATTCAACACCAATGGTAAGCTTCATTGATTCCAAAAATTCTCCATGAACAAACCTGTAAAGAATCGTTGATTTTCCAACACCACCTTGCCCACCAACGATTAATTTCCAAATAAAATCTCGTGCAAGTGATCGGTCCATGATCATCATTAACTTGAAAATGGCACTTGATTTAATTGTTTCTAATACGTGCTTATACATTCCATGGCAAGCCAAATCAGAATTCTTTGATCACGTCAAGACCATCACACATGAAAGAATCCAATGTTAATTGCTTGGTTGGCAATCGGTATATTGCAAGCAATCGTTTCATGACAGGAACTATTCGTGAACTGAATAATCTCGATGTGTTTGAATATCGAGCTACTTGTTCCAAAACATCCCTGATCTCGATTAATGATGCACGTATTTTAATTGATAAGCTAAATCTGATTGAGGGCCATTCTTCATCATCACGTAATATCTTGTAAAGAGAGCGAAAGTATGGAGAAACTTCTGATATATACAACTTCTTCAATTTCAATGGAAACCGCATGATGATTCGCAAAATATTGTGAACACGGTTTAACTCATTGAACATTGGAAGATTTACTCGATATAGTCTTTCAGCTTTCCTTGGCATAATTCTTTCAAGGTCGAACCGAAAATTAAACTTGAAACAATATTTCATGTGGAAAAATAATGAAAATATTTAATGCAGCCTTTTCTCGTTGTAAATTAATCAAAGTCAACAAAACCTCGGCATTTATATAAAAGATTGAATAATGGTGAGAAAATGGACAATGAACCCGTCGAATTCGTCAAGGAACTCATAAGTAGACCTTTGAATGAAAATGAATGGAAGAAAATGATATTGAAAAAAGTGAACGAACTTGCAGATTTCCTCAATCTACGACAAGCCTCGGCAATCTATGATGAATTCATGTTCTTGCTTGATAAAAATGGTATGTTCTATGGCACAGTGAGAGTTCTGCACGATAATAACGGCAAGAAAATAAATGACTTTAGAGAACGCCCTTGGATACCTGCAAGCGAACTATTAAAAGGCGTTTAAATAAATTTTAACATTTAGATTGACATGTATCTCTTTTTTTATTGCCCAAGTCTTCAGTCCGTGAACCCGGCGAAATCCAAAGGTTTATTGGATACTCTTCATTATCATGCTTGAAGATCGAGACTTGATCTTTGAGTTGAATAGCATGGCAAACAAGTTGAACATTGATTTGGAAGGAAAACATGTCATAGCCGCTGAAAGTCACTTCAAGGGAAACGACGTTGAACGTGTGTTTCTAGTCGATAAACCAGGGACATTTGGTGCGAAGAGTTTCACGAACGGCACTTGCCTTGGTGGAACATTTATCATCGATGGTGAACAAGTGGCAATCGATAGTTATGATATAGATCGTCTTGCCACCGATGAAGAAATAGCAGAAGCGCAACAAATCCATGCACGACAGACCGAGTGAAATTTCAATTGAATTTTTTTTTCGATCTTGTTTTTTCCACATGAAAATAGCCATTGTTAAATCCTATGGCTTTATAGGCACATCTGGTCAGAACTTGCGTGATACCATGCAAAATTTGAAAACCAAGCTCGATCTTCGACAAAAATTATTGGTAATGCAAAGCAAATTGGGGCTGCTTGAACCCGAGATCGAATTGCACGAAATTAAACCCCTTGAACGAAATCTCGATACCGTGATTGCCATCGATGGAAGTTTCCTGCCTGCATACACGGTTGATATTTACACGCTAGTCATATTCAGAATCGCCATTGTCATGATCACCGCAAGCAAGGTGAGTTATGACTATCAAGAGAGTTCTTGCGTTGTTGCTGAGGGCGAACTTATTGATGATAATGAGCTAGTTCAAGAAGCATTCAAGTTATCAGAAAAGCGACAAGATCAAATTACGAATATCATGGAAATGAAAGAACGTTCTTGCTTGCGTCAATTGGCAGAAACAACATCATCCAATGTCTTGTTTCTCGTGGATGGTTCATTCGAGCCACTCTCTTTCTCCACGAAATACAAGGGAAAATCCAGCTTTCTCATCAATGAAGTTCAAGCATTATTTCACACGCCTCATATTTTTGCTGCCATCTCGAAAAAATCCACGTTATCCACGATAAATCCTCCACATCTTGATGAATATGTCCTTGCATCGAAAGGGGAAGGATACATCGAAATTGAGAAAAAGAAAAGCAATCCAATTATATCTAACATGATTGATATGATCCATCTAACATCAGATGGTACGATCCATCTTGCATCTTCATCTGATATAAAGACGGTTTTTGCACGATTTCCAGGCGGCAGCCAATTTCACCGCGTTGATATCATCAATGCTGACGTGGATGAAGCACTATCAAACATCTCGCAGCATTGTCATGGCGTGATCCCTGGCTATCCAACCCCGCTAACCGAAGCACACAGGTATGCCAAGTTCATTCGAGACATGCAACAAGTTTACATCTGCGCCGCGAAAGATGCCATGGCTGAAATTGGCATCGAGGGTGGTAAATTCTGCAACGAGATTGGTTTGGATGCATCATTACACGATGATCTTGATCAAGTAACGAAGTGGGAATGATAACGTGATTGAAACAACCACCAATCTTGGAACTTGTATTTGCTGCGGCTGCCAATTTGGCATAAAGACGTATGTAACCTTGGTCTCCGTTGGCTGTGATACCGAGATTGTAGGACCGCGGTGCTCAAATTATGAAGGATGCAAACCAGAAGATTGCTTGATTGACGATCCAGCAATCATCGAGAAACAAATGCAAGAAGCACGAAAATTGTTGGAAATCATCACGTCTGTTTTTAATAAAGAAGGAAAGGTGCTGCTTCTCTTCGCAAATGAACCAACGCTGGCGAGTATCGAATTCTTCAAGTTGGCTGATGAAGCAGGGTGGCTTTATGGAAAGATCGAGGAATCCAAGCCAATTCATTCTTACTATCGATTATTTCCAAATGAACGGGAATACAAGATTGCCTTTATAACGGCCTATGTTGAAGGATTCCAAGAAATAGATGATCGCGCGATAACAGAATTCAAGCGATTAGGCATCTCGGTTGATAAAGTCAAGATATCAATCGTGGATCGAAAAATGCTCGACATTGAATCTTATCATGAAACAAATCAAGCGTGATAAAATGAGCAATGATAAAGAAAATCAATATGGCGAAGTATTCGAGTCAAGCACGGAAAATGGCATTGCCGTGAAGCTAGGATCGAATAACATTGAAAGCGTGAAGCTCGGAACACCTGTCCTGATCGAGACTGATCGATTCATTTATTATTGCGTGGTCGTGGCAATAGCATCAACCGTGAATAATAACATCACGAACATGCTTAACACGGAACTCGAGTCAGCATTCATGAAGGAATATTCACAATTCTCGGTAGGCATGCTCAATGCAATGCATCTACAATGTCTCCGCAAGATCGATAGAGCGACCGGGAATATATTTCCTCCAGAAACAATCCCTCCTTTATTCTCCAAATCAACGAAGATGCGACACGATGTTTATGAGAAAATCTACAAGTTTAATGAGCATTCCGTTATCGGCAATCTTCGTGATTTCAAGGAATTCCCGATCTCGATTGATCTTGATTTACTCACGGAAACAAGCTTCGGCTTGTTCGGAACGACTGGCTCAGGAAAGTCCGTCTTGTTCAAGTTATTGACGGATGAATGTCTCAGTCAAAAGACTTGTCAATTCATCATAATCGATCCTTCACATGAATACGGGTATGTTTCACCCGATGGCATGCCTGGCTTGAAACAACTCCATCCAAATGATATTACCTTATTCTCCGTGGACGGGACCGGTGACAAGCAATTCAAGATTAATCCCGAGAACTTGACCTTGATTGATCTGGAAACTATCTTGAAGAGCTTGAGCGACGTGATGAAATATGCCTTGACGAGTTTTAACAAGGTCAAGGGCAGCAAGAGCTTGGTGCAAGCAATTCAAGATGATGCTTCAAAGATCACGGTTCACGAGGGAACGTTAGCTGCATTGCGTTCACGACTCGATGCCGTGCTTTCCCATTCCTTCTTTGATTTTGAAGTCAAGAAAGACAAGGATTCGCTGAGTGAAATGAAGAAAGCAATCCTAAACCAGCACAAATCCATCGTGATCGATCTTGGCTTTTATGGCACGAATCCGAGCGTGTATTTCATCATTGCTTCGTTGATCGCCAGATTATTCTATGGTATTTATTCAACAAAGAAGCCAGATATTGAATATCCACGTCTTGTTATGGGCATCGAGGAAGCACACAAGTTCATGGAAATCCCGATCTTCAACAACATTGCACGGGAGATGAGAAAGTTTCAATTCATCCTGGCAATCATCGATCAGATACCTGCTTCGATCAAGAGCGAAATCCTTTCCCAGCTTAACAATCGCTTCATCACGAAAATGGTCCAGGAACATGACATCGATGCTGCTCTGGAAGGCGTGGATAATGCGAAAAATTGGAAAGGAACGATCAAGCAATTTCCGATGCCTCGCAGCTTGAATCCACCAAAAAGTTACTGTTTTGCTTACGGGAGCTGCATTTCGCTGCCAAGTGTCATCGAGGTCCTGGACTTCATTCAATACATCAAAGATAAGCCTCTTAATAGTAGTGATGTCAATCAATTCGATATAGATAACGACCAGGACGGTGTTCTATGATGGACAAATTCGCACGACGAATTGACAAGGTGATGGGAAGGCCATTATTCAATTATATCAAGAGCGTGAGGAAGCATTCCCCACCATCAGAAGAGGAATTGTCGTGGTCTAAGGCATTTCACGATCTCATCAAGGAATTAGCGAATTAATCGATCAAGATCAAGGTGTTCATGAATGGGACGAAGAAACCGCAGAAGATTACCATTTAATAAGGATATGGAACATAAATGCCCAAAATGCAATGCCCCCGTGTTATTGGATGGTAGAGAATGTCCTAACTGCCATTCTCCTACATACATCTGTTCTCGATGTGGATTCTGGTATTGCTTGAATGAAAATATACCAAAGAATCAAAAACGATTGGAAAATGAAGGAAAGAAACAATGATAGAATCATTAGAAAAACAAAAATCTCGATTCATCATAGACGCAAATTATTACGAAGATCGACATGAAACAGAAAAAGCAATTAAACATTTCAAGAAAGCAATGATTCTCGAGCGAGAATTATCGGCACTTCTCAAGATTCAGAATGACCATCGATGGGATATTGAATTGCTCAGTGCAGGTTTTTGTGCTATTCATGCCCGTAGCATATTTTTTGCAAATCTCGCTATAAATGAATTAGAAAACAATTCATTCTGGAATAGAGTGCAATCTGAGGTATTTCAAGAATTAAAGGATGCTTGCCAGAAATTAAAGAAGATGAAAACATGACACAAGATAATGGGTGTTCACACCCGCGATTTGGCATTGGTGAACCAGGCAAGATTTTTTGCGTGGTGTGTGGAGAAACATTCGATGACCTAAATTACCCTTGTTGTGATAAATGTTCCCGGCACGGGCATTTAATTCCTTCAGAACTCGGTATTTACTGCACGGGTGATCCCGCAACATGCACGGCATTCAACTACACGAAAAAAGGTGAATGAAGTGAAAATCATCATCGCATCAGACCCGCATGTCGGGCAAGGCTTCAAATATACCTATAATCAACAAGGCGTGAGCGAACGCTCCATTGACTTGGTTCGCATGTTAGCACAACTTCTCGACAAGGCGAAAGAAATCGAGGCATCAGGTGAGACAATAGCTTTCATTTTTGCAGGCGATTTTTATGCGAAGATCAATGTTAATCCCTTTTTCAGATTGAAAGCATACGACTTCCTTCGAGAAGCATCAAACTTCGGTTCTGTTAGCATCATAGCCGGTAATCACGATACCCCGAAGAATGTTGAATGGGCATCATCGCTCGATGATTTTTCCTTGATTGGCGGCGTTAAGGTATATCGAAGCATTAAAGCAACACTTTTCTTTGATGGGGAAGAAACCTTGGGTGTTCTCTTCGTGCCGTATATATCTCCTCTTTATATAACTGACCTTCTAGCTAAAAAACATGACAAGACCATCAACATCGATAACATCAATGACCTCGTGTATCGTGAAATAAAGAAGAAGATAGACAAGGAAACCGAGAAAATCGTAAATTGTAAAACGAAAATTGCGATAGTTCATTTTCCCATCACTGGAATGAAATATGCAGGCGGCCATGAAGATGAGGACTTCATCTTGCCCATGTCATATTTCGATAGCTTTGATCGCGTCATAGCAGGACACATCCACAAGCCAAGCGAGGACGGTAAATTGATCGTTGTCGGGTCAATGGAAGTCATGCGAAGGGACGAGATAGATGATCACAAGCGGTTCTTGGTGCTGGACACGACCACGAATGAAATCGAATCCATTCCATTACGAACCCGTCCTTGTTACGAGGTAAATATAGAGTATGATGGCAATGATTCCATCGAATTCAATACCCTCGTGCGCCAGTCAATAAATTTCGACATCGAAGGTGCAATCATCTATCTTGTCGTGAAATGCAGCGTCGGAAACCGCGCATTCTTGAAGGGACAATTGGATTGGGATATATTTAAACATTCATTCCACGTCTTTCTCGAGTTTATTGCTCAAGATTCAGAGACAAACCAAGTTGATTTTCAGCAATTCGATATTGGTTACAAGGAAGCACTCGTCGATTATGCAAATGCAAAAATCCAGGACCAAGAATTAAGAGAATCATTCATCTCCGTTGGGAGCGAGATCATCGAAAAGATTTCCAAAACCTTTGATGATGATCTTGATTCTTGATATTTTATAAAAAACAAAGATCATAACAAAAGATGATGACATGAAAATCGAATTAAAATCCTTATCCATGCACAATTTCTTGCATTATTATGGTCCAGATGTCGAGACCATCGAATTCCCGGAAAAAAACATTATTGGAATCATGGGAAAAAATGGTGCTGGTAAAAGCACGATACTCGATGCCTTGCTCTTCACGCTGTTCGGCAAAGACACGAAAGGAAAGCAAAACGCATGCCTCAAGAAAGGTGGATTTGCCGAGGCTGTATTAATGTCCGATTCAACCACGGTCATGTTTAAACGTGCAATGAACAATAAAGGCTCCGTGATCAAGTCCGTGAGGATCGGCTCGGACAAGGAAAAGATCGTGCCTGACAAGGAATACACGAAAATGGTCCAACAATACATAGGCTTGGATCATCTAGCTTTTATCAATAGCGCATTTATAACTCAAGATCATCTCCAGGACCTTGGCTCTACCCAACCAGCAAAACGTTTGGGCATATTCAAGCGTATCTTCTCGCTGGTGATTTATGACAAGTTCAAATCACAAGTCGAGAAAGACCTTGATTCCATCGAGAAGAGGTTATTACCTTTATTGAATGAACGCGAGATGATCGGAGCGAGAATTGCCCAGCTAGCAACTGTGAAAATCGAATCAAAAGAAAAGATTAATGCATCTCTACAAGCGTTGAACGACGAAAAGGCAAGCAAGGATGCAGAGTTGACCGATTTAACTGCTGAGATGGCTAGCTTGAATGATGCATTGAGCAAATTAAGCAGTTCTATCGGAAAAGAATCCGCATTGAAATCTCAATTAACAAGTGCTGAGAAGGAACTTCAAAGAAATGAACAATTACGTGCGGAAAAGCCTAACATAGAAGCATCGATCCAGCAGCTAGAGCAAAAGAATGAAATCTTGCTTGATGGAAACTCGCTTGACGGCATCGATGCAGAAATAACAAGATATCAACAATCACGCATGAACCTTGAAGGTATTAAGCAATCCATCATCTCGATAAACAAGAACATCGATGCCGTGCATAATGAAATCGGTAGCAAAACAAAGACATTCGATTCACGAATTACCACGCTCCGCAACAAAATCTCGGAAATCGAGAACAATGGAGTCGTTCCATTTGATAAAGGAAAAAAAGCAACGTATAGGTTTGGTTTCTTGAGCGGAAAGGCTAGTATTGATGAAACACTACGCGAATCGCTCCATGAAAAGATCAATCAAGAACAATCCGTGATGAATGCTTTCAATCCAGAAAGTTCGAATTTGACCATGCTTTCACAAGAATTAGTGGCACGGGAAGGCGAGAAGGATGCTGAATTAGCACAACTCCAGGCAAAGGTAAACGAATTAATTGAAAATGCCAAGGTCGAGCAAGAGAAACTCGATGCAATGGATGAAAATACCATCAAGATGCAAATCGAAACACTGGAAGCTCGCCGCAAGGCATCACGCCAGATCGAACATGACCTTTCTGGATTGCAGCAATCCTTAGCATTAATAACGGCACAAGAAGATCAAGCAGGAGCAATTCGAGAACGGATAGCGACTTTGCAACAAGAATTGGAGAGCTTGTCAACAGTGCAAGCCGAATTTTCCGAAGCATCATCATCCAAGCAAAAATATCAAGCAAAGATCGATTCGTTGAATCTTTACCTGCGGCAGCTCGAAGGAAAAATCAAGGAATCAAGTGCAAATTTATCTTTCACGACGGTCAATAACAAAGATAAAATGCAAGAACAATTGGATTCGATCAACCAAGACATGCAAGACCTCGAGCAGCAAAAACATATTCTCACGCTCTTGAACGAAGCCTTTTCACAGAAAGGGATCGTTAATGAATGTCTTGTGAAGATAATGCCTTATATTTCATCCCAGGCATCCCAACACGCGATCACGCTATCTGATGGACGAATCACGGCAATCCATCTCTTCAAGACTGCCACGGGAGTTGACGTGGAACTATCTTCGGATAATGAAACGCGAACCATGCAAGAACTTAGTGGTGGAGAGAAGGTGATGGTTAATCTTGCGATTCGATTTGCGATATGCCAAGTCCTATCCCAAATGACACAAGTGAAAGTAGAAACCATCTTTCTTGATGAAGCAGACATGGGATCGCTCGACCAGATTGATGATGATTCGGCTTTAGACTTGTTCATGACACGACTTCACACCATGAATCAATATTTCTCGAATATCATCGTTATCTCGCAGATACCACGCGTGTTGAAATACTTCAACATCAAGTATAACGTGTTCAGGTCAGCAAAAGGATACTCGAAAATACAAAAAACATGAACTTGAATCATGAAGCATCACAAGATTCAAAATCAATTTCATCTTGAACGAAAGTTGCAAGGAATTTTAACGGCTATAGATCATCGAGGACCAATGACGACTCGCCAATTATCGCGCATTTGCAAGATATCGATAGATAATACCCAAAGATATCTCGTTCGTTTACGGGACCGTGGATTGATCAAATCAGAAGGGCATCCATCATCTAAAGGATGGGTCACCCGTCCATTGATCCATTCTCTCGATACCAACAATCCCAAAATTATTCAATCTTTGCTTGATGAATTAAATAATGGCAATATAAAACTCGAAGACCAAACAATTATAGACTCTCTCGATTCTGCAATGCTATAGAAATTGATTTCATATTGAATAATTTCACATGAAAAGAATTTTATCTCTCTTTTTATGTTCTTGTTGGTTGTCACGATGATTATTTCAAACTTTTTTGAATCGTTACTGAATGCAGATCAACAATCTGCACGAGTGAATGAAGATAAAAATCACACGATATTTGTTAATGAAAACAAGAAAGCCATTTATACATGGCACGAGTAATATTCTTGATGCCTTTTCTAAAATTCGGGTATTGTCCCGTTTGCCAGCGCGAATTTGATTTTGTCATAGGTGACAATATAATTAATGCTTATAAGAAGACTAAGAATGGCGTGATCACCTATCGCACGGAATTTAGAAAGAACATGTTCAATCCCATTGAAGTCCATTATTATATCTTTCAAGAGAAGGTTGGTATTATTATCCGTGAACTAAAGACTAATCATTTCAATGGCATGGTTCTCGACCCTGAAGAGAATTGGCATCAAGTCAAGTATTTTGCCTTTAATGAAAAACGAATCATCGAATACTTCTCCGATATCTTAGAGGTAGAAGTAAAAACCGAGGATATTACTGCGCTCATGGATTCCTTGATATGGGACAAGTTCTTTGAAAAGTTACAATATTCCCTTTCCATGACTCTAGACGCATCATGGCTTGAAAAATAAACTGAAAAAAAAGAGTTGACAATCATGGAGAATTATGAATTTGCTTGGAAAGTGGTCGTTGTAGGTGATCAAACGGTAGGCAAAACATCACTTCTCCTGAGATATTCAAGAAACACATTTTCAGAAGAATATAAAATAACCTTGGGAACTGATTTTATTATCAAGAGTGAAAGGATCGATGATAATAATGAATTTCACCTTTGTTTATGGGATTTAGCTGGACATCCATCATTCTTGACACTTCGCCAATATTATATCCGCGGTGCTAATGGTGCGCTTGTCTGTTTCGCTCTTAATGATGAGCAATCATTCGAGAATGTTGGAAAATGGTTGAAGGAATTATCTACAAAAAAGATTCCTATCATTCTTGTTGGAACTAAATCCGATATCGATCAAAAAGTTGATCAAGAAAGTATCGATAACTTTTGTTATGCAAACGATTTGATTTTTTTTAAAACAAGTTCAAAGACTGGCTGTAACGTTAGAGATGTATTCTTGAAAATGATCGCCTTTCTAATTAAAGATTCAAAGGAATGCGTTATTAAAACAAGGAAATAAGGAATCTATTGATCGATATGTTTTTCAAGCTCTTTTCTTAATTCTTCATTCTCTACCTTTAATTCAAAAACTTCGAGATTCATTTTATGCATCATCTCGATTCGCTCGAATAAAGAATGATCACCTCGAGTTGCTCCAAATCCATCTTGGAAAACGGCGTTGAAAACACGTTCCTTGAAATCATGGTCTATTTTTTCTTCCCTAACCCATTCCTTGACATATTCGACCGTTCCCACGCGCTCCCGTAATGACTTGGATTGAGGAAGATATGAATCAAGAACATCCTCGATTTCTTTTAATCTTGATTCTAATTCCTTCTTTAACACGTTTTCTTCCGTCCTTCATGGCAAGTCCTTGAGAAACGTGACCAGCTCGATGAATTGTTCAGGTTCAAAATACGTGTCTTCATCAGCAATGCGAAAGATATATCGCGCTATGCCATCGATGATTTCCACTCGAAACATCGTCAAGGCAATGTCGATCACGGATGGAATCTTCTTCCGGTGCAATATATCGGCAATCTTTTTATCAATCTCGGTTTCATTCTCTCCAAACTTATCCACGTTGATGATGTCCATGTCAAATCCTAAAACAAGGCAATTCGGCATCTTGAATCCTGCACTTGATAAAATTACATGATTTTCACAAGTTTCTTGTAATTGGTCTAGGACCTTTCCAGCTACATTTTCGTAGGTCGTGATCTTCTCTACCGGCATTTTCATGGAGAGAACACGATTGATTCGTAGATTTTCCATATTTATCGAGAAGATAAATTCCATCGGACTATTTAAATTCCATCTGGCTATCTCTTGTTTTCATGTGATTCAAATATGGTTTATAAAAATTTAAATCACTACATCACAATTGATAATTGATCATGAGCACGATACGCGATTATCCACGCGGGCATGGGAGTGGACCGATTGAAACTTATCATGATATTTTCTATTTCGACACGTATCTTGTATCTTTGATCTTCATTCGTCTATTATCCCTTGTCATGTTCATGACGAACATCTCGAAGATATTGAAGACGTATATTTTCTCTCAATTCTTCGAGTTCATGTTCTTGATCTTGTGCATCTTTGCATTCATGAAAATCCATAATGTCACGAAACAATATAGCATGCCCAAATCCACATCAATATTCACGTCAACAAATTACATCGTTGTCTTATCTTTGTGCATTGTTGGATTGCCATTAATTGAGTTTTCTCCATTAATATTTCAGTTTTTACTTGATTTATCTCTCATATTATTGATTTTTCAGGCCATGTTTCCGCATCTTTCAAGCCATCGCAATCACTTGATACTTGCATGCATCGTCGCTTCCTTGATCTTGCTCGTGATCGGCTTTTCAACGATAGCAGTGATTCTTCACGCTCAATTATGGTTGGTAATTGGAATAAATGCAATGTTCCTTTATACCGGGTTAGTAATACTTAGCATGTCTGTCCTCGCTTTTATTGAGGTTAAATACACGGGTCGAAAAGCCATCATTCATGAAAAAAGCGAGCGTCCCGAAGGCATAGGTTATGGTTTTTTACTTATCACATTCATCATGCTCGCCGTCTTTCCAATCTCTTTCTTTTCATGGCTAATCTTTTTACTTGTATTCTTCATGGTAATTTCCAGCATCGATGAATATTGCAACCATGTTCCCCCTTTCGTTATGTGGTGGTCTGGTTTTTTGATATTATTCATCTTTGCTGCTTTCATTTAAATCGATCATGAAAAATTTATCGATCATTCTAGCTATTTCATTGCACGTCAGAGTATCCCTGGACTAATGTTTAAATACCCATAACATAGAATGATCCATGACCAGTATTATAATCGAACACTAAATGATAACAAGCTAATGGTCGATCAACATGGTAAAAAAAACAACCAAGGTGGCAGGTGCAGCATTTGAGTCCGGTCAAGAGGAAGAAGAGGCGGAAGTGCAGCCCGAGATCACGACTCCCAAGGTTAAGCCAGCGGCAAAGCCCGTGAAAGCAGCGGCTAAGCCAGCAAAGGCAGCAGCTAAACCTGCCAAGAAAGCGGCTAAGCCAGCAAAGGCAGCAGCTAAACCTGCCAAGAAAGCCGGAAAGAAAAAAGGCGAGGGTAAGAAAGCCCCTGTTGGGCCTGGCACGAAAGAAGTCGTGGAAGGCAAAAAAGTTTCAAAGTGGAGCAAAGCGACGCGCATTAATCTGGGCGTGAGAGCAATCTCCAAGCCCGCATTGAAATTGCTCATGAAGGTGCGACTTGCAGACAAGCTCGGCGTGAACATTAGCGGCAAGAAGGCAATCGGAGCAGATGCTTTGGTCAAAGCCTTGACCGCTGCGGGTCTCGTGACGAGCGGAGAACCGACCAAGTATCTTGAAGCCGTCAATGGTCTCGAGAAGGGTGCAAAGCCATTCATGACAATGGATGAAGGTGTCATGGCTGTCATGCAATATTTGGAAGGTCAAGTCATTCCTGACATGGCTCGCGGCCTTGCAAATGATGCATGGATTCGGTCAAAGGCACTTTCGCTTCCGAAGCTCCAAGCTCATGAAGCAAAGACTGGTGGCACGCGTAAGCGCAAGCAGCGCATTTTCGCAGGTGGTGTTTCCCCGAGAACTGGCAAGAATCCCGTCACGCGGGATAATGAATTCTTGATGGTCACGTGGGCTGGAAAGGATTTATTCAACACCTTCAACCCGGAAATCAATTGCTATGAGCCTGCTGATATCTTCGGTGAAGGCAAAGATATGTATGAAGTATTCTCTGCCCATTTCGCCAAGCAACGTGCAGGCACGGCCAAAGGCAAGGACTTCATCACGCCTGCAATGTTGGGCAAGTTCAGCTTGGTTCGTGGAAACGCACTAGAAAAAGTCATGAACGCGAATGTTCCAACGAAGACCATCGGGACATACACGGTTCCGCTACACATCACCCTCGCAAAAGGGATCGCATCGCCGGACCTCATGGCAAAGTTCAACGCCGCGAAATCGGCGTGGCTCAAGAACAAGACGGAAGCTAATGCTGCCAAATACCTGGACCTTAAAACCCAAGTGACGATGGAAAAGCAGAAGTCATCTTCGATTTTCATGGTGAACAAGGTCCTCATCGACACCGTCCTCTCCATTTGCGATCTCCTCGCCGTCTCTGCCGCGCAAGCAGCAGCAAGTGGTCCAAAGAAGGCGTGGAAAAAGATCACGAGCGGTCGTGCCACGGTTGCCATCAATTCGCTCAATGATGTCTTGCTCCAAGAGCAAGGCAGGACTCAAGCAATGGATGTCGCAACGTTGAAGGCAGAAGAGAGGATGCTGAGTCCTGCTCAGAATGTTGTCTTCATGCATGGTGGCAAGCCTTCAAAGCCAGCAAAAGGTGGCAAGAAACCTAAGAAAGAGGAAGAGGAAGAGGAATAAACCTCGCCTCTAATGCCTCGATAACCATCCATTTCTTATTTTTCATTTTTCTCTTTTTCTTATTTCTTAGTAAAACTTAGTAAAACAAATATCAAGGATTACGTCTTCTTCTAAACTTGAAATAGGTTCAAAATAATAAATTCTTGATAAGCATGAAAAACACGCAGTTACCTGCAGCACAAGTTTTCAAAGGTATCTCCGAGGAAATGCGAGTAAAAATAGAGACGGCAGAATCTCGCACCATCATGGTAGAATGCCCAATCTGTAAAAAAGACCATATAAGAACCATCTTCACCATAGCACTTCCCGTGTTTTTAATCAAGGAATCTTCGAGTGATGGGGGAATAACAACAATTCATGTAGAACCTTCATGCGGTCATCACTTTGATATCTATGTTGATACAAACTTCAAGATTCGTGGATTTGTAATTAATGCATTGAGCGTGCAAGAAATACAAGAAGTTTTACCAAAGAAATCAAGGAGAAAGTCAAGATCAAGCTCTGAACAAGAAGTTCAATCTATTGAATATGCTACTATAAAGAAACTTGAACCTGATGTGCAAGTTCTAAGCATAAAACATGAGAAAAGGAATGTAACCGTGTTTCTTGCTAATCAAATTAATCATGAAGGAGACATCGCAGAAAGATTAGCACAATTGAATGAACATTGCACGATCACGTTCAAGATAAAAAATAAAGAAGAAGATATTACCGGATAATTCTCTTTTTATAACCCAGAAAACTGGCCTTTCAATCCTTCTGTTTTAAACTCGAAGGTAAATTCCTTGAACTTCTTTGCAAGTGTTTCTGCCATGCTTCCTTCATCATTGAGAGCTTTCTCAAGTTGAATTTCGATTAAATGCTCGTCAAGATTGATCTCGATCTTGATGATCTTGGTGCCGGGTTCTTTTTTCAAGATGGCTTTCCGAACATTGCTTTCCAAATCACCTGATTTCTCTGCTTTTTGCATGGTTGTTTCGGTAATTTGGATCAAGGATTCCAAGACTTCTTTCATATCACATGCAGGACATGGTTCTCCTTGAAATGGAAAATTTCGTTCTTGATATCCACCAAATTTGAGAAGTTCCAAGGAATGGAGGAAAGGGGGCAAAGCCAAACCTTTTTCCATGAATTGATGATCTTTCTTCATTGCATCCAAATCATCCTTATAATGTTCATCCATGCGTTCATGAAGGATCGATTTGATCGATTTCCAGATGATCACGACTTGTTCCTCATTTCGCTGCAATATCTCCGTGAAGACGACCTTGCCCGTGATATTGCTTTCACATTCTTCGAATGTTGCAGCATTATCATAATATAAATCAAGCAAACGCTTCATGTATTTGGCCTGGCTCTTTGTCTCGAATGCATATACATGGAGAATATCCTCTGGATGTTCATAATCCGGGGCTTCATCATGAACATGAGTCTTGATCCATCCCGGAAATGCTTGCGAGTTAGCATTATCCTTGAATTCCTTAGCCTTTGCCAAGGCTTCCGCAAGGTCCAGGAACAAGAGCAAGGGATCACCTTTACCATTTAACAAATCTGTTTGTCCCCATCTCGAGGTATATCCATGAGACCTTCCAAACGTGCGTAAAGAATCACCGATATCCTCCATTTTCGGAGGATGAACCTTCACGACGATTTCTTCAAGTTCCTTTTCGGTTGATTCCTTTGGTTTCTGGGGGGCTTTTTTCTTCTTCGGTTTCGATGGTTCTTCTTCCTCTTCTTCTTCCTCTTCTTCTTTTTTTATCTTCACGAAGTATTTTCTATCAGAAGAAGGCTTGCTTGCATCATCAATGAGCAATTGGAGTGCATATTCGAGAAATCGCAAGTAGAATTCCAAGGACTTTCGATCACTTTCTAATTCCAATTCTTCAACTTGCAATCCAAGCGATTCGAGAATCGCTTTTGGTTGTTGTCGTGTATAATACCATCCATCATCAATTTCTGGCATGTTGGTGATTTCAGCATAGGGATACACGTCAATCATGTTTTTATATTGAGCCACGAGTTTCGGAATATTATTGCTGAGTCCCGCATAATTTTGCTGGCTGAATGTCTTTGTTTGCTCCATTTTCTTTACTTCATTGAGCATTTTTTCATTCTTGATATTATTCGTCAAGACATCCACAGCAAGTTTCGGCGCACGATTCATGATATTTTCCACATGCTGCATGACATCATCAAGTTCCATGAGTTTGAAATCAGAACTCGTGCCTCGCATGAATGCATTTGTCATGAGATCATGAATTTTATGTGCTGAAAACTTGTTTGCTGGTTTGGTCTGCAAAATTGCGATTGATTTTTCCAATTTTTCTTTGTCAAGTTTCTGGTCATGATGCTTATATTTCCAGAAGAACTCCCCCGTGCGAGGATCGGTGAAGTAATCCCTGATACAATCAATCAGTGGAAAATATATTCCAAGAATCATCTCCTCGAAGCGCCAATCACTGGAATATCGGTCATCAAGCAAAGGTCTATCGAATTGAATATTATCCGTTTTCGGGATATCATTTGGCATCTGAGTAAGATTCCATAACTTGTCTTTGATAATTTTGTTCTTTACCTTGTAATTATGGTCTTTTCCATCAAGATAGAGCTTGGTATCAAGTATATCTATTCCATGTGGTGGAATAATGAGACCTTCTTGCATGACATTCTTCGGATTCTTCGGATCGACAACCCACTTGAATGCAGGTCTGATCTTCTTGTCGATTGAATCAAAATAATCATATAATAACGGAGGTTCACCATTATTCACGGCTTCATTATGCTTCTTTTCTTGCTCTCGAAGTCCAATAATGCGCCTATTTGGTCTCCATGCGACGTTCATGAAGAAAGAATTACTAGTTACTCCATGAACTTCTATTGGCGATTCTGTAAGCACTATTTCTTCTGGAATCATGTATTCAGAGGCCACGATATATTGGATACCAATGATCTTCTGAAACATGACATTCTTCGTGGTCCTCGCCCGCTGAAAGAGCTGCGTGATCGTTGCTTCTTCTTCATTATCTTTCTTGAGCATTGGAGGTATTACATCCTCATTGATCGTGTTGGTATCATTAACGAGACCTAAGCTCGCTTTCCAGCGGATTACTCGAATCTCATTATCAGGATCGGGAATTTTCTTACCCCACCACATCGGCCATTCTTCCAAGCCTTTTCCAAGCGATTTTTCATATTTCGTTTTTTGATATTTTTTTGGAAGGTCGCTTAACTTCTTTGCATTTATCAGCGCATTGTGCAACTTTTGATTATCATCGAGGTCCGAGTGATATTCAGCAATCTCAACGGTCGTGATTTTTAAATCTGGATTATCCGTCATGTTCAATTCAGGAATCGAAACTGGGATCAACTCCCCTTGCACGAGATTTCCAGTATCATCATACTTTGCGCCATTGACGTATGTTGGGATCACGCCCTCTATCTTGGCAGGGGCTTCCTCGACAATTTTTGCAACGGTTTTGTAAGTTGCTTCGAGCAAATTATGTGCCAAGTTTTTCGATCCACCCCAGGCTTCTCCATGAGTAACGCTCCAGACATGAATGATATCCAAGTCCGAGCTGTTCTGATCCCGAATCATGGTAATACGGTCCAAGATTTGTTTCAACGCCGTGCCTTTCTTGATCTTGCTCAAGCTCTTTTTCTCGCGTAATTCTCCATAAAAATCTGCCGTGGTTTTCCATTCCTGATCTGGACCACAGTTAAGGCGAAGCACTTCAAGAATTTGTTCGCGTTTTGCTGGAGGTATGTTTGGATCAAGCAGATCAAGATCAATTTGAAGACGTAATCTCCAATTATCAACAGCTTGTAAATCGAAACCAACCACGTTATTTACTGAACTATCATCTAGCAGCCGCATGTTGAATCACATTCTTTAATTCCATGTGAATTACACTTTCCATGACTATAAAAAATCTTCCATCTTCCACATGGAAAAAACTTCTCGATCTTCACAAATTCACAAGCCCAGGGCGAAATCTTCCTTAGCATAAAATTTCATTTACCACCACGTAGATTTTCGATGATAAGATGAAATCCTTTCTAGCATGAAATCGTTGAGATATCAATTTTATATCATCCTAAGCGGCTATCTAAACATTAAATGACTAAGGGTTTGATCATCGAATCCCTTTGCTGGTTTTGGTTGATCTCACGTTTTGCCGGTATCATATGACAAGATCAGTAATTTAATGGAAGATAAATTGCGTATGAAATTTAGAGTCTCAAATAGAATTTTAATAGGTTCGTCATAGATAGTTATTACTGATAATTATGTCGAAAAGCATTGACATGGATGCCTTGACAATCCAAAAGTTTCTGGAAAATCAACCAGATGTGCTTGTTTATGCAATAGCCTCATTGAAATTTCCAACACCATCACCTGTTCGGAAGTTCGGCGTGATGCACGAGGAATTGAGTGCAAAAAGCGAGGATGTTGTCAAGATCATCAATGATAAATTTAGTGATCACGCTTTTGGACTCTTTCTTGATGATATCGTGCGAAAGATTGTCTTGGATCAAAATCCAACACAATCTGGCGTTGCTTCGATCATTTTAACAATATTTACCGATAATACTCATGGACTTTTACAATACATGCTTGATGCAGAGCTGAATGCAGCAGAAATATCATATGTCGAAGCGACAGCAAAGGAAGCTTTCAAATTAATGCAACAAATCGTGAGAGCCAAGCAAAAGTCTGGTGAAGAAGATTCCCAAGATTTTCTTAAATTTCTTGAATCACGTGATGACGCTGATGCAAAGCCACGCGCTAGGCGATTGAAAGACTTATCTGATGAAGAAATTGGTGACATGATTGGTAGCCTCGATGATGAATTAAGTCAAGAAGGAAATGGCAAATTGCTCAAGCAATGGGAAGATAAAAAGAAACAAATCATCGATGATTATGATAAGAAGAAAGGCACGAATATGAAAAAAGGATCGATTGATTCAAAAATCGAAGGCATTGCACGTCAATTTACCGTCAGCACGATAAAGAAGTTATATACTGAAGCGTCACGATACATCGTCATAAAACATCCAGAACCAAAGACATCAGGTTAAATCATGAACATGATAAAACTTTCCAAACTTCAGCGCGATTATATCGATAAAATAACGACGGCTAATCCAACTATAAAAGCATCCTCGATAATTGGCGTGCTTGGTTCAATGAAAACTGGTTCTAGGACTTCTTACTTGAAGAATGCTTATCTTAATTTACTTGAAACCCACTCTTCTGAAAAACTCCAAGAGGATATTGCTTCTTCCCTTGATATCATTGATATGAATGCGTTTACGAACCTTGAACTTGATCAAAAACAAGCAAAGTTAATACTTCCCGAACCCAAAAAAGTAAAGGGAAAGAAAAAAGACGAGGGAAACAAAACCTTCGATATTGAGAAGCGATTATTAACACCATCCGAGCTTCTCGACTTCCAAGAAACAATTCTTGACTTCTTCATGCAAAATCCAGAAAGTAATCCTTCCAATATCGACATGTCCATCTATCATGACATCGATGAGCGTTCTTATTCCATTTTACTTAATCAAGCAAAATTCATTCACAAGATCATTAATTCTTCCATGCGATTGGTTGAACGGAAATGTTCTTTTTGTAATGAATCTATTAATGAGAAACATGGGGCAAAGGGCGTGATCGTCGCAGGGGAATCAATCAAGAAATTAGAGAATAATGATTTTAAGTTATTCCATGAAACTTGTTATACTAATTACCTGAAGAAAAGGAAAGTTGAAAGTGCGATATTACAGAAAAGCAAGAAGAAGTTTTCTTCCTATATTCCAATTCCAAAAACGGCAGAGGAACTCGAACTAGAAGTAGCCAAGCTTGGCATAAGGATACTTAGTCACGAGGAAAACAATTCAATTAGCGAATTAATCGTGCGTAATGATAATGACGAAGAATCTAAATTCAAGACCCTTATTTTTGACTCGAAAACAGGTAATCTTTATCTTGATGAAGAATTAATTACTGATTTGTTCATGGTCAAGCAAAAGATTAGTATTTCATGATCATTTTATTTTTTATAATTTAAGAAAAAACAAACATATATATACAATAAAATCAATCAAATAAAATCAAGTAAAGGATGTCATGAATAATGGTAAAGCCAACAACACTAAAAAAAATAAATGAGGAAGAATTCAAGCAATCTAGTGATTCGATCAAGGTCGCCCCGGTAGCGGTGCCGTCTGTATGGGAAGAAGTTGATCTAAAGCAACTATTTCTTGATATATTCAAGGAACATAACGTGCTGTTCAAGACAACAAAGAAAACAACCGAGTTTTATCCAGAGGAAATCTCATTTTACCACTATTATAAGAAAAAGATCGAGACATTAACGATCAAGGAACGTGGCACGGAGACCTTGCGAAAATACTTGATGGAACTTGAAAACAACGGTGACATCCTCCTTTATGATCAAGATCGTCACAATGCTTGGTTCAACAAACCAGGAGAAAATGCAGCTACGAAAGTTGACATGCCTTTTTCATACAGGAAAATCATTTGGATTTTGCGTGGTGCAGCAATAAAAAAGGACAAGGAAATTGATCCTAACAACATCAAGAGCAAAAATGCAAAATCCATGATCTACATCTATAATAAAGATAATGATGCGCGTCAAGTGCTGGTTAGTTTTTTACATGACAAGGTTAATGCTGCATTGGGAAAGGTCATGGCAGCTGAAATGTTCCAGAAACCTGGCGAGAAAAAAGAGGGCAAGGAAACTGCTGAAGAAGCATATCTCGAAACTTTCGAACATCAAATAATGTTCGGTCATGACAAATCTTACAATCTACGTCTATACACGCGGGACATAACCGCTTACATGGAAGGAAGGTTGGACCGGATATGCAATTGTGGTTTTCGTTTATTCACGTCTTCCTCAAAAACAATAGCTCCGGTTCCAGAAACAAAAACAGGAGAGGAAACAGAAACCAAGGAATCCATTCAAGAACTCATTGCTGGAATCGACCCGGAAGCAAAGCCAGGGATAAAGATTGTTGGCAAGAAAGTCTATATCGATGTTAATCCTGCTGACCCCGACAAGTTGCAAGAAATTATCGATGAAGTCACGGGCAAATTTAAGGATTTATTTGATGAACTTGATTTCGATCCTCTTGATTTTCCGAAGGAAGACACGGTGGGTCTTGTCTCATTAGATGATAACGGCGGTCTTATTGGCTATGCCGATGATAATGGAATTGAAATAACACATCCAGATCAAGAAATCTTTAAGAAAACACGATATGCTTATTATTTATCGAAAAATTCGTTGAAAAAAGCTTGGTCAAAGCAAGCAATAGATGATAGCTCGGTTGCACCGCAAGAAGATTTATCTGAAGTAGAACTCAAAGCAATTCAAAAGGAATTGGAAAAAGAACTTCGATGCCCGGTTTGTAACAAACTCATGACGAAGCAACCATTTTTCAAAACTGGGACTTTCGTTAGCCAAGTTATCGATGCAATCGAGGAAGGATTACCCGTCATCTTCACCGGTTATCCCGGTGATGGTAAAAGTTCGCTGGCAGAATATATATTGCGTTACATGAAATGGCGATATGGTTATAACTATGAAGTCTATAATATCAGCGAAGCCACGACTGCCGGAAAGCTCACGGGTCGATTGAATATGTTAAAGATATGGCAACCGGAAAACGAGAATGTTCCGAATGCCATGTATGGCATCATTTCGCTTTGTCTTTTCAAGAGAACCTGGCCGACCGCCAGACCTCTAGGTCTTGCATCAAATCTTCTTTTAGATGAATTGAACAGGTGTGAGTTCAAGCAAATCTCCTTCGTGATGTCTTTCCTCGCAGCACCTTACCAATACGTGATCGATGATGACAACTTCCGCAAGGTACTTTACCCGAATCAACGTAGTGAGGATAAACGATGGGTTCTTGTATGCACCATGAATACTGAAGATATCAACAACGAAGACATTTCCATCGCAGCAAAATCACGGTTTGCATTTGTTGAAGTGAAATATACCCCGGAAGACATGAGAGAAATCATCAAGGAATATTTTAATCTTGATGACTCGAATAGCGAGATCATCAATTACCTGATGTCAATCTATGAATTCACCAACAATGCAAAGGATCAAAGTTCCGTTCGTTTCCCTGCTGGAATTCGTCACCTCGTTCGCATCCATGAAATTTTCGAGAAAGTTGTCAAGACTCGAATGAAAGCATATTCTTCCCGATCACTTCTGGACTGGAAGGCAACTGGCAAGGCTGAAGATATTATCAACAAGGAAACCAAGAACCTCGTCGGTGGTGACAAGCCAAACTCCGCTGACTTCCTAGACATTCTTGATAAAATCGTGGTTGCCAACTTGCTCATGGCTATCAAGGATGAAAACTCTGCATCACGAAAGAAGACCGTTGATGATCTGTGGCATGGCACCTTGGAGTCATTCAAGAACAACGGAACCTTAGAAAAAGTAGTTGCAGCCTTCAAGTGATAGACGTTGGAATCGCTATGGCTTACCAAACCGGAAATCTCGAAGTGCATGTCGCAGCTATCACAAGCGATTGCATTGATAGTTGACGAAAAATCTCTTGCAGCGATTTATTTCGTGAGACCACTCTTGCTTCCATTCTGCAAGGAATATTGCTTCGAGACTAGCAAATACATCCTCATGAAAGATTGGATTGACGTGGCATCCCAATTATTCCTTGATTATCTTAAACGTGATTCCGTGTTTAATAACATTCAATTACCAATCAACGATAAAATTGAGAAAATATCCAACTTGAAAGCATCTAATGATTACAAGGGAAATATCAAATCATTATTAGATGCCGATGGTCTCGCAGATTTCATGAATGAACTCTTCAACATTTCTCCCGTTCTAAAAAATACATGGATACTTAACGGTAATCCCGTAACGGATTCAAGCATCATCACACGCCTTATCCTAACATTTATCATCGATATAACGCAAGAACAAATTCAATTCATTTATTCCAAGAGTCGAGAAGACGATTTATTACGATTGCGAACGAAGGTTTCGCTCGGGAATTTTTTATCAACTTTCTCTTATGAATTAATGGATGTCATAAATCTCGCTACCAACAAAAAAGCCAAAGCTCCTTACATCACGTCCATCCACAATCGCTTGGAACTATACAAGATGGTCCATGAAATTCTCAAGAAGGAAAACATCAAGTGTAACGAGCTTGGCATAAAGAAATTCAAAGCACCTTGGATTGCAGAAAAAGACCAGCAAGAACTAATCCTTGCTCCCCTTGATTTCGAGATTCCTAAGAACGTGAATTATCTGGTGCAATTCAAGGCAACCAAGGACAAATTCGAGAAATTACCAAATGAAACAGATGACGATTTCAAGTCCAGGATCATGGATTTTGCAGTAAAGGCTGTTGATGAGAAGCTCCAGAAAATAAGAATGGCTCTCGAAGCATTGACACCTGCTAACATCTCGACTAGTTCAAACCCTTATCAATCACAATTCGTTCCGTGGACGAGTTTTCATGCTATCGACGTGGATTTACATTATTTCAAGGTAACGGATTCCCCGCCAAAGATGTATATTAAGATTCGTGATAATTTCTCCATCATTTTAACATTTGCTCCAGATATTACCAGAACTTTGATGGAATTAGCGAAACTACAACCACTAACGAAATCAAAAAGAATCATTACCGAATATGATGGAAGTGGCGAGCTTGATATTGAAAAGACCGTGGAAATGATAACAAAATACGGGGATTTCACCCTCGCTCAGCGGGAATCGGTTCGGTTCAGGGAGAAAGACAAGGCAAGATTCACTTTCATAATCGACATAACACAATCAATGGCACAATCACTTGCAAAGATTTGTGGTAATTGTTGCATGGTCAAGGAATTTTCCGATCAATCCTATGACTTAAATCCCGATCAAAGCTGGGCAGTAAAGCACGGCAAGGATAATAATACCAACGATTGCTATTTCTGTGGACATCATTTTCATCCATCCCCTTCCTTCAGATTCGCCCAATTCCTGTTCACGATAATGATTTATATTTTCAAGGATTTCATGTCCGAAGCTCTCGTGGGATTCATTGATTACGATTTTGATAAGGACATCAATGCAAATGCTTTTTGCACCTTTCAAGATTATGAAGCATTGTTATATTATGTATGGGATGCGAAAACGAAGATATCACCACGAACCAATTATTATTCCTTGGGTCGATTATATTCTGATTTTCCTTCATTCTTTGATGGATTTAGCAAGAAATTTGTCTTCGTCATAACCGATGGAATGGCTGAGGATGTATTCCATGAAATCTTCAAGATACAGAATAATGGAAAAACACTTTATACGGATGCATTTCCATATTTCAAGGAGTTGGCATCCAACAAACTCATTAATTTCATTTATTGCATGATCACGCCTTCCGACAAGCAATCAGAAATGGAACATGAGCTTGGTTTTCGCAAATATATTAAAAATGATACTTTTTCACACAATTATTCCGAAACATTGCTCAAGCTGCATGTCAGAAAATTACTCAATACAACTGATTTTCAAATATTACTAATTGACTTGAAACGCTTGGACGCATTAGCAAAACAATACCCTGGTTGGGCTATCTCGCAAATTCGAGATAAATTAGGCTATGGAGGAGCAGCATTGACTCATTTAAAATATCTTGAAATGTTCACTTCAAGACTCGTAGATTCATCAAATAACGTGATTGATTACAAGTTGAAAGAAGTCCCAAGTATAGATTCATATAAAGTCATCGAAGGAACATCATCATATTTAATCGATATCGTCGTTCAAGCGACGTTCTTTGAACTCGTGAAAAAAATCACCCACTATGATTATAATGAAAAATTAATCGATACGAAACAAACACCCAAAGGACCAGAAGAATATTACTTGCAAACATTCCAGGTCAACGCAAAAAAAACGGATGTTGATGCTTCGTATCATCCATCCATGAATCCTGTAAATCGATCATCAGAGCTGAAATGTGCTGATTCCATACCCAATATCTTCTTTGAATTGACTTATCATCTCTGGTTGCTGGAGAATTGGGACAAGGTTTTCGTCACTGATTATTTTAAACTTGCCCTTACGGGAGAATTGCAGCGATTTGTTGAAATCGTGAAGAAACGAAACTTGACTGACTTGCGGGTTAATCTTCGACATTAAAGATTCAACCACATGGAAAAAAGGCTTCATGAAATATATTTTTTAAGGCAAAAGGTCCTCGCTATAATGAGGCATGAGAAACATGAAAAATATTGAAATAAATCAAATCACGATTGATGATGACAAGATTCGAGCAAATAGCAGCGCCCTGCTCAATTTAAAATCTCATATTTACTTGGCATATAGTAAATTATATCAGAAACTCGTTGATGTCGATGATATTGAGATAAATTCTTTTACTTTTGCCGTGGTTCTCGAAATCATGAAACATGTTGGCGACTTTGATCTTGCTGGTCAAGAGGACATAAAAGAACGTATTTCTTCCTACGTGGATATCGAGCATGGGCTCGGCAAGGTAAAATATAATTCCTATGATGAAATCGAGGAAGCAATCCGATCCCTTGATAGCGAAGAGGAGGCATGATAAAAATGGAGACCGTCCAACAAACATTCTCGGCAGGAATGCGAGCCATTCTCGATCTCATTGCCCAAAAACACAATACATCCATATCAAGCTTGATCGAGGATGGCATGATCGAGGGCATGATCCTGCTCGCGAAGAAAATCCCGAAGAATCTTTCACAAGACTGGCTCAAGGAGTTTTCTCCCTACTTTGTCGAAACCATCATTAACATGAAAAAAGAGCGATATCAATATCCAATGAATGTTCCGTATCTGGACACGATGAAGAAACTCCACGATAAAGGGAAGATCAAGAAAGATCAGATGTTCTTTATCCCGCCCAAGACCAACATTACTTAAGTCTATTTTATTCACTTGTATCAAGCTCGGCAATTATCTCGGCGTGAAACATATCATCAATTTCTTCGAAATGGTCGATTTTTATCGTTTTTCGTTTAACATGAAATTTATTCACGATTTCGTCCTTGAATTGATCATTGATATATTCATGCGCAGGTGAATATGGACGCGGGCGCGGCATCTGAAATTGTAAATTCAAACGCAAGAATTTGGTTGCCTTGTATTTCAATAGATACTTTGCTTCTAGTTTCAAAGATTTCATGACAATTCTTCCAATCTTTTTTTCGCTTTTTCTCTTCTTTCTGCCATTAAAATCATGAATAGGCAAGTTAAAGTAGCTAATGCTGAATATAGAAAACTTGAAACAATGATAAAAGGATTGATGGGATTTGTAAAAAAGCCGTTCATGCCAATGCCTTCAAAAAGAAGGGAAGTGGCAATGATGAGAAGAACTAAGAAAAAAAGCATGAATAAAAAGATCAAGATTATATTCCGAAACATGCTTGGCATCATTCATTCGTCCTCTTCGTCCGTATCCATCCGGCTACGCATCTGCTTCACGAGTTTAAGACGAGGGTTTGTTTCTTTCTCGATGTCATCTTCTTCATCTTCATCCTCTTCCCCGCCAAAGAACTCCATTCCTTCATCGGAAGCTAGATTCTCCTTGAATAATACGATGATCTTATTAAGCGAAGCAAGTAATTCATCCAAATTAGTGACTTTCTCTGCAACATTTTCCGTGACGAGTTCCGAACCTTCATCTTCTGTTTCCTGTTCATAACGACCTTCGATAATGATCTGGCCATCCTTGAAATCAACACTTCCTTCCAAGATGCCTTGCCCTATCTGGTCATTAATGAGCGACAACCATGTATCCTGGTCCATGCCAATCATTATTTCTCCGATGGGCATTTTGAGGACTTCTTGCTCCGTCAATTCCTCCGAATCCTCGTCTGACTCGTCTTCCTCATCATCGTCTGATTCATTTTCTTCTGATTCATCATCCTGCTCTTCATCATGTTCCAGAGCATTATCATCATCTTCCAGTTCCTCATCAGTTAATTCCTCACCTTCCGAGTCATCAACTGATTCATCATCCTCATCAACGATATCACTGATGTCATAATTACTGATGATACATTTTATCAAGTCGTTTTTTTCTATCATGATGATCAAATGATATAATAGTCATATTGAATTTAAGGAATTAGAAGATTTGATTAATTCCATGTGAAAAAAAGAAAGAAAATACCATTTCTGTTTGCTCGTCATTAAATCTCTGTTTTTTAATAAAAATTTAAATGTGAACATGATAGATAATTCACGATAAACGTGAATAAAAATCAAGAAGAAGATCAAGAAGAACACGAGCAACCTCTTATCAAGCAAACATGGTACACGAGCATGCTTGGCTCTGCTTTCTTGCTCTTGACGTTTAACAATCCTATTATCTATTACCTGGCAAGGATAGCATTGTTTGGGGTTGTCTTGCTTTATATTCAACTTTATTTTCATTTCAAGCATAAAGGACCACTTCTCTTTACCTTATTTACCGTGTTCTTTGTTCTTGCAATAATTCCATGGAACTGGCTGTATATAAATCTCCAAGCAGCCTTTCCATTGAAGTTTGATTCGCCCCTCCTTTTCACGGGAGAATATTGGTTATATTATGGTGCAATGTTATTCATCATTTCAATCACTAGCACGGTCGCGTTCGTGATGACCGTCTATTATTATAAGCACAAGAAAACAACCATAGCAGAAGCACAAAAACACGATGTCGTGAAATCAACATTTTATTATTTCTTGAAAGACATGACTCCACGCAAAGCTGTTATTTTATTTTCGTTATTGATTTATGCTGCTTTCAACGAGGAATTAATTTATCGGTTCTTTCTCATGAATATTTTATCGCTCATTCACATACCCTTGATAGTTATTATCATCATAACAGGAATCGTGTTTGGATATATTCATGAAGGAAATGTTTACTTTGGATACGTCTTCTCAGCGATATTTTCAGGGATGGTGTTCGCATGGTCGTTTTCCATGTTTGGGTTAATCGGCAGTTTTTTATTGCATTTATCGTGGAATATACTTGTCCTTGTCGAGGACAAGTTAAATATATGGACCGAGGAGCAATTATCTTTCAAAATGTTTAAATTCAATACAAGAAAAACAAAAAGAAGTGATTAGAATGGATTCAGAATTCACCATGTTCAATTTCAAGAAACCGAGGACACGATACAAGCTTGCAAAGGCATCGATAAATTTCAGTCAACTCGCATTGATAATGTTCATTCTCTATATCATTATCGACATTCAATTCATCATCTACACGGCATTGACGTTAAGTTACTTGAACTTAATTTTTGATTTCACGGTGATCTATTCAATCCCTCTTCCAGTTGGTTTTATCATTATCTATTTCGAGAGCCGCAATTCACCCTTCTCTGGTAAGATATTTGATTATATCAATCATTCAGTGAACTTGCATCAATTTTAATTCGGGTTGAATCAAATGATTCCCACGGAACTAGAATTGGCTCGAACACTCGTGCAGCCACTAGAGAATTTACGGAAAGTGAACTTTCAATTTGACAAGTTGGTTGATAATTTTGAGACCAATCGAAGTTTTCGAGTATCTCATGAATCGGAAGGAATCATGAGCCAGCGCGGAGAACAATATCAATTTCCCGAGAATAATGATGCGGCTTTGGCAAAGATAGACGAGGACCGTGCGAACATCAAGGCATTAGATATACGACCTGATGAATCTTACGAAATCGAAGGTAAGCATGGTATTAAATATGATTGGAAACCTCATCGCATCGATTTATTTGGTATATCGCGTGATGAAATTGCTTCCATAAAAGATGACGTGCTTGCATCGAACAGGCTTCTTAGAGTAGCTTCCATTCATGGAGCATCACATTCAGTAGCAATGCTCGTGATGCTCTTGAAGAATCATATCAAGCTTGATTTTGCCTATTATACCAACATACCCAACGAACTTCCCGATGAACGAGAATATATCATGTATTATGCCAGGCACGTTCTCAATGTTCCATTAGTCATCGCCGTACCACAAAACACGGCAGATGAATATTATTATCGAATAGCCATCCTTCCAAAGCAAGATGCCCGATGGTGCACTCGTGAATTCAAACTTCTTCCATACCGCAAATTTCTCGAGCATGAATTCTTCAATTTTATCAAACCTGGTGAACATTTAGACATGATTCAGTTTCTAGGTTGCCAAGCATTTCAATCGCCAGGTCGTGCGAAGATGCAAATGAATCCTTCACCGAGTCAATTATCCTTTCCAAGAATTTATGGTGATGAGCTTGATGAAGATGGTGATAAAGTTTATCTAAACAAGGAAGGATCATTGCTAGAAAAGCAATATCTTGACAAGGACAGTAATTCGAGTCCATTCAAAGTAAAGGGTGGCAAGGCCATTTACATGGATGCACTCGAAGAAGGAAAAATAATAGATCAACGATCAAGACACAAATCCATCACCATCGATTGGCCCGTGCATGTGAACGGAAGCTTGCAAATCAAAGTTCCAATTCGTTCATTAACAAAGAAACCTGATGGTAGTGTTAATTGGTCAATGATAAAATCCGCATCAATCGCTGAATGGAACAAGCTCGAACCATCACGTTCTATCATGCGGATATTCGACATGCTCCCTGTTTTTTATCTAAAAACTGAAGATGACTTGGCGATTATCAAGAAAGCTGGGATAATCCAAAGTTTCAATGAAAGGTCCTTCGGTCGGCACGGCTGCATCACATGCCCATTTGCAAGTGCATTTTATTATCATCAAATAAGAACCATAGAGAGATATAAGCCGCTGTATGAAATTGCAGTTAGGCGACGTGATGCAGCGAGCGCACAAGCAATCGCCAAGCATAGACTTGATGAACCGTGGACACAATATGGAGATAAGAGCTTCCCAAAATACATGGCCGAATTCGGTTATCAAGATGCAGATGGCTTGCTTCACCATTACACGCTTGATGATCCTCCCTTCTAACACTTGTTAATCCGGTATTCACTTAATAATTTCCTTTTTAAATTTCTTTTCAAAACTAGTAATTACTTCTTTTGTAATGCTTTGCACCCTTACATTAACGCAATCTCTTTCCTTTTTTTTTATTTCAGCAATTCCTGAAATGAAATAGCTGGTCAAATCGAATGTTATCTATTTTCTATTTTTCTTTAAGGATTTGCCATGCAACGAAAATACCCAAAGCAAAAAATAAACTAAAAAGTGCAAAATTCTCATGATGTAAGACTTCTGACAAATCAAACCAATGACCAGGCCATTGAATCCATTGTTCGAGCATGATCAAGAATGCTGCGATGCAGCAAATGATAATGATAGTCATAATCTTCTTTCGAAATGAAATTTCTTGAAAAAAAGTATATTCACGCATTTTAATCACGGAAGCGGGATCGGGGATTTATACCTCTCTACACTACCTTTAGGAACATTCTTTTCTTTCTTTATAATCTTCGTCTTTTGAGGTTCAGGCATTTTTGGTTTGGATATTTTCTTTGTTTCCGTGACTTGTTTCTGTTTAGGAGCACTTACTCTTGGAACATTGACCTTTTCTTTTTTCTTTTTACTCGATGGTGCTTGCCCTGTTTGGAATGCATCTTGTATCTTGCTAGCAATATCCTTGAATGCATCGACCATTTCTCTCGGGTCATGTCCTTCTCTTCCATAATAATTGATCAAGGGCAATCCTATTCCTACTGACAAACCAATAATAATCAACCCTACATAACCATTGATCTGTGGCAAATAAACCGCACCAGCAACGAATCCATATAGTGCAAATGAACCAATGACGAAAGCTCCAGCAAAGAATCCAACTTTCTGTGTCTTTGAAGCACGCTGAGAAAAAAACGGGGCATGATGCGTCGAGAAATTAAATTCCTTGAATTCTTTTTTATCTTTCACGAATATACACCATCATGTAAATTATTAATCAAGGGCATTTAAACTTGCGAAGGTTCAATACATGATTATTCGTGTAAAAAAAAAGAATATTTAACTTTCTTCTTGAGATTTCTCTATTTTTTTAACCAAATTCCTGGTATAAATCTCGAATAAATCCTTAAAGAAGTCGTAATCGAAGATTTCAAGCTGGATAAGATCGCCATATTGGTCAAAAATAAAATCGCGGATCAAATCGAAATCGGCTCGAAACTTTGGCTCATCTGCGCCAGGCTTTACTCCTGTCGATTGTCCTTTTTGATTCTTCCTGGGTTTATATTTAATGATTTGTTTCGATTGATCGCTCAAGCTCGTGTCATACATGATGGGTTTGAATAGTCGTTGGATCAAGTCAAGATATGTTGCATTTGCCTTCGGATCAGCGTTGATCTTTTCCGCGAGCCATTTCAAGACATCATCGGATTGTGTTTCATTAAAAGGTTTTTTTGCTATTTTTTTGCTTTGCTTTTCGATCAACTGCATTATTTCTTCTTCAACATCCGAGTCAATTAATTGCGATACTTCGATCATTGCTTTTGATCGCTCTTGAGCCAGCTTATCTATCTTTTCCTCGATGATCTTGTTTTTAGCAATGATTTCTTGCAAGGCCACATTATTATTGATCAATTTATTGACCTTATCTTCCAAACTTTCCGAAGATTTCTCCGCTTTACCTTCTTCTCCTTGCTCTATATTTTGCTTGGGTTTTGGAGTTGTTTTCTTTTTTGAAGCGGGTTTCTCTGATTTTTTCTCTTTTTCTTTCTCTTCTTCTATCTTTACTTGTTCCTTTTGCTTCTTTGCGATATCTTCCATTTGCTTTAAAATATCATCCGCATCTAAGTTACTCATTTAATCAACTCGTCTAATTTCTTAATCGTGTCTTTCGCATCTTTGAATGATGATTTTACTTCATTCAAGCCATTTATCAAATTCTTTATGTCCAATTTTAATTTCTCCGCGTCCTCTTCTTTCAGCAAATTAAAGAAGATGGGGATTTTCTTCAAGAATACTTCAACCATGGTCTCTTGAAGCTTGTTACTAGCATTTTCGTTTTTAGTTATATCTGTTAATATTCCTCGGATATCATCTTTTAATTCTTTCGTTAAGGTTGGACTTTGCTTGGTCACGACTTGCTTCGCAATGATGTTACCTGATATTTTCTCCAATAATTGCGAATAAGCTTCATTAGCATCCTCGAGAACGGAATCTTGTGCATTGGCGCTCGACAAGAATATTTTCATGAATAAAATCGAGGGGTCATCCAAAGCAGGTAACATCAATGACCAAACTTTCAATCCATTTACCTTATCCCAATCCAGTTTTCGAGATTCAAGAGGGTCAATCATTCCCGATTTCTTAAAAGTATTGATCAATAATTTTCTGGGAAGATCAATCGTGCCACGTTCAAACAGATTCTTGTTTTCTTTCTTGCGAAATGAGGGTATGACCTTGCGAACGATTTGTTCTCCTATGTCAAGCATGTTCTATCACGTTCAATGTTTGTTTCTCCATGTGGATATTGCTGTGGACATTGTTGTGGAAAATTATATGATTGTTGTGGAAATATGATATTATTTCCATTTAAGTTTTACTTTATGAAAGGCAACCGAGCGTCATAGAATCAAGACTATGTGTTATCATGAAAAATAACGCATGATGATGCTTGAAACGCGCGGAAAATCATTTTTCCACATGAACAAAAGAATTTATCTTGTCACTTTCAAGCAAACCTTTAATTCACTTTTCAGTAATTGATCCTTGCCAATAGAAATTAAATCCAAAGGATAAAGAACTGATGCACATGGTAGAAATCACTATCTTGAATAATGCTGCAAACAAAGGTGGAGATAAATTTCCCCAAGAATTCTCGATGAAAATTAATAGCCTTTCATCTAATCCAATAAATCAAATTGATAAAAAAGGCAATCGTGCCTTCGAACTTTATCTGGTCAATCAAAATGATGATTTTATTTTCCCCGGCATGGCACTCTGGGGAATAAAAAACAAGTTCCTAATAATAACAAAATTTGTTCCAATTACAGAATGGAAAAAAGTCCCTTTAGACGTTGTAATAAGAAAAAAGGAAATAGGTGTCAATCCAAATTACGAATTATTTCTCTTCAAGGCTGTGACTTTAGCACCTAGCGAGCAAGTGAATTCTTCGGATTCGAGCGAAAGCATGCGAAAGATGATGGAGGAACGCCAGAAAAATGAAATAGAAGCATTAACATCGCAATTTCAATTCGAGATCGATGAGCAAAAAAAACGTGCTGATACTTGGAGACAAATGTATGAAAAAGGCATGGACCAATTCGATGATTTCACGAACGAACAATTCCAAAAGAACGTTGATCGCAACAAAAGAGTATTAAAAACAATAGCTGCAGTGGCATCAGGCGAGATCGAATCTTCTTTCGAGCAAACAGCCAGGATTGAAGATCGTGAATTAGAGGGAAATGAAGATGAGTGACGAAGAAAAAAAGAGTTCAAAAGAAACCATTCAAATTCCGACGCTCGATCTGTCAAATGATGATCTTGATGCTGCGATCAGTAATGTATCCATGACGAAAGAAGATACACGAGATCAAGAAGAAAAGAATGAATGCTCGAAATGCAAAAATGAAAACTTAAAACCTGGCGAGAAGCTTCAAACTGATCAAGCTGGTAACTTGTATTGTCCGACATGCTTGGCAAATGCAAAAAAAGAATTGCTGCAAGGGTCAAGCATCTCGAAAAAAAAGGAAAACATGGTCAAGAAAGAAAAATCACCAGCAAAAAAAGCATCATCAACCAAGGGTAAGGGAAAAGCATCACAAAAAACCTACGCTGATCCAGCAACAATCCAGCAGAAACAACCACCGTTACAAAGAAATATAGTTGAAACTCGCTTGGATAACGATGTTGAGAATGACATAGCAGAGATCATTCAAGAACATAGCAGCGATTTAATTAAAACAATATCGGATGCTGAAAAAGACCTTCAAAAATATTTTAGTGATAAGGACCTCACATCCTTGAAGAAGGCTGTGGAATTTCCTCCATTATGCAACTTCATGTATGTTGTATTTAGATTCTTGAAGAAGTTAATTCATATAGACCATCCACTTGCAAAAGAATTCACTCTCGATCTCGATATAGATAAAGAAGCATCACATAGTAGTTTCTTGCGACCATTCATGCCCTTGTTTCTTTATAGTTTTTACATCAAACATTCTGATGTCCTTGAATATTATCTTGATCTTGCAATTGTTGTAGCAATTGATCTTGAACAGATGATTAAAAGAGCGGCTAAATGGGATCGACGCACGGAACGTTGGTGTGCGACAGTTCAAGCGTTCTTAGGAGAATTTCAAACGAGGAACAATACTTTCTTCTCGAAATTTGAAATGATATCTAATTCGCCAATTGAATTGCAGAAATTATTTGCCGGTTTTTCAATCAATTTATCAAAGCTAGCTTCAATAGAACGCACGATCAATACCGATGCTCGTTCACAATTTGACAAAGCATATCAAGCATTACCTGACAAAGATAAAGTAGAAAAAATAACAGAATTATTTGACACTTCTTACACGTCATCTTTACAAGAAGATACAAAAAAAGAATTGTTTAATAATTTAGTCGGAGACAAAGAAACAAAAGCAAAGGCTGAAGACTTGATACTTTTGTATGCGCGAATGGATAACGAGGTAAAAAGCAAGTTCATGAAATTGCTCAGACCTCAATTAATGCCGGATGAGATTGATGCGCTCGTGCCAGAGCTTGCCAAATATCGTGGTCGTATATTTGCCGAATGATCTAACGGAGATTAGAAATTATGTCTAGTACCAGTAACCTCCCTGAAGTTATCAAGGGGATTATGAAAGAAGGAACAAAACAAGAGCTTCTTGATGTCTTCATGAAAGTCTATAAAGAACTTAATGACAAATACAAGCAAGGCATCAACGATCTCCAACTAAAGCTCGAAAATACCATTGCATCAAAACAAACACCGAAACAATCTATTGACAAGAATTGGAAACAGCTTGGTAACAAGATCAAGATGCTCGAAATCGAGTTGATTTATATCAAAACTTGGGTGCCATTAAACGAGCGATTTCGAGGTCCATGTGCATATTGCGAGGCGTTTCTCGCCGGAAAGGATGATTCGCAAGATTATCAATGGTTGAAAAGCGGAATCATGGATGATCTCAATATCGACAGGAAGAATTACATATTTTCAGAGTTACCTGTGGATTGGAATTGGCGCGGGGCTACTGCTGCCGATAATCCTATCTACAAAAAACTTCTCTTGAAAGAAGGCATGAACTTGTTATACGTGAATGGTCTCGATATTGAAGGATTTCCATCACTCCGCATCTGGGTAGAATTCAACGACGGCTCAAAATTAAATGAAGTTGTTGACGGATTTGGAGTTCCCCCGAAAAAAGAAGAATCGAACGGAACTTCACGATGGGTTTGGAATTTTAACTTGCGCGAAATCATTTATTCGATCATAGAACAACTCAAGGGACAACGTGAAATCATTGAAAAATCAGCGCATCGTCGGCAAGATGATGGCACACCCAACGATCCGGTACTATTTCATCAAAAACCAGCTTATAAGAAATCGAAATAATCGTAAATTTCGACATAGATTTTAAACGTTATGAATATGTGGGCCAAACGTTATGTGTATCGTCCCGCTTGTACGTCATGATACTCTTCGCTAGGCAATGTTAATCCTAACAGGGTGTAACGCGCACCGTGTATCCCCTCCTACGAGTTGCATCGCATCGGGGAATGCTTTAATCATGATATTATATGAGCCATTCACATCAGCATTGATTCGTGTTCCATCTGCAGATCGAAATAATCCACGTTTCACGCGTTTTCCAAGATATTTATTATGTGCTTCTATGGATTCACCATCGAGGAAACTACATTTCGAGGTATAGGATTCTTCTTGCATCACAAATCGAATACCCGCATCCTCGCATTTATACACAATTTTCTCGATGAGATTCAAGAATGGTATTGAAACAAAGTTCTGGTTATTCCGCTTGCCAATATTAATTGCTTGCTTCCATTCATCATTCTTGCCAATAACCAACGTGTCAATCTTATGAACAATGCTCCACTTCACGATATATTTACTTGCTTTGTGCATTTGGTCATTGATCTTATGGTCGCGTTTCAATGCCAATTCCCATAATCTATCACTTATCCCTCCATTACCAACATTGGACATCAGTTTCGATTTCTTTTTATTATAATAATGATTCATTGATTTCGCAATCTTGCCGTTTATAACAATCGGTATTTCACCAATGTTATTTGTCATGGTTACAAGATTATTCAATCCCAAATCGATACTTACAATCCGCCGTGGCTCTTCAGTAACTAATCTTGGAGCTTCGTGTATATGAACAAACTCTATTTTATATCGGTTACCTTCTGGAACTATTCTAACTTCTTTAATCGGTTCGGAGATTTTAGTCTTTATAGACAACTTTATCTTTGGAAACCGGACATATCCATTCCTGATTTTACATTGCTGATTTGTAAAATATGTCGTGAATCGTCCATTCCTTTCCTTATATTTTGGTGGTCGTGGCATACCAAGAAATTCAAATGGAGTAACCTTCCATTTCTTCATTGCCTCGAAGAATGAATGCCAATTATCCTCTAACTTCCTCAATATTGCTTCTGCTGTCTGTGCTGGCAATGCTTTGTAGGTTTCATGATTCTTGACTTGAAAATAAAGACTATTCTCCTTTCCATCATAAGAAAGGAATGTTTCAAGATAAAGAAATTGCTGGCGTATCAAAAAATTAGCGTAATTGTAAAGATTCTTACTCTTGAAACATATTTCATCACAATACTTGAACAAATAATGCCCTTTCTTGATAAAATGTATTTCTGTTCGATATGCCATAAGAATATCATTGGAAAAAGAACTTAAAAAACTTGAAAGACCAAAAAATTTCTAAAAGTCAAAACAAAGTTGAGAGCAGATTTTAAATATGCTCATCAATAATGTTTTCACATTAATGCAGAAATAATCATTATAGGTTGAAAAAACATGAATAAGGAATTAACTCCTCCAAACACGTTGTTTGTTTCTTTCATGACCTCGAGGATGCTTGGCGCTCTTCAAACCGACCCGGATCAGGATATTAACAAACTTTACGCTTCGATCATCGAACAAACGAAAGGTTATAACAAGTTTGACTGGGGAAGCGTGAAGAATAAAATCTTCGAGAAGGTTGAAGCTGCAGCTGTCGAGTTACATATCGGTGGCAAAGCGAAGAAAACAAAGCCCGAGGAAACTCAGACTGAACCTAAGGCTCAGAAAGCAAAGCCAAAGATTCAGAAAAAAGAAAAATCCAAAAAAGCCACAAAAGCCGAAAAACAAGAGGAAGAGGAAGAAGCTGAAGAGGAACAAGAAACAGAAGCTGAACCTGGAATTCATCTTCCGAAGAAAATCAAGACCAAGAAAGGGGCCGAGCAAGCCATCATTGGCGGTGAAGTGCATGTTAGTGGCAAACCCGGCAAAGTCGGAGTAAAATGTGGTCCCGGCGAAGAAGCCAGGGAACGCGTGGTCGATGAGCACACGAAAGCTTATGGATGCCAACGAGCCAGAAAAGGACAAATCTAAGTCATTCTTGAACTCTCAGGTGAAAATGAAATGTCAGAAGGCTCATGGAAGTTTTTCAATTTTGCTCCAACCAAAAACGCGGACGTGGAATGGGGAAAGAGAGATTCACAAACAGCATGGCTGATCTGTATAATAGCTCTAGTGGTGTTTGCGGCAGTGTATTACACGAACTTGTTTCCAGCACCAGCAGCGATCTATGCGTTCGTGTTATCCATCACGGTTATTGGATTCCGATTTGCCATTTATATCTGGGAGCGCATCAAGGACAAGAAACCAATGAGACTCGAAAAAGAAGATTTCGGGTGGCTATTATTAATTTCCATGGTCATGCTCGTGATCTTCTTCGTGTTTGCTCTCATGTATCCAATTGGATTCTATGATTTGTTTGGATCATCATTGGTGATACAATTCACTTGGTTCACGATCCTCATCTATTCATGTTTTGCCGTGATCGGTGTCTATAACATCTACAAGGCATACATCCATGATGATAAAGGATCGATCATAGCTTTTCTTGCAATCACGCTGATGCCGCTTGCAATGATCATCTGGCTTGTTGCCGGTGCCGTGGTTGATAAAACC
>Ga0209048_10000242_pt1 | contig 59888 bp, 57 predicted proteins | sample FrelakmetCRP12CR_FD_187146 | JGI IMG/M metagenome (GOLD analysis project Ga0209048, IMG submission 187146) | Freshwater lake sediment microbial communities from the University of Notre Dame, USA, for methane emissions studies - CRP12 CR (SPAdes)... | ecosystem: Environmental > Aquatic >...
CGCCATTGGGATCCTCCCAGTTGAGAGAAGATCCTACGCCGAACGCAAAACAAGAGCCCCGCCGGAGCGGGGCCGTTGCGAAGTGGGCCGCGTCACTAGCGCGCCTTAATCGCTCCTTCGGCGGTAGTGAAGTACTTGCAGTCGCTTATGTTGACAAAGACCTCCTTAGTCTCCGTCAGCATGAAGTACATGTCGCCTGGGCAGTTCTTTAATTCGGACTTGTGAATGATGAAGTTGACCTTTCCGTTCTTGAATTCGTCGGCCTTGAGGTGCCAGTAGGTGCCGAAGCCGTCCTTGCCCGTCGGCTCCATTGGAGTCCCCCAACCCACGCCAGCAAGCGGCTTATCGCTCGACTTCTTGCTGCCCACTATCTTGCCGTCAGCGACCGGCTCGAAGCTCTGCCATACGTGCAAACCCCAGTCCTTGTAGTCGCCGGAGGGCCGGTTGTAGTGAATCGCGACCATTCCGTCGGGCAACGGCGCGATCTGTGGCGCCTGCGCATTAACCGCCGACGCGGCAAGCAAAACCGTGGCGGCTGCAGTGAAAAGCAGACGACGTCTCATGTAAGTTCTCCCTTTCGCTCTCTGGACACGGATGAGGCTAGTCGGCGAACATCTTTGCAAGTTGCTCAGGGTCAACGCGGCTGCCGATCACGCACGCATCTTGATCCGCACAAACGAAAAACCCCGCCGAAGCAGGGCTGTCCTGAAGCTGATGCTGATTACTGCTTGCGGCGACCCGCTCGCGGTTCATGAGCCGATCTGACGCGCCGGCACTGAGACCGTATCGATCGTATCTCGCGTATCCCGCATATCCACAGTCCGGTGAACCCGTTGATGCTGGCGAACCAGTCTGACCGGGTCTGCCTACTAGGCGCCTACTAGACCATTCTTGGTTAGTGCCCGATAACCTGGAGTCGCTTGATTTTGCTGGAGGCGGGGGTCGGAATCGAACCGGCGTACACGGATTTGCAGTCCGCTGCATGGCCACTCTGCCACCCCGCCGCTTGAGCCATTCTAACGGTGACGCGATCGCGCCGACCGGAAAAAAATCGGGGAAGCGCATTGCTTCCCCGTGCGACTCTGGAGCGGGAAACGAGTCTCGAACTCGCGACCTCAACCTTGGCAAGGTTGCGCTCTACCAACTGAGCTATTCCCGCAAAGCGGACGCGAATTATAGCGGCGCACTCTCCACTGTCAAAGAACTAGCGGCGCTCATCCAGGTGTGGCCAGGCCATGCGCAGGTAGTAGATCATCGAGTAGACGGTCAGTGCGGCGGCGACGTAGATCATCACCGTGCCGAGCAGCCGAACGTCGATCACTCCAAATAGGCGATCGTGAAACAGCAAGAGCGGGATCGCGACCATCTGCATGATGGTCTTCATCTTGCCGAGCCAGTTGACCGCCACGCTCGCAGACGCGCCGACCTGTGCCATCCACTCCCGCAGCGCCGAAATCGTGATCTCCCGGCCGATGATGATCAAGGCGACAAACGCATCGACACGATCGAGCGCGAGCAGCACGATCAGTGCGGCGCACACCATCAGCTTGTCGGCGACCGGATCGAGAAAGGCGCCGAGCTGCGTGATCATGCCGAACTTGCGCGCATACCAGCCATCGAAGGCATCGGTGATGGCGGCCACCGTGAAGAGCGCGCACGCGGTCACGTTCTTCCAGTGAGCACCAATCCATGGGTCCGGCAGATAAAACACGCCGACGACAAGCGGGATCATCGCGATGCGCCCCCAGGTGAGCCACATCGCGAAATTGATCGGCAGCGGCTGGGTCGCCACGCGCGCGGCAGCCTCAGGTGGATTGGCCGTGGAGCTGCGCATAGACATGTGCGGCGAGCTTACGCGAAACCCCATCGACCTGCGCAATGTCGTCGATCGATGCCGCCATCAGTCCGCGCAGGCCGCCGAAGCGAGATAGCAGCCGTTGCCGTCGCTTCGGACCGACGCCGTCAATCTTCTCCAGCTGCGACGATTGGCGCGCTTTGGCGCGCCGCGCGCGCATGCCGGTGATGGCGAACCGGTGTGCTTCGTCCCGGATCTGCGCGATCAGCATCAGCGCCTGCGAATCGCGGCCGAGCGCAAGCCGCGCGCGGCCGTCGGCGAAGATAAGCTCCTCCAGACCGGTCTTGCGTTGCTCTCCCTTCGCAACGCCGACGATGATCGAGGTGTCGAGCCCGAGTTCCTCGAAAGCCTGCACCGCCGCGCTCACCTGCCCGGCGCCGCCGTCGACAAGGACGAGATTCGGCAACTGCGCTTCGCCGCGCGCGGCCGGTGCGTAACGGCGCGTAAGCGTCTGGCGCATCGCTGCGTAGTCGTCGCCCGGTTCGATGCCTTCGATATTGAAGCGACGGTATTCGGCTGGCTGCATCGCGTGGTCATGAAAAACCACGCACGCCGATTGCGTCGCTTCCCCGCTCGTGTGGCTGACGTCGAAACACTCGAGCCGCAGGGTGGCCGGGTCAGGATCCTGAAGATCGATGCCGAGTGCGTCGAGCAACGCGCGCGTGCGCGCCTGCTGCGAACCCTCCTCCGCCAGCCGGCGCGCAAGGGCAATCTTTGCGTTCGCTTCGGCCATCTCCAACCAGCGGCGCCGTTGCGCGCGCAGTCCGCCGTCGCTGCCGCCCACTAACTGCACTCTGTGCTCAGCGGTTGAAAGCATGCCCTGCAGATCAGCCGTTTCGAGATTCGCGTTGACGATCAGCACCGGCGGCGCCGGCTGTCCGACGTAGTGCTGCGAAATGAACGCCTCGAGCACGTCCGCATCTTCCGCGCCATCGTCGAGTCGCGCCGGAAAATACGCATGATCGCCGAGGTGACGGCCGCCGCGCACCATGGCCAGGTTGACGCACGCCTGCCCCCCGTCTGCAACGACCGCGAGAATGTCGGCATCGGCATCGCCGCCAGAGGTCTCGATCGCCTGCTGATGCAGCACGCGCGACAGCGCCCCCAGCTGATCGCGGACGGCCGCCGCCTGTTCGAACTGCAGCCCGGCGGCAAGTGCCTGCATTCTCGTTTCAAGTTCGGCCATCACCTCATCCGTCTGGCCGCGCAGAAACCGCGCGGCTCGGTCGACGTCCTGCGCGTAGGCCGCGGCGTCGATCAGCCCAACGCACGGAGCGCTGCAGCGCTGGATCTGGTGCAGCAGGCACGGGCGCGACCGATGATTGAACACCGTGTCCTCGCAACTGCGCAGGCGAAACACTTTCTGCAGAATCTGGATCGAGTCCTTGACCGCCCATGCATTGGGGAACGGTCCGAAGTACCGCGCCCGGCGATCGGTCGCCCCGCGGTAGTAGGCAACGCGCGGAAACTCATGGTCGGTGAACCTCAAGAACGGATACGACTTGTCGTCACGGAACAGGATGTTGAACTTCGGTGTCAGTGACTTGATCAGGTTGTTCTCGAGCAGCAGTGCCTCCGCTTCGGAGCGCGTCGCGGTCGTCTCGATGTTCACGACGCGCTCCAGCATCAACGCGGTGCGCGGCGCCACGCCCTTGTTGAAATACGAGGCCACACGCTTCTTCAGGTCGCGCGCCTTGCCGACATAGATGGCTACGCCGGCCGCGTCCAGCATCCGGTATACGCCGGGCAGGTGCGGCAGGCGCTCAACCAGCGCCCTGGGATCGAAGTCGGCCGGGGGTTCGGACACAGCGTGGATTCGGAATCGGTGGCCCGCGCCTCTATAATGACGGGTTTATTCGACGGCGGATCGCATTTTACGAGCCGCACGCAGACATATCATGGCAAAGATCCTTGCGACCGAAATTCGCGCCGGCAACCTGATCGAATGGGACAAGCGCCTGTGGCGCGTGCTGAAGCAGTATCACGTGCACGTGGGTGGGCGCGGCGGTGCCTACATGCAGATCGAGATGAAGGACATCGAGACCGGCCAGAAGCGCAACGAGCGGCTGGCGACGGATGAAAAGGTCGAGCGCCCCTATATCGACAAGCGGAAGATGACCTATTCCTACCAGGATGGCGCCAGCTACGTCTTCATGGATAACGAGACCTATGAACACCTCACCCTCAGCGCCGAATTCCTCGAGGGCCAGAGCGGCTACCTGCTGCCGAACATGGAAGTCGAAATAAACTTCCACAATGGCCGCGCCCTCGGCGTGCAGTTGCCGACGAGCGTGGTACTGGAAGTGCTCGACACCGAGCCTGGAATCAAGAACGCCACCGCCACCACGACGTTCAAGCCGGCGAAGGTGGAGACCGGCATCACGGTGCAGGTGCCGCCGTTCGTCAATGCCGGCGACAAGGTGCGCGTGAATACGGACGACGGCGCCTATATCGAGCGGGCCTGACGTCGCTGGCGCTCAGATCGAAAGCGCCTGAGGCGAGCTCCGCTAGGCGGACAACGATTCGACCTCGGCGCGCGCACTGCGGTACATCGTAGTGGCCTGCAGCGCCTCCATGTCCAGCGCAGTGCCGCGCGGAACCAGGCGTGCGGCGCGTTCCGCGAAAGCGCCGCTGCGCTTCCAGTGCACTCCCGCCAGCACCTCGTCGGCGGCGCCAGCGTCGTTGCAGACCAGGACGAAATCACATCCCGCTTCGAGCGCCGCCTGCGTGCGCGCGACGACGTCGCCGGCGACTTTTGCACCCTCCATCGACAGGTCGTCGCTCAATACCGCACCGGTGAAGCCGAGCTGCCCGCGAAGAATCTGCTGCAGCCAGCGGTGCGAGAAGCCGGCGGGCATCGCATCGACCTCGGGGTAGACGACATGCGCCGGCATCACGCTGGCGAGCGACGCGCCCAGCCAGCGATAAGGCGCGGCGTCCGCGGCCAGAACGACGTCCGCGGCGCGCTCATCGACCGGCACGTCGGTGTGCGAATCCGCATGTGCCCAGCCATGACCCGGGAAATGCTTGCCGCAGTTGGCCATGCCGGCGAGCGACAGACCGTGGCACAGATGATTGGCAAGCATCGCCACCACGCGGGCGTCTTGATGGAAGGCGCGATCGCCGATCACCGAGCTTCGACGCCACGCGAGGTCAAGCACCGGCGCAAACGTCAGATCGACTCCATGCGCGCGCAGCTCGGCGCCCATCACATAGCCGGTCGACACAGCGGACCGGCATGCGCGCAGTACGTCACTGTCCCAGAGCCGCCCCAGCACATCCATGGCCGGAATCGCGGTGAACGGTGCGCTGCGAAAACGCTGCACTCGCCCGCCCTCGTGATCGACCGCGATCAGCAGCGGCGGCGTGCGCAGTGCGCGGATCTGGTCGCACAATGCCCGCACCTGCTCCGGCGACTCGTAGTTGCGCGCGAACAGGATCACCATGCCGACGAGCGGATGCGACAGCCTCTCGCGCTCGGTCTCGGTGAGCTGCAGACCGGCGACATCGATGACCACGGGCCCCCTCACCTGGGTTCTGCCTCGCCGATCTCGGCAATCGCATACGCCCCAGCGATCGCGCGCTCGTCCGTAACCGACACGTGCAGGCGCAGTCGCCGCGCATGCATGAAGTCAACAAGCGGGCCGTTTGCCACCGCCTGCGGGCGCCCCGACGGTGTGTTGATGATCTGCACGGCGCGCCAACCCATCGGCTGTCGCATGCCCAGTCCGAGCGCCTTTGATACAGCTTCCTTGGCGGCAAAGCGCGTTGCAAGATAGGCAAGCCCCCGCGTTGCCGCACGCTGGCGCCGCTCTTCGTAGCGCTGCAGTTCATCCGGCCCAAGGATGCGTCGCGCAAAGCGCTCGCCGTGCCTTTCGCAGGCCGCCGCAATGCGCTCGATCTCAATCAGGTCAATGCCGATGCCGTAGATCACGGAGCCTGTCGCAGCGAGTGTGGGACCGTAGCGCCTGCACGTCGAATTTCGGCCAGGTATTTCATTACCGTCTCGCTCAGGCCGAATTCGAATGCATCAGCAATCAATGCGTGGCCGATCGAAACCTCCAGCACGCCCGACACGGCCATCAGGAACGTCGCCAGATTGTCGCGATTCAGATCGTGCCCGGCATTGACGCCGAGACCAACCCGCTGCGCGGCTTCGGCCGCCGCCCGGTAGCGCCTGAGCTGTGCCGCCTGCGCCGGCGTAGCGAACGCCTTGGCGTAGGGCTCCGTATAGAGCTCGACACGGTCGGCACCGAGTTCGCGCGCCCACGGCATGGCCTCGGGGTTCGGATCCATGAAGAGGCTCACGCGCACGCCGAAGCTGCGCGCCTCTTCGATCACGGGCCGCAGTCGGTTCATGTCGTGCGGCAGGTCCCAGCCGTGATCGGAGGTAAACGCGCCGGTTTCATCCGGCACGAAGGTGCACTGGTGTGGGCACACCTCGCGCACGTAGTCGAGCAGCTGATGAAAGGGATTGCCTTCAATGTTGAACTCGCACGCAGGCCAGCGCTTGAGCAACGCCGCCAGTTCGCGCACGTCGTCGCCGCGCACGTGGCGGCCGTCGGGGCGCGGATGGACCGTGATGCCGTCGGCGCCCGCCTCGAGCACAAGGGTTGCCGCGCGCAGCACGCTTGGAATTCCAAGTCCCCGCGTATTGCGCACCAGCGCGACCTTGTTCAGATTGACACTGAGTGCGGTCATAGTTCTCTCAGGTCCTGCAGTATGCGGCGTGTATTCAGCGGCCGGCCGTCGAGATGGTAGCGAATGAGCTGCCGCAACGCGTGCTTGCTCTCGCCGGCGACGCGTTCGTCGTCAAACTCCCCGCGGGCCATTGCCAGCACCGTGGCGCCGCGGATGCACAGGCCGTCACCCACGCCGTCGACACGGACCAAGCCCTGCGCCGACTCGATTTGGTAATGCGCCGCCGGGTCGATCGGTGCGCCATCGGCGCAGTGATCCAGCGCCGGCAGAAAACCCACCTCGCGTAGCAGACTGACCTCGAAGGCCCGCAGGGCCCGGGCTGGTTGCGTCGCGTGCGCAAGCTCCGCCAGAGCCTGGCCATAGACCGCAAAGAGGGTTTCGTGCGCATCACCGCGGGCCAGCAGCCGAACCAGCAACTCGTTCAGATAGAACCCCGCCAGCAGGCTTTCTCCCCGTAGCGGTGCCAGCCCGCCGCACCACTCGGCGCGCGTCAGCGTCTTGATGTCGTTGCGGCCGCTCCATGCGAGAAGCAGCGGACAGAACGCGGTCAGCACGCCGCGCAAATGCGAGGTGGGTCGCTTGGCGCCGCGCGCGACCAGCGCCATGCGTCCATGGTCGCGTGTGAACACTTCGGCCACCAGACTCGTCTCGCGCCACGGATAGGCGTGCAGAAGAAACGCGGGTTGATGTTCGACGCGCGAATCCGAACCGCGACCGGTCGACCTGCTACTCATAACCGAAACTCTTCAGTGCCCGTGCGTCATCGGTCCACCCTGGCTTCACCCGAACCCAGGTCTCCAGATGCACCCGCTTGCCCAGCATGAGCTCGATCTCGGCGCGCGCCAGTCGTCCGATTTCGCGCAGCTTCGCACCGCCCTCGCCGATCACCATGCCCTTGTGCGAGTCGCGCGCGACGAGCAGCGAGGCGGCAATGTCGGCACGACGATCATCTTCGTCCCACTTGTCGATCGTCACGGCGACACCGTACGGAAGTTCGTCACCGAGAAGCCGGAACGCCTTTTCGCGGATGAGCTCGGCGGCTAGAAAGCGTGCGCTGCGGTCGGTGAACTGATCGGCATCGAACAACGGTTCACCTTCGGGCAGAAGCGCCTCGATGGCCTGCAGCAGGTCGTCGAGCTGACGGCCTTGCTTTGCGCTCACCGGCACCATCGCGGAAAACGGGAATCGTTGCGCCGATTCTGCCAACAGGGGCAGCAGCCGGTCGCGATCGCCCAGCATGTCGATCTTGTTGATGGCGAGAATGACACTGCGGCAATCGGGCGGAATCAGCCTCAGCAGACGCTCGTCCTCCCGGTTCCATCCGCGCGCCTCGATGACCAGCACGATCGCGTCGACGTCCGCCAGCGCCGCCGTCACCTCTTCGTTCATCCGGCGCGACAGACGCGACTTGTGCTGGTGCTGAAAACCCGGGGTGTCGACGAAGATGAACTGCGTAGTCGCGGGCGGCTCGCCGCGGGTCAGCACACCCATCACCCGCTGTCTCGTCGTTTGCGGCTTGCGCGACGTGATCGACACGTGCTCGCCCACCAGCGCATTGAGCAAGCTCGACTTGCCCACGTTCGGACGGCCGACGATCGCGACGAATCCCGTACGCGGGCGCACGACCGCGGACATCTCCTGCATTCCTATTTCTCCGCGGCGGTCGTCGCGAGCGCTTCGCTGGTCTTGCTCGGCTCCGCCTTCGCAAGCGGAAGCAATGGCTGGGCCGGCTCAGCCGGGGCCGCCTCCGAACTGCGCCGTTTGGCGCGCCGTGCCGCCTGCAGCACGGCATGCGCATGGTCGAGCGCCTGCTTGGCCGCCGATTGCTCCGCCGCCCGGCGACTCCGGCCGGTGCCACGCACGTTGATCTCGAGCTTCGGAATGCTGCACTCGACCTCGAACTCCTGATTGTGCGCAGCGCCGCGCGTCTCGACCACGGAATACGCCGGCAGCGGCAGACGCTTGCCTTGCAGGTATTCCTGCAACAGCGTCTTGCTGTCCTTGCCGAGCGTCTTCGGGTCGACTGATTTCAGGACGGGTTCGAACAACCGGGCGATGGTGTCGCGCGCAGCTTCGAAACCGCCGTCGACCAGTACAGCGCCGTAGATCGCTTCCATCGTATCGGCCAGGATCGACGGACGGCGGAAGCCGCCGCTCTTCTTCTCGCCTTCGCCCAGCCGCAGGAAGTCACTCAAACCGAGTTTCTCCCCGATATCCGCAAGCGATTGCTGCTTTACCAGGTTTGAGCGCAGCCGGGACAAATCACCTTCGTTCAGCCGCGCATACTTCTGGTAGAGGAGCTGCGCGATGGTGCAGTTCAGCACCGCGTCGCCGAGGAACTCGAGCCGTTCGTTGTGAACCGCGCCATGACTGCGGTGCGTTACCGCCTGCTCCAGCAATGCCGGATTCTGGAACCGATAACCCAGGCGCTGTTCAAGCGCCGCCAGAGTCATTCCAGGTTTCCTTGCGTGCCATGGTCAGGGAGTCGACCTGCGCGTACGCGTTGACCCGGCAAAATCGATGACCAACCGGACGTTGTCCATGATCGGTATCGAGTAGGAGTAAGCATACGAAACCACGACGCGATCGTTCTCCTTGGTGATGTCCAGGTCCTTGGAGCCAATGGACTTGATGTCGTCGGTGATCACGTAGTTCTCGAACTGGCGCCGGATCTGCGCCACCGTCGCTCCGTCCGTGTTGATCTTGCGGATCGCCTTTTCGATGGCGATGTACTCGGTGACCGCGGGAACGACCCTGAATCCGATCAGGAGCAGGAAGACGGCGATCAGGCCGACAAACAAGAGCCCGAGCAGGCTAAGTCCGCGTTGCTGGCGCACAGCGTTACCCATTTTCATGTCTTCTCCGCCCGTGTCTGACTCTCAGTTGAAGCCGCCGATTCGGCCGATATTGCCAAAATTCATCCAGACGAAAAAGGCACGGCCGACGATGTTCTCGTCGGGCACAAAGCCCCAGAAACGGCTGTCCTCGCTGTTATCGCGATTGTCGCCCATCATGAAGTAGTGGCCAGCCGGCACGGTACAGGTCAACCCTCGGCCGTCCGGACGATATCGGCAGGCATCGGGATGGGTGTGGGGCCCCGAAGGCATGATCGGAACGCCCAGCGGGCTTTCGCTCAGAATTATCCGGTGGCTGACCGCTCCCAGTTTCTCGGTGAATTCGGAGTAGTACTGGAGCCGCCCGTCCTCGAAATACCGTCCCAGCGGTATGGTCTCGACCGGTTTGCCGTTGATCGACAGCCGCCGGTCGACGTAGTCGATCCTGTCCCCCGGCAGCCCCACGACCCGCTTGATGTAGTCCTGCTGCGGGTTGTGCGGGAAGCGGAACACCATCACTTCGCCGCGCTGCGGCGCGCCGACCTCAATGATCTTCCGGTTGATGACGGGAAGGCGCACCCCGTACTGGTACTTGTTCACCAGGATCAGGTCGCCGATCTGCAGGGTCGGGATCATTGAACCTGACGGAATTCGGAACGGCTCGAAGAAGAACGACCGCAGCACAAAGACCAGCAGGATGACGGGGAAGAAACTTGCCGTGTACTCCAGATACCAGGGCCGACGCGTGATGCGATCCTCGAGCGCGGAGCGATCCGCAGTGAGCGCGGCGGCGTTGGCGCCCACGCTCCCGGCATTGCGCGCGTCGAAATCGGCGAGCGCCGCGCGCGCCGCCGCCAGCCGCGTCTTCCGCAGCCAGAGAAGGTCGAGGGTCCACATCGCGGCGCTGACGATGAGAAGAACGAACAGGATCAGAGCAAAGTTCATTTCTCTTCCACCTGCAGGATGGCAAGAAACGCCTCCTGGGGAATCTCGACCGTGCCGACCTGCTTCATCCGCTTCTTGCCGGCCTTCTGCTTTTCCAGCAGCTTCTTCTTGCGCGTGATGTCGCCGCCGTAACACTTGGCCAGCACGTTCTTGCGCAGCGCCTTGACGTTCTCACGCGCAATGACGTTGGCACCGATCGCGGCCTGGATCGCCACGTCGTACATCTGCCGCGGGATCAGCGAGCGCATCTTCGCGGCGATCTCGCGCCCGCGGTGCTGCGAGTTGGCCCGGTGCACGATGACGGAAAGCGCATCGACGCGATCGCCGTTGATCAGCATGTCCACCTTGACGACATCCGCGGCGCGGTACTCCTTGAATTCGTAGTCCATCGAGGCATAGCCGCGCGACACCGATTTCAACTTGTCGAAGAAGTCCAGCACGATTTCCGCCAGTGGCAGCTCGTAGGTCAGATGCACGTGCCGGCTGTGATAAGCGAGGTCGATCTGCACCCCGCGCTTGCCGGTGCACAGCGTCATCACGGGGCCGACGAACTCCTGAGGGACGAAGATGATCACGGTGACGATCGGCTCGCGAATCTCCTCGATCTTGGCCGGATCGGGGAGCCTGGAGGGATTCTCCACCCTGACCACCGAGCCGTCGCGCAGCAGGACCTCGTAGACCACCGACGGCGCAGTCGTGATCAGGTCCATGTCGTACTCCCGCTCCAGCCGCTCCTGCACGATGTCCATGTGCAGCAGCCCGAGGAAGCCGCAGCGGAAGCCGAAGCCGAGCGCCTGCGAGACCTCGGGCTCGAAGTGCAGCGACGCATCGTTCAGCTGCAGCTTGGTGAGAGCGTCGCGCAGGGCCTCGTACTGGTTCGACTCGACGGGATAGAGGCCCGCGAAAACCTGCGGCTTGATTTCCTTGAACCCCGGCAGGGGTACCGATGCTGCCCGGTTGGATTGGCTGGGCCAGTGGGTGACGGTGTCGCCCACGCGCGCATCGCGAAGCTCCTTGATCCCGGAGATGACGAAACCCACCTCGCCGGCTGTCAGTTCGTCGCGTTGTCTCGATTTCGGCGTAAATACGCCGACCTGCTCGACCAGATGCGTGGCCCCGGTTGCCATCAGCAGGATCTTGTCCTTGGGTCTGATCGTTCCATTGACCACGCGCACCAGCATCACGACGCCGACGTAATTGTCGAACCAGGAGTCGATGATGAGCGCCTGCAGGGCGGCAGCAGGGTCGCCCTTCGGCGCCGGCACACGGGCGATGATCCGCTCGAGGATTTCATCGACGCCCATGCCGGTCTTCGCGCTCGCCAGCACCGCGTCGTGGGCGTCGATGCCAATCACGTCCTCGATCTCGGCGCGCGCATCCTCCGGATTCGCTTGCGGCAAATCCATCTTGTTCAATACCGGCAGCACCTCGACGCCGAGTTCGATCGCCGTGTAGCAGTTGGCGACGGTTTGCGCCTCCACGCCCTGCGAAGCATCGACAACCAGCAGTGCACCTTCACACGCAGACAGCGAGCGGCTCACCTCGTAGGAGAAGTCCACGTGCCCCGGGGTGTCGATCAAGTTGAGCTTGTACGTCCTACCGTCCGCCGCCATGTATTCGAGTGCGGCGGTCTGTGCCTTGATCGTGATGCCGCGCTCGCGCTCCAGCGCCATCGAGTCCAGCACCTGCTCCTCCATTTCCCGATCCGACAGTCCCCCGCAACGCTGGATCAGGCGATCTGCGAGGGTCGACTTGCCGTGGTCGATATGGGCAATGATGGAAAAGTTGCGAATGTGCTGCATTGCGGTTGCGACGGCACGTCCGGAATACGGCGCGACCGGCCAATAAGACGACCTCGGCGCGATTCTTCCTCGGCGGCATTGCGGCGAGAAAAAGGGGCGATCCATTGGACCACCCCTTGGCTTGGGCGCGAATTCTACCCCTTACCCTCGGATGGGCTTCGACGGCCGCTCTCAACGATTGGCGGGCCGGATGATGACGAATTGTGTTTGCTCGCCCCGGCGGACCAGCATCACAACATTACGTTTTAGATCAAGTTTAGATGTTATTTCATTGAATTGTTTAGTGTTTTGTATGTCGACATTGTTGACCGAAAGGATCAAGTCGCCAGCGCGAATGCCGGCCGTGGCCGCCGCCCCCTCCGCCGCATCCACCTGGACGGCGTTCTTGAGGCGCAGCTCCTTCAGCCGGTCTGCCGTGACATCCGACACCGCAAGGCCGAGCGGATTGGTCACCGGAACGGGCTTCGATGGTTGATCGCCTCGACGTGCCTGACGGGCGTCGGTCTGCATTTCCGCCACGGTGACCTGCAGATCCACGTTCTTGCCCCTGCGCCAGACCGTCATCCCGACTTTGCTTCCCGGCTTGGTCCCGCCGACGACGCGTGGCAACTCAGAGGAACGATCAATCAGCTTTCCATCAAAGCGAAGTATCACGTCGCCCGCTTCCACACCGGCCTTGTCTGCCGGTCCATCGCTCTCGACGTTCGAGACGAGCGCGCCCTGCGGTTTGCCCAGCCCGATGCCATCGGCCACCTCACGCGTGACTTCGCCAATCGTGACGCCGATGCGGCCGCGGGTGACGCGGCCCTGCGCGCGCAACTGTTCCTGGACATGCATCGCCTCATCGATCGGGATCGCAAACGAGATGCCTGCGTAGGAACCTGAAGTGGTGAAGATCTGCGAATTGATGCCGACCACCTCACCGCGCATGTTGATCAACGGTCCCCCGGAGTTTCCAGGATTCACCGCCACATCGGTCTGAATGAAAGGCAGAAGCTCTCCCGTCTCGCGCGCCTTGGCGCTCACGATGCCGGCCGTGACCGTGCTGTCAAAACCGAACGGGGATCCGATCGCAATCACCCATTCGCCCACTTTCAGGTGCGCCGAGTCTCCAATCTTCACGGTCGGCAGTCCCGTGGCCTCGACCTTGACCAGGGCGACGTCGCTGCGCTGGTCAGAACCAATCAGCTTGCCACGGAACTCCCGCCGGTCCGGCAGCGTGACGATGATCTCGTCGGCGCCCTCGACCACGTGATGGTTCGTCATCAGATAGCCGTCGGCGGAGATGATGAAACCTGATCCCAGCCCCCGCGGCACTTCGCGCTCGCCGCGCGGCGCGCGTGGCTGGGGTCCCTGGCGCGGTTGCGGTTGCGGTTGCGGCTGCGGCTGCGGGAAGAAACGGCGAAAGAATTCGTAGAACGGATCGCCTTCTTCCATTCCGGGAATCTGCGGCGCCGCCTGTCCGGCGCCGAGGCGCGCCGTTGTTCGGATGTTCACCACCGCCGGACTGCACCGTTCGACCAGTTCCGTGAAGTCCGGGAGCTGCGCCGGCTGTGCCTGCGCATGAATCGCGGTGACGGATAGCCAGGAAACGACCAGCAATCTTGTCAGAACTCTCATTGTTCCTATTTCTCGGGTTGTTGTGCTGTCTTAGCGGGTTGCGCGGAATTCGACCGATTGCGCCAGCGACTTGACGGTTGTCATCGGCACTTCGCCCACGACCGTGACGCGTGCATCCGCCACGCGGCGCGCGTACACACTGGTTGGACCGTTTGACTGCCCGGTTTCGACCACGGTCTCCGGGGAGGCCGGCTCGATGAACACTGACACGCTTGCCAGGCCATCCGTGTAGATCGCCTGCATCGCCTTGCGTTCGGTACTCTGCCCCCAAAGCGAGCGCATCACCTCGCGCAGTTTGTGAAAGCCCGACGGCGCCGCGACGTGCCACCCATAGCGTGCAAGCTCGATCGACGGCTGTTCGGTCCTCTCGATGCGCCAGCCTTCGGTTGACCACGCCGGCTTCAACTGGCTTTTATCGATACGTTCGCCGATGCGAACCTCGGCGAATGCCATCTGCTCAAGGACTTCGTTGCGCTCGTTGAGCGTCAGGGCACGAAGCAGCAGTCCGCTGGATCGATCGACCCACAGCCGATAGCCGTAGCGCAGCCGGTCTTTGGGTTCGATGTGAATGATCTGACTTTCGATGCCGGCGACTCGCTCGACCTCGCCCAACCGCACGGTGTAATGCTCAAGGATCTCGGCCGGTTCTGTGGTGGCGATCGCAGGAAACGTGTCCTGCGCTGCCCGTCGTTCGATCACGATCCGGCGCGACTCCGGCATCAGGCACTGCACCTCATCGGCACGCCGGATGAATTCCCGCGGGCGCCCGTCCATTGGCTGCAGCCGCTCATGCGAAATATGGCCGTCGAACACATGGATCAGGCGTGACGCCCTGACTTCCTCGCCCTGCTGATAGATCACCGTGCCAGAGTAGTTCAACCGCTGCGCCGCCGCCTGTATCGCCTGCAGCCACTGCAACTCGCTGCGCGCCGGGGCCGCCCCTGCGCCAGGCTGGGGGCCAATCGTCGGCTGTGCGTGAGCAAGCTCGGCGCAGGCGAGCATCGTCAGGAGCATCCCGCCAAGCAGTTGCCGGACGCCCCGCACATCGCAACCGCGCCGCCGACCCAAGGCTTCGCCCAGGACCATCAACGTGCCTCCGCGGGCAGGTTGTTCGAGGTCCGCAGGTATGGGGTGGCACGCGGCATCACCGTGCCACCGGCCATCTCGCGGTGCGCCCTCAGGTAGCGCTCGAGCTCCGGAACGCGTGCCACCTCGACGGGTTGCGTTGCCGTTGACGGCGGCGTTACTGCCGGCGTCGCGGCAACCTGGACTTCTGCACCGGAGCCGCGCAGCTGCGGAACGGCCACCACCACCAGCAGTGCGGCTGCCGCCGCGACGGCAAGTCCGGGAATCAGCACCCGCTGATAGCGCCGGCGCCCGAACGGGGTTGGCGCGAGGATTGCGGGTTCGCTGGCGAGTGCAGCCGCGACCCGTGTAACGAACGTCCGCGAATGCAATGCCGCCACTTCGCTTGACCGCATTGCATCGCCGGCCGCATGCATCAGCGCCCAGTGGCTGCCCAACTGCGGATCCGCGCAGATGCGATCCACCATCGCGGCGCATTCGGCCGAATCCAGTTCGCCGTCGATCAGACTTGACAGCTTCTCGCGCCAGTCGTCACCGCCTGTGGCATCCAATCCCTGCTTCATTCCGGCTCGCATCGCGACCTCACCAACGCTTGTCTTTCGCTGTATCCAGCAACGGCCTCAGTTCCTCGGCAATCGCCTCGCGCGCACGGAAGATGCGCGAGCGTACCGTACCGATCGGACAGTTCATTGTCGCCGCGATCTCCTCGTAACTCAGGCCTTCCAGTTCGCGCAGCACGATCGCCTTGCGCAGATCTTCCGGCAGGCGCCCGATCGCGCGGTTGACCGCATCGCCCACCTGCTTGGACTGCAGCATCGACTCGGGAGAGTCGACATCGCGCAGCAGTGTCGCGTCTTCGAAATTCTCCGCGTCCTCGACCTCGCTCTGGGTGGTCGTCGGCGGGCGGCGACTCTGCGAAACGAGAAAGTTCTTGGCGGTGTTGATCGCTATTCGGTAGAGCCATGTGTAGAACGCGCTCTCGCCTCGAAAGTTCGGCAGCGCCCGGTAGGCCTTGATGAATGCTTCCTGCGCAACGTCCTCGATTTCCGTCTGATCCCGCATCAGCCGTGATAGTAGGCGGAAGATCTTGCGCTGGTACTTCGCCACCAGCAGCTCGAACGCCCGCTTGTCGCCGCGCTGGACTCTCTCGACGAGCAACTGGTCGACGTCCCGTTCGCTCATCGAACCGCCCCGATTGTCCAAGTGCAGCCCGCGTGCGCATCTGACCTGCGCGCGGCCAAATAGTTCGGCCTCGCGCCTGACTGCCCCAACCGATTGTTGCGAATCACGTACCGGCCCGGGGGTGCCGGCGGCACGCGGCGTCGAGCGGTCGAAACGCGGCCGCCTCCAACCGCTCCGGCCCGACCGGCAACGCTGCCTTGGGGTCGCCCAGCGCGATCCGCCAAGGCGCGACAAAAAGAACCTGCGTGGTCCCGTTCGTCGGCTCCGTCGTCGTCGCGATTCAGGACGTCTGATTCCGGCGTTACCCGAAGCTGCACCGCCCGGGCCGGTCGGCGCCCGACCCATGAAGTGGTCATGAGCGCGATGGTTGAGACACCGGCGGCCAGCCCACGCTGCGGGCTGGGAGCCATGATGGCTGCCGTGCCGGTCAAGGGGGGCGGAGCCAGCCTCAGCGATGCTCCGAACGCCGCGAGCCGGCGCGCCCGCTCTGACCGACGCAGCCTCACCGACCGGAATGCGATTTCAGACGCGTTTGAAGACGAGCGTGCCGTTGGTGCCACCAAAGCCGAACGAGTTCTTCAGCGCGACATTGATCTTCATCTCGCGTGCCGAGTTCGCGACGTAGTCGAGGTCGCACTCCGGGTCCTGGTTGAAGATATTGATCGTTGGCGGCGAGACCTGGTGGTACACCGCCAGCGCAGTCACAACCGATTCAAGTCCGCCGGCGCCACCGAGAAGGTGGCCGGTCATCGATTTGGTCGAGTTGATCACCACTTTGTGCGCGGCATTCCCGAGAGCGAGTTTGATCGCATTCGTTTCGTTGATGTCACCCAGGGGTGTCGAGGTCCCATGGGCGTTAAGGTAGTTGACTTCATCCGCATTGACCCCGGCGCGCCGCAGCGCAGCCAGTATTGCGCGCCGCGGTCCATCCACATCGGGCGCCGTCATGTGGTAGGCATCGGCGCTCATGCCGAGCCCGGCGAGTTCGCAGTAGATGCGCGCGCCCCGTTTGCGCGCCTGTTCAAGTTCTTCCAGCACAACGACCCCGGCGCCTTCGCCGAGCACAAAGCCGTCACGGTCCCTGTCCCACGGTCGGCTCGCGGTCGTCGGGTCATCGTTGCGAACCGACAGCGCCTGCATTGAGGCGAACCCGCCGACACCCAGGGGGCAGACCGTCGCCTCGGCACCGCCGGCCACCATGACGTCGGCGTCCCCGTACTCGATCAGCCGCCCGGCCTCCCCGATGCAATGCAGGCCCGTGGTGCACGCGGTGACGATGGCAAGATTCGGACCCTTCAATCCGAACAGGATCGACAGATTTCCAGAAATCATGTTGATGATCGCGCCGGGAATCAGGAAGGGCGAAATGCGGCGCGCGCCGCGCGTGCTGAACTCCTGGTAATTTTCCTCGATCAGCGGCAGCCCGCCGATGCCCGAGCCGACCATGCAGCCGATCCGCTCGCGGTTCGCGTCGCTGATCTCGAGCCCGGAGTCCTTGATTGCCTGCACCGACGCTGCCAGGCCGTAGTGGATGAAGGTGTCCATTCGCCGCGCTTCCTTCGCGGGAATGTAAGCACCGATGTCGAAATCCTTGACCTCGCCGGCGATCTGCGTGCGAAACGTCGTCGCGTCGAACCGTGTGATGCGCGAGACGCCCGACCGGCCGGCGACCAGATTGCTCCACGTGGTGCCAACGTCGTTGCCAACGGGAGATACGACTCCCAGCCCGGTAACAACTACTTGACGGCGCACATCCATCGCGAGTCAGGACTGCCCGGTAACGCGACGCGTCTGGGCTGTCAGGATTTCTTGCCGTGGCTGTTGATGTAGTCGATGGCCTGCTGGACGGTGCGGATCTTCTCCGCCTCCTCGTCGGGGATCTCGGTCTCGAATTCGTCCTCGAGCGCCATCACCAGTTCAACGGTGTCCAGCGAGTCGGCACCCAGGTCCTCGACGAAGGCAGATTCGTTCTTGATGTCGGCCTCGTTCACGCCCAGTTGCTCGGCGACGATTTTCTTCACTCGCTGTTCGATGTTTTCCATGGACCCCTCCTGAGGTGTCTGTGTGTGGCGCGATTCGGGTCGGCCAAAAAGCGGGCGCGATTCTAACAGCCCACGCGCAATGAGCGCCGTATTTGCTCAACTCATGTGCATGCCGCCGTTGACATGCAGTTCAGTGCCGGTGACGTAGGCGCCGGCGCGTGATGCAAGAAACACCACGGCCGCCGCAACGTCCTCGGCTTGCCCCAGACGCCCAAGCGGAATCTGCGCCAGCAGCGCCTGCGTCTGCTGCTCGTTCAGTGCCCGTGTCATGTCGGTATCGATGAAACCCGGCGCGATGCAGTTCACCGTGATCCCGCGGCTGCCGACCTCGCGGGCGAGCGCCCGCGTCATGCCCGCCACGCCGGCCTTGGCGGCCGCATAGTTCGCCTGGCCGGCGTTGCCTGCACTGCCCACCACCGAGGTGATGTTGATGATGCGTCCGTGCTTCGCCTTCATCATGCCGCGCATGACCGCGCGCGAGAGCCGGAACACCGCACTCAGGTTGGTGTCTATCACGCTGGCCCAGTCGTCGTCCTTCATGCGCATCGCCAATCCATCGCGTGTGACGCCGGCGTTGTTGACCAGTACCGACAGTCGGCCGAAATCCTGCGTGATGCGGTCGATCAGCGCATCGCTGGCCGACCCATTGCGAACGTCAAGAACGGCGCCGCGGCCCGTTGCGCCAATCTGCGCCAGATGCTGTTCGATCGAGGCGGCGCCCGGCTCGCTCGTCGCCGTGCCGATCACCGCCGCGCCCGCACGTGCCAAGGCCTCGAAGATCGCGCGCCCGATGCCGCGCGATGCGCCCGTGACCAGGGCAACTTCGCCGCTGAGCGCGGCCGATCGGAACACGCTCAATTCGCTCATCTCAGCCACGAACCTTGGACAGAGCGTCCTGAAGACTTGCAGGATCGGTGATCGCCAGGCTCTCGAGGCCGGACGCGATGCGCCGCGTCAGGCCCGCGAGGACTTTACCGGGTCCGCATTCGATGACATGCGTGACGCCCTCCGCGGCCATGCGGGTGATGGTCTCGGACCAGCGCACCGGGGCCGCCGCCTGGCGCGCCAGCGCATCGCGAATGAGGGCCGGATCGTCTTGCGTCGCCACATCGACGTTGTTGATGAGCGCGACCAGCGGCGGCGAAAGGTCGAGCGCCGCAAGCCGCTCGCGCAGCCGATCTCCTGCCGGCACCAGCAGCGACGAATGAAACGGCGCCGATACCGGCAAAGCCGCCGCGCGTTTGGCCCCGAGTCGTTTTGCCGCCTCGCACGCGCGCTCGACGGCGCCCCGGTGGCCGGCGATGACAACCTGCGACGGGGCATTGAAATTCACGGCTTCGACGACCTCATTCTGTGCCGCTTCACGGCAGGCCTGCCGCACCAGTTCATCGCTGATGCCGAGAATCACCGCCATGCCGCCGGTTCCTACCGGTACTGCCTCCTGCATCGCCTGCGCACGAAAGCGCACCAGCCTCACCGCATCTTCCAGCTTCATTACTCCCGCTGCGGTCAACGCGGTGTATTCACCAAGGCTGTGCCCGGCCACCATCGCGGGCATGGGACCATCGGCGGCACGCCACGCAGCGAACATCGCGTACGACGCGGTGAGCATGCAGGGTTGCGTATTGACGGTCAGGTTCAGCGTCTCGATCGGCCCCTCCGCGATCAATTTGCCGATGTCCTCGCCGAGCGCGCTTGCGGCGCGCCGGAGCACGCCATCGACCGCGGCGTTGCCGCCGAAAGCCGACAACATGCCAACCGATTGCGATCCCTGCCCTGGAAATACGAATGCGAATTTCATGTTCCGGATTCAGAAGCGAAGAAGAACCGAGCCCCAGGTGAAGCCACCGCCCACCCCTTGCAGCATCACGATCTGGCCGCGCCGTATGCGTCCGTCGCGCACCGCCTCATCGAGCGCGAGCGGAACTGACGCCGCCGAGGTGTTGCCGTGCCGATCAACGGTCACGATCACACGATCTTCGCGCACGCCGAGCTTGCGTGCGATTGCCGACATGATTCGCACGTTGGCCTGATGCGGAATCAGCCAATCCAGTTGCTCGGCCGTCATTTCCGCATCAGCCAGCACTTCGCGTGCCGAAGAATCGAGCACATTGACGGCGAGCCTGAAAACCGCCTGACCGTCCATGCGCAGAAACGGATCGCCAACGACCGCTCCCTCCGAGATACGTCCGGCGGTGCACAGAATCGATGCCTGCGATCCGTCGGCATGCAGGCGGCTTGCCATCAATCCAGGTGCCTCGGCCGCATCGAGCACGATGGCCCCGGCGCCGTCGCCAAACAGCACGCAGGTCGTCCGATCGCTCCAGTCGAGGATGCGCGAGAACATTTCCGTGCCGATCACCAGCGCGCGCCGGTGGTTCCCGGTACGGATCATCGCATCGGCCACGGTTACCCCGTAGACGAAGCCGCTGCAGACTGCCTGCACATCGAATGCCGCCGCGCCCCGCGCCCCGAGGCGCGCCTGGATCAGGCACGCGGTACTCGGAAAGATCTGATCGGGCGTCGAGGTCGCCACGACGATCAGATCCACCGAGCCGATGTCGCAACCGGCCGCTGTCAATGCCGCCCGGGCGGCCTGCGTCCCCAGCTCCGTGGTCGACGCGCCTGCATCCGCAAGGTAGCGCTGGCGGATCCCGGTCCGCTCGACGATCCACTCGTCCGACGTCTCGATTCCGCGCGCCGCCAGTCGATGTACGAGTTCGGCATTGCTGACCGCGCGACCCGGCAGCGCGCTGCCGGTACCCGCGATTCGCGTCGCAACTGGTGTGCCGACCTTCACGGCGCGGCCTCAACGGCCGGCGTTGTCGACGCCCCGCTCAGCTGCGCCAAGAATGGCTTCATCGCCGCCTCGGTGCGATCGAGCAGGCGATGCCGCGCTTCGTCGTAGCCGCGCAGGATGGCGCGCTCAAACGCGTACGCGTCAGCGGAACCGTGGCTCTTGATCACGATGCCGCGCAGGCCAAGGAGGCTCGCGCCGTTGTAGTTGCGGTGGTCAACGCGCCTGCGAAAGTGCTGCAGCACCGGATAGGCCACCAGCGCCTGCAGGCGCGTCAGCACGTTCCTTGTGAACTCTTCCTTCACCATGCCGCCCAGGAGCTGGGCCAGACCTTCCGATGCCTTGAGCGCCACGTTGCCGACGAATCCGTCGCAGACAACCACGTCGGTCGTGCCTTTGTAGATATCGTCGCCCTCGACATTGCCGAAGAAATTCAGCGAACTCGCGCGCAGCAGTTCCGCCGCACGCTTGACGACCTCGTTACCCTTGATCACTTCCTCACCGATATTCAGGAGGCCGACGCTGGGGCGCTCCTTCTCGTCCACCGCCGCGACCAGCGCCGAACCCAGCACCGCGAACTGCAGCAGATGCTCGGGCGTGCAATCGACGTTGGCGCCCAGGTCGAGGATCGTCGTCAACCCGCCCTTCTGGTTCGGCATCACCGAGGCGATTGCCGGGCGATCGATACCGTCGAGCGTCTTGAGCACAAAGCGGGAGATGGCCATCAGGGCGCCGGTGTTCCCGGCGCTGACGCAGGCGTCGGCGCGGCCCTCCTTGACCAGGTTGATGGCCAGACGCATTGACGAATTGCGCTTTGTGCGCAATGCCTGGGCCGGCGGATCGTGCATCTCGATGACCTCTTCGGCGTGAACGACTTCGAGACGCGCGCGTTCCGCGCCGAGGCCCTGCATATGCCCCTCGATATCGCCCTGCCGGCCGACGAGAAACAGGTGCGCATCGGCCTGCTTGCGCGCGAAGGAAACCGCCGCGGCCACCGTGACCGCCGTGCCGAAATCGCCGCCCATGCAGTCGATCGAAACCCTGACGTTCATCGACACGGCGATGGCAGACGTGGCTTGCTGCAGGTTCGATGAGCGCGGCATCCCGCCGCGCAGACGAGGTGCTTACTCGTCGTTCTTCGTCTGGATGACCTTCTTGCCGCGATAGTAGCCGGTGGGGCTGACATGGTGGCGGCGATGAACCTCACCGGTGCTTGGCTCGATCGCCGTCGGCGGATTCGCCAGGAAATCGTGTGCCCGGTGCATACCGCGTCTCGACACCGACTTCTTGTTCTGCTGGACTGCCATGGCATTACCTCGTTTGCAAAGTGGCGACGGAGTCTAGCGCAGTGCACCCTTCCGAGGCAAAAAGCCTATTAGTGGCGGGACTTTAGCCGCGCGAGTGCGGCGAAGGGACGACGGTGATCTGGCTCTTTCGCTGGCTCGTTCGAAATCGCGCAATGTGGGTGCCGCGGCGAGATCGGCAGCGCCAGAATCACTTCGTCCTCAATCAGGTCCTCCACCACGAAATGCCGGCTGCCAAGAAGCGGCTCACTGTCGTCGACATCGATCGGCTGCTCGTTCAGTTCTTCCTCGCTTTGCACGAACCAGAACCGTGAGTCGGTTTCGATCGGCAGTTCCAGCCTCAGTCCGCACCTGTCACAGTTGACCAAGACGGTGCCGTGGACTCTGACCACGGCGGCCGGCCGGCCACGAAAGTCGGTCGATCCCACGACCTCCCATGCGAGTTCGCCGTGGGTCCCGGCCAACAGCGGTGCCAACCGATCCATGGCCGCCAGTCGAGTGTGCCCTTCAACGCGGTCCTGCGACTGTGCGAGGGCAAACATGTCGACGATTCGAGGAGAACCAGGCCCCGACTCTTTCATGCGCTATCCCGGTGGGAGCGATCGCTAAACTGCGCCGGTGCCGCCGATCGTACTCGCCTCGACCTCGCCCTATCGCCGCGAACTCCTCGCGCGACTGCGCCTGGCGTTCAAAGTCGTTGCGCCCGCGGTCGATGAAAGCGCGCGCCCAGGCGAGGCGCCCGAGTCGACCGCGCGCCGCCTTGCCCTGGCCAAGGCCGAGGCGGTGGCCGCGCAATTTCCCGATGCCGTGGTCATTGGCTCCGACCAAGTCGCCGACGTCGACGGTGAACCGTTATCGAAGCCGGGCAGTCACGAGGCCGCACGGGCGCAACTGGAGCGGATGCAGGGAAGATCGATCGTGTTTCACACCGCGCTTGCAGTCCTTCATCGCGCGCGATCGATGGTTGAGGTCGATTCCGTGCCGACCACGGTGAAGTTCCGCCGCCTGCCGCGCGCGGCGCTCGAAGCCTATTTGCTCGCGGAAAAGCCCTATGACTGCGCCGGCGCGGCGAAGATCGAATCGCTTGGCATCGTTCTGGTCGAATCGGTCCGCTCCGACGATCCGACGGCGTTGATCGGTCTGCCGTTGATCCGCCTGACCTCGATGCTCGCAAACTTCGGCTTGCAGCTGCCGCTGCGATGAGTTCCAGACGCGGCGCGCTCTACCTGCTGCCGGCATTGCTTGGCGGCACGTCCGCAGACAGCGTCCTGCCCGCAGGAACGCTGACGGCGGCGCGCGGCATCGACTACGTGCTCGCCGAAAGTGCCAAGAGCGCCCGTGCATTGCTCAAGGCAATCGCACACCCGAAACCGGTCGCCGCAATTCAGATCGTCGAAATCGGGCACGCACCCGACCATGCACAGATTGACCGCTGGCTCGCGCCTCTGCTGCGCGCAGGCATCGACGCCGCGATCGTCTCCGAGGCGGGCTGTCCCGGCATCGCCGATCCCGGCGCCGACATCGTTGCCCGCGCACACGCGCTCGGTATCGCGGTCCATCCGCTCGTTGGCCCCTCTTCGCTGTTGCTGGCCTTGATGGCGAGCGGGCTCAATGGACAGCGGTTTCGATTTGCCGGCTACCTCCCGCGCGAGGTGGCGTCGTTGGCGCAGCGACTGCGTGAGCTCGAACGCGATTCAGAGCGCGGGGAAACGCAGATCTTCATCGAGACGCCTTATCGGAATGAGCCTCTGCTGGCGGCAATCCTTGCCACCTGCCGGCCGACGACCCGATTGAGCATTGCCGTTGATCTGACGACGCCGGACGAGCGCGTCGCGACGCGGCTCGTGGGCGAGTGGTCGTTGCTCGCGGTGCACCAGCGGCCCCCCCTCGATCGTCACCCTGCCGTCTTCTCGTTGCTGGCCGCACCCGATCGCGGCGCGCGTCAAGGTCGGGGCGCACGCGCGAAGACGTCGGGACGCCAGTAGATCTTGCCGTCGCGCTCGAATACTTCGAGCCGGCGCAGAGCGCCGCGCCCCGAGCACGGCCCGCCCAAACAGGCGCCGGATGCGGGCTCGTACATCGCGCCGTGCGTGGCACAGACCAGGAACTCGCGATCAAAGTCGAAGAACTCGCCGGCTTGCCAGTCGAGTTCCATCGCGACATGGGCGCAGCGATTGAGGTAGCCGTGAACGCGCCCGCGGTGCCGGACCACGAATCCGCTCGCCGCCTCGCCGCCGGCAAGCAATTCAAAGCGAAGGCCGGTGCTGCCGTCGTGCAGCGCGTTGGCCGCGCACAGCTCGACTAACTCTTCGGCAACAGCCATGCGTGCAGCTCGTGCAGGGAATCGAACAGCGCCAGCGGTGCCAGCGCGCGCAGCGCACTGACGTCGTGCGCGCCGTGCGTGAGGCCGACCGCGTGCGTGCGCGCGGCGGCCGCCATCTGCAGGTCGTGCGTCGTATCGCCGATCATCAAGGTGCGCTGCGGCTCGACCATCAATTCCGCCATCAGCTCGAGCAGCATGGCCGGATGGGGTTTCGAATGCGTCTGGTCGGCGCAGCGAATCGCGGCGAACAGTCCGTTCATGTTCGCCGAGTCGAGCGCCCGCCGCAAGCCCGCGCGGCTCTTGCCGGTGGCGATGGCAAGCGGCACCTTGCGCGCACGAAGCGCTTCGATCAGCTCGCGGGCGCCCTCGAACAGGTCGAACTGATCCTCCGCCGCGAAGTAATGCACGCGATACCGCTCCGAGAATGCGGCGGCCTGTGAAGGCCGCAGGTCGGGCACCGCGTGCGCCAGCGCGTCGCGCAGCCCCAACCCGATCACATGACTCGCGCGCTCGAAGTCGGGCACCGGCAGGCCAAGATCGGCGGCGGCGGCCTGGATACTGCGCGCGATCGCCGTCGTGGAGTCGATCAGGGTTCCGTCCCAGTCGAACACGACCAGATCGAAGCGCTCAACCATGACGCAAGGCCCTCAGCAGATCTTCGCAGTCGCCCGGCAGTGGCGCTTCGAGCACCAGCGCGTCCCCGCTTACCGGATGCGCGAGCGCGATCCGCAATGCATGCAGGAACATCCGTCCAGACTTCACCCCGAATTCGCCCTTGGCGATCCGTCGGTTCAGCGCAAAGTCGCCGTACTTGTCGTCGCCGACGATCGGAAAGCCCAGATGCGCCAGGTGCACGCGGATCTGGTGCGTGCGGCCGCTCATGAGCTGCGCCTCGAGCAGGGAAAAGGCGCCAAGACGTTCGCGCAGCGTGATGATCGTGTGCGATGGCATGCCCTCAGGATCGACCGACACGCGGCGTTCGCCGGTCTTCGTCAGGTATTTCGTCAGCGGCGCCTTCACGTGCTGACGATCGTTGACCCAGTCTCCGATCACGAGGGCGAGGTAGCGCTTGTCAACCAAGCCGTCGCGCAGTTGCGCGTGCAAACGCACGAGCGCGCGGCGCGATTTCGCCAGCAGCAGCACGCCGGAGGTTTCCCGGTCCAGCCGATGCGCGAGTTCAAGGAACGGAAGCTCCGGGCGGGATGCACGCAACCGTTCGATCAATCCGAAGGCGATGCCGCTGCCGCCATGCGCGGCCAGTCCCGCGGGTTTGTCGACCACCAGCAGGTGCTCGTCCTCGAAGAGGACCGGCGGCAGTTCCGCCAGGGGGACCGGGCGCGCAGCGCCCGCAGCGGCGGCGATGCGCAGCGGCGGAATGCGCACGACATCGCCCGGAGCGAGTCGCTGGCCGATCGTCGCGCGCGCCCGGTTCACCCGCACTTCGCCGCTGCGAACGATGCGGTAGACGTGGCTTTTCGGGACTCCCTTGGCCAGCTTCAGAAGGTAATTGTCCAGGCGTTGACCCGCGCCGTCCTCGCCGACCGTGATTTGCGCGACATGATCCGGCGAAACGGCGACCGGTGCCGCAGCGCCGCGCGGACGGGGCCGCCGTTCGTTCCTGCCGGACGCCCGTTCAGGCGGCGTTTTGCCGGGAGCATCCATGTTGCATATACTTGTGCGCGCGTTGAATGTTAGGCAGCGCACTTCAAGTGACGGCCCAGGAGTTGAACCCTGTGATGCGGGGCGACGGAGTCGAGCCGGCTGCCGCAGGTTCGACGCGTGGCGATTCTAGCGGTCGACAGCGCCGGCTCAGGACCGGAGGCAGCGGAGCGGGATCGACGCGGGCGCATCGGCACGGTTGCGGGCCGGTGAATGGACAATGCGTGACGACCTTGTGGTCGTCGCAACGAGTAACCCGAGGACAGCGTGACGGTCGGAAGACGGTCTGCCAGTCCGGTTGAATCGAATCGAGCTTTTGCCCGCGGCAGTGCGCGGGTGCGACGTAAACGGACCGTATGTTTCCAGGACGAGCACAAGCCGCGCGAGGCGAATCCGCCTCGGCCGGCAGGCAAGCGGCACGAACGGTGGGCCTTGCGCCGCGTCGTGCGCATGGACATCGTCTCGCCTGAGTTGCGGTCCGCCGCTCGTCGCGGCGCGTTTCAGCCCGAATCGATTCAGCACCAAAGCGCCCCGAAGAGAGGCGCACAGGAGAGCTGAATGAAACGCATGCTTTTCAATGCCACGCACGCCGAGGAGCTGCGCGTGGCGATCGTCGATGGACAGAAGCTCGTCGACATCGACATCGAGACCGCCGGTCGCGAACAGCGCAAGTCGAATATCTACAAGGGGGTCGTCACCCGCGTCGAGCCGAGCCTGGAAGCCTGCTTCGTCGACTATGGCGAGGAACGCCACGGCTTCCTGCCGTTCAAGGAGATCTCGCGCAACTTCTTCAAGGCCGGGGTCGATGTCGGCCGCGCGCGCATCAACGAGGCGATCGCCGAAGGCCAGGAGATGATCGTCCAGGTCGAAAAGGAGGAGCGCGGCAACAAAGGCGCGGCGCTAACCACCTTTGTCTCGCTGGCCGGCCGATATCTCGTGCTGATGCCCAACAACCCGCGCGGCGGTGGTGTATCGCGGCGCGTGGAAGGTGAAGACCGGCAGGAACTGCGCGAGACCGTCGACCGGCTGGAGCTGCCCGCCGGCATGAGCGTCATCGCGCGCACGGCGGGCATCGGCCGCGCCGTCGAAGAGCTGCAGTGGGACCTGAACTACCTGTTGCAACTGTGGCGGGCGATCGAGGATGCCTCGAATCCGCTGTATCGCGACGCGGCCGGCAACACCGTCAATGAGGCCGAGAGCGCCGCCCAGAAGAACAAGCGCCTCAATCCGGCGCCGTTTCTGATCTTCGAGGAGTCGAGCCTCGTGATCCGCGCGATCCGCGACTACTTCCATCCGGAAATCGGCGAGATCCTGGTCGACACCGACGATGTCGCCGAGCAGGCGCGCCAGTTCATGTCGCACGTGATGCCGGACATGGTCAATCGCGTCAAGCGCTACAAGGACGACATTCCGCTCTTCTCGCGCTTCCAGATCGAGCACCAGATCGAGACCGCGCACGCGCGCACCGTGCCGTTGCCCGCGGGCGGCGCCATCGTGATCGACCATACCGAGGCACTGGTTTCGATCGATGTGAATTCGGCGCGTGCGACCAAGGGTTCGGATATCGAGGAAACCGCGACCAAGACCAACCTCGAAGCCGCCGACGAGGCGGCCCGCCAGCTGCGGCTGCGTGACCTGGGTGGGCTGATCGTGATCGATTTCATCGACATGGAGGACGCGAAGAACCAGCGCGCGGTCGAGAACCGCCTTAAGGAGGCGCTGCACTACGACCGCGCCCGGGTGCAGATGGGCAAGATCTCGCGCTTCGGCCTGATGGAGCTGTCGCGTCAGCGGCTGCGACCGGCGCTGTCGGAAGGCAGTCACGTCACCTGTCCTCGCTGCAACGGTGTCGGTGTGATCCGTGACACCGACAGCTCCGCATTGCACATCCTGCGCATCCTGCAGGAAGAGGCGATGAAAGAAAACACGGCGGCGATCCACGCGCAGGTGCCGGTCGATGTGGCGACCTACCTGCTGAACGAGAAGCGCGCCGACATCGCCAAGCTCGAGGCGCGCCATCGGATTTCGGTGGTGCTGATCCCGAACAAGTATCTGGAGACACCGCATTACAAAGTCGAGCGCCTGAAGCATGACGACGAGCGGCTGGATCTGGCCAAGGCGAGCTACGACCGCGCCGAAGCTCCCGCGCTCGATACCGTCTACGGCGGCCCGCGGGGCTCCGAGGCGGAGCGCGCGAAGCCCAAGCAGGAAGCCGTGGTGCGCGGCATCGTTCCTGAGACGCCAGCGCCGGTTGCCGCGCCTTCTCCCGTCGTTGCGCCCGCGCCTGTCCCCACGGTTGCCGCTGCACCGTCGCTTTCCTTCTGGGGTCGCGTCAAGCAATTCTTCGCCGGTGCGCCGACACCCGTCGCGGTCGCTGCACCGGCCGCATCGCGCGCCGCCGAACCGTCGCGCCCGGCCCGCGGGCCCGGCGAACCGGGTCGTGAGCGCGCAGAGCGTGGGAGCGGCCGGCGCGATAAGCGCGACGAACGCCGTGGCCGGGATGGATCGCGTGGCCCTCGGCCAGAAGGACAGAAGCGCGAGCAGCGCCCGAATCGAAATGAACGCGGTGAGGAGCGTGAGCCCAAGCCCGTCGAGGCGCGCGTTGAAGGCGAGGGTCGCGAACGGCGGCCAGCGCGGCCCGAGCGCGGACAACGTCCGCGTCCGGACACGGATGCGGCGCGCGTCGAATCCGCCGACCTGCAAAAACCCGTTGCCGAAGTCGCGCTGCCTGCGGTTGCCGCGCCCGCGCGCGCAGCGCGCCCCGCCTCATTGGCCGCCGATGAAGCGCGAACCTTGCCTGAGGCACCTGCCGCTGACGAAGGCGCAGAAGAGCGTCGTGGTCGCCGGCGTCGCCGCCGCCGGGGCCGTGGTGGTGAACGAGACGCGGAGCGCACGGAGGCGACAAGAGTGGAATCGACTGACGTGGCTGCGGAAGCGGTGGCGCCAGCCGCTCCGCAAGCGCCCATCGAAGCGACACCCGGCGTCGCCGAGGCCCACGTGCCTGCGGTGCCAGCGGCCCCCGCCGTGCCGCCGGTCGCAGCGAGTCCGGCGCCGGTGTCGATCTCACTGCCCCGTGTCGAAGCAGCGCCAATGGCCACCGAGGCCCTGGCGCCTTTGCTCGAGCAGGCGGGGTTGATCCTCGTTCAGACGTCGCCGGCAAAGCACGCTGAAGTGCTTTCCCGCATCGCCACTGAACCCGGACTGCCGCGCGCGCCGCGTGAGCGCCCGACGCTGCCGCCGCTCGACATTGGCCCGCTGGTCCAGGTCGAAACGCGCCGTCGCGCAGTGCAACCGTCGCAGTCCGCGTAGCGGGCGCCGCGCTTCAGGGCGCGTAGTTCCATGTGTGGCGCTCGGGCCGCGCCACCCTGCACCACGCATACAGCGCGTCGTAGACGATCATGCCCTGCGCGAGCAGAACATGATCGTTCGCGTAGTTCTCGCCCAATCCGAGCGAAATCGCCAGCAGGCCGGCCGCCTGCGGCGCGAGATCGAGCCGATCGGTATCGGCAGCGCGCACGATCAGCGCGAGCGTTTCGAGCCCCGGCTGATCGATCGCGTATTTGCGCAGAAACGCGTCGAAGCTACACCGCTCGCCCTCGTGCGTCAGTTCCACGCCCGGCACGTCGAAGGCAATCGCCGGAGCGGTTCTTGCGACCTCGTGCACCTGCGCACTCGGCACGAACAGGAACTGCGCCTGCGGATCGATGAAACGTTTGATCAGCCACGGGCAGGCGATGCGATCGATCTTCGGACGTTCACGCGTGACCCATTTCATCTTTGCGCTCCAATCGATTCGAGCGGCAGACCGCGCGCGCTCCAGGCTTCGATGCCGCCGGCAAGACAGTGTGCATCGAAGCCTCGTTGCTTCAGTGCCAGCGCCGTCGTGCGACTGATTGCATGCCCATGCACGCAGTACAGCGCGACCGGACGCGTGCGATCCAGGTCTGCGGCCCAGGTGTCGACTTGCTCGGGATCGCGCCAATTGGCATTCGAGACCTTCTGCTGTGCTCCCTCAAACACCGAACGCCTCCTGACGTCGATCACTTGCCAATAGGTGAGGTGCGGCACCAGCGCCTCGGGCGCGATTTCAATGGCGGCGCCCCGCGCCGCCGCCGCGCGTTCAAATCGCTCCGCGATGCGCTCCCAGTTCAGGTTCTGCATGAACGCCGGAACGTAATCCGCAGCGGCGGCGCCGTAATCGATCTGATACGCGTGCTCGTACATGTCGAGCGCGATGATCGGCATCGCTTCACCCAGCGCCTGGGTGTGATCGGCAGCCCACTGATTGACCAGCATGCCGCCGCGCGGAAACCACGACAGCAGTACCCAGCCGGAACCGCCGGCGAGCGCTTTGCCCATGGCAACGAATTCGGCACGCCAGCGTTCGAAAGACCCGAACGAAGCGGCCAGCGCCGTGCGCAGCGGCCCCGGTTCCAGCTCGCCGTTACCGCCCAGACCGTCGAAATGCACCTCGTGCAAGAGCATCGAGTTCGTCGCGATCAGTTCTTCGCGCTTCAGCCCGTTCAGCTCGAACCCCGGCATTCCTTCCGGGTCGCTCGACCGCAGGCGCGCGCGGATCGCATTCGACCGGCGCACCGCCCCGCCGTAGTTGTTGCGGTAATGGCTCGTGATCAATCGCTCCGAAAGACCGTGCAAGCGCGTCGCATCGAAGGCCAGCGGCATCAGTTCGTAGTCCATTGCGCGTTCCCTTTCAACGTATCCAGGTCAAGAGCAGCCCGGCGAATGCGCAGGCGCAGATGACGGGAATCACACCCACCCTGAAACGAAACAGCGCGATGACCGCCGCCGCCGCGATCGCGGCCGCGATCCAATCAAAGGCGCCGGCCCGACCCTGCGGCCACAGCACATGCCAGGCGAAGAACAGCGCCAGGTTGACGATCACGCCGACGACTGCCGCCGTGATCGCGGTCAGCGGCGCGGTGAAGCGCAGGTCGCCGTGCGTGGTCTCGATGAACGGCGCACCGGCGAAGATGAAGACGAACGACGGCAGGAACGTGAAGAAGGTCACGATGCACGCCGCCGCGGCGCCGGCCAGAAACAGGGCGCCGGGCCCGAAGACCTGCTGCTGCCAGCCGCCGACGAAACCAACGAAGGCGACCACCATGATCAGCGGTCCCGGCGTCGTTTCACCGAGCGCCAGCCCGGCGATCATCTGCGGCGCGGTCAGCCACTGATAGTGCTCGACCGCGCCCTGGTACACGTAGGGCAAGACCGCATACGCGCCGCCGAAGGTCAGCAGCGCCGCCTTGGTGAAGAACCAGCCCATCTGCGTCAGCGTCGCCTGCCAGCCGAATGCCGTAATCAACACGAGTATCGGCACGGCCCAGAGGCCAACCCCGATGAGCAATGTCCGCAACAACCTTCCCGTCGAAAATCGGGCGTGCGCCGGCGGCAGCGCCTCATCGTCGATCAGCGCGGGTCCGTGCGACGCCGTCCCCACCGCCGCGTGGCCGCCGCCAAGGGCAAACCGCGTCGGCGCGAGGCGTCCGCCGATGAAGCCCGTCAGCGCCGCCGCCGCGACAATCAGTGGAAACGGTGCATGCAAGAAGAAGATCGCCGCGAATGCCGCCGTCGATATCGACCATAACCAGGTGTTCTTCAGAGCGCGCGAGCCGATGCGCCATGCCGCATGCAGCACGATCGCGGTCACCGCCGGCGTGATGCCGTAGAAAATGCCCGCGACGAGTGGGACCTCGCCGAAGGCGACGTAGATCCACGACAGCACGATCAGCACCACGAGCGAAGGCAGCACGAACAATCCACCCGCGATGAGGCCGCCCCAGGTCCGATGCATCAGCCAGCCGATATACGTGGCCAGCTGCTGCGCTTCTGGACCGGGAAGCAGCATGCAGAAATTGAGCGCGTGCAGGAAACGCTTCTCGGAAATCCAGCGCCGGCGCTCGACCAGCTCCTGATGCAGGATCGCAATCTGCCCGGCCGGCCCACCGAAGCTGATGAAGCCAAGCTTCAGCCAGAAGCGCAACGCCTCGAGAAACGACACCGCGGCGCGCGTCTTGTCTGCGTTCGCATTCGCCGCGACCTCATCCGTTTGCGAAGCGCTCGTCATCCTGTGTCTGCCCCTGCCTTCGCGTGTGAGAATGCGGCGTAGCAGGCGTCGAACACGTTGCTGGCGGCGGTGAGGAATTCGCTGTCGTCGGCATGCAGCCGCCGCTGACCCGTCAACACGGCGTCGAGGCCTGCGGTCTCGGGCTGCGGCAGGCCACCGACGTCAAGCGCATGGATGACGTTGCCCAACCGAAGCAGGGCCGCATCCTCGTCGAGCCCAAAGCTCGCCAGCAGGACTTCAAAGGTGACGCGACCCTGTTGATGCGTGAACTGCGCGCCGTCGAAATCGAACCCGATCGCCCGTTTGGGTTTTGCCTCCGGGCGCGCGATCCAGGCGAAGCGCGCCTCGGCATCGATGAAGCGCCGGATCAACCAGGCGCTGGCGACACGGTCGATCCACAAGCCACGGCGCGTGGCCCACTGGCGTGCCTGGAAGTCTTCGCGCCGCAGGCGCTCGATCGACCGCGCCTGCGCGTGCGGCTCGTCGGGCGACGCGCGGCGCTCGATCTGCGCCCGCCAGTCGGCCAGTGCCTGCGCGACCTGCTCGCGTCCGGGGCCGGCGAAGTAATCGGTTCCGGCAATCGCGGCGAACTGCTGCTCCAGCTCGCGGCAGGAGGAGCGCGCGGCGGCGACCGGCTGCTTGCTGCACGCCGAGCGCTCGCGTATCTGCGCCAGCAGTTCCGTGTACTCGGCGGTGCGGTCGAAGAGCTGGCGCCATTCGGCCTCCTGTGCATCATCCGCGTCTGCATTCAGCACGTGCGCCGATCCGCCCGCCGCTTCGACCGCCGCCGCCAGTGCGGCGAACGCGGTCGCGAGTTCAGGCCGCGCCGGCAACAGATACACGCCGTCGCGCAAAATGGCCGCGCCGCGACTGCGTACCTCGCGCCATACGCGCATGCGCACCGCCGCGTTGCCGGTCGGCTGTGTCGCGATCAGGATGATCCATGGCCCGTTCACCGACTCCATGCTCCGTCGCCCCACGCCTCGTGCCGCACAGCGAACGATTCGCGGCGTCGGTCACATCGGTCATCGGAATACCCGGCCGTGCGCCGCCATCGGAAAGTCGGCCTGGCCCGCGCCACAGTGTCTGCACGCGCGGCTGAATCGCAAAGATCGGAGCGCCGAAGCATCATGATGGGGGTTGAACTGAACATTGCAGTCGGTGGCGCAATAGCGGTCCAAGTGAGCCCGGGTGATTTCGTAGCATATTATACATATTTGTAGCATGCGATACATCGCACGAATCCGCCCTCTGCCCTGCACCAAGGCATCGCCCCTTCGGGTTGCTGCCGCCGGTTGCGCCGGTAACATGTCCGCATGACCGACCGGATCATTCCGCTGCTCGATGAACGGGTGCACGCCACGCGCCCACGGATTCCCGCGCTCCTCGAGGAGCCCGCCGGATTGCTCGCCGATCGGCTGGCGCGGCCGCTGCACGACTTGCGCATTTCGGTCACCGATCGCTGCAACTTCCGCTGCACCTACTGCATGCCGAAGGAAGTGTTCGACACGACCTACCGCTTCCTGCCCCATGCCGAGTTGCTGACGTTCGAGGAGATCACGCGCCTGGCGCGCCTATTCATCGCCCACGGCGTTGAAAAGATCCGGCTCACCGGCGGCGAGCCGCTGCTGCGCAAGGACATCGAGCGGCTGATTGAAATGCTGGCGCGCCTGACCACGCGCCACGGCAGGCCCATCGATCTGACGCTCACCACCAATGCGTCGATCCTGGCGCGCAAGGCACGCTCGCTCGCTGCCGCAGGGCTGCGACGCGTGACCGTTTCGCTCGATGCACTCGACGATGCGGTGTTTCGCCGCATGAACGACGCCGACTTCCCGGTGGCCGAGGTCCTGCGCGGCATCGACGCGGCCGCCGCCGCGGGGCTGGCGCCGATCAAGATCAACATGGTCGTCAAGCGCGGCACCAATGATCACGAAATCCTGCCGATGGCGCGGCACTTCAAGGGCAGCGGCCACGTCCTGCGTTTCATCGAGTTCATGGACGTCGGATCATCGAACGGCTGGCGGCTCGACGATGTCGTGTCGTCGGCGGAAATCATCGATCGCATCGATGGGGAGCATCGCCTCGAGCCGATCGGCCCCAACTACGAAGGCGAGGTTGCGGAGCGCTGGCGCTATCGCGACGGCAGCGGCGAGATCGGTGTGATTTCGAGCGTGACGCAGGCGTTCTGCCGCAGTTGCACGCGCGCGCGGCTGTCGACCGAGGGCAAGCTCTACCTGTGCCTGTTCGCGCACAGCGGACATGACCTGCGCGCGCTGGTGCGCGACGGTGCAAGCGACGCCGGGATTTCGACCGCCATCGCGCACATCTGGCGCGCGCGCACCGATCGCTATTCGCAGGTGCGCAGCGCAGCGACGGCCGGGATGAAGAAGATCGAGATGTCGTACATCGGTGGCTAAACCACGCCGGGGCGACATCACCGGCCTGATCCTCGCCGGCGGCCGCGCAACGCGCATGGGCGGGATCGACAAGGGCCTGATCGAAGTTGACGGCAAACCCATGGTGCAACATGTGATCGAGCGCCTGCGGCCACAGGTGGGCGAAGTGATCATCAACGCCAATCGGAATGCCGACCGCTACGCCGCGTTTGGCGCCCGCGTTGTCATTGATCAGGATGAGGGGGACACGTCATTTGCCGGCCCGCTCGCCGGCATACTCGCCGGCTTGCAAACGGCAATGACGACCTGGATCGTGTGTGTACCCTGTGACGCACCGCGGGTGCCGCTCGATCTGGCCGAGCGCATGGCGCAGGCGATCGGCCGGGCGCGCGCCGCGGTCGCACGAACGATGGATGGCGCGCAGCCGGTCTTCTGCCTGCTGCACAGGGGACTCGCCGATCAACTTGCACGCCGGATGCGGAATGGCGACCGCAAGACGGGAGACTGGCTGCGTGCGGTGGGCGCGATTGAAGTTCTCTTCGACGATGCGTCCGCATTTGCCAACTTCAACACGCCGGACGATCTGAGGCGCGATGACGTTGAACGCTGAGCGGTCGATGCACGACGCCGTTGCGCGACGGTGCAGTGCCCTGCCAGCGGAGCGCCAGCACGAGATGGTTCCGCGGAACGACGCCTTGGGCCGAGGGCTCGCTGGCGGCGTGGTCCCGGCCACCGAGCTGCCGGCGTTGGACGATTGCGCGATGGGCGGCGATGCCCTGCGCGTCGACGACATTGCAGGCGGCCAGCCATTGCGCGAAATCGCTCACGCGCTCGCCGCGCCCTGGCACCGGCCGGCTCCGCTGCACCACGCCGTGCGCAAGCAGGACGTATCGCGGCGCACACGACAACGACGCCGCGCCGCCGCGGTCAGCCCGCGGCCGCCACGCCGCGGTTGGGATTGACGAGGAATTTCTCGCCCGTCGCCATCTTGGCGTAGACCGCGATCGCGTCCGCTTGCAGCGCCTCGGCCAGCGACACCTCCCGAAGATAGTGGGTGGCAAAGGTGGTCTTGAGTTCGGCCGCGACGCGCTGCTTCAGCGCCTGAGCGGCGGCGGGCCCGATCTTCTGCAGGAACGGGAACAGCAGCCAGCCGCCTATCCCCCACGCCATGCCGAAATTGCGGACGAACTCGGTCGGGCTCGGATCGAGGCCGCTGTAGACGTAGACCTGCTTGTGCGTTGGCGAGCCGTAGCGGCGGTACTCCTTGGCGCTGCGGTTCAGCGCCGCCTCCATCGCACCCAGGATCTGCCCCGCAAGCTTGCCGCCGCCCGTGGCGTCGAATGCGATCGTCGCGCCGGTGGCGGCGATTGCCTCCGTGAGATCGTGGACGAAGTTCGGCGAAGCGGTGCTGCAGACGTGCGCTGCACCCATCGCCCGGAGCAACTCCTCCTGCGCGGGCTTGCGCACGACATTGACAAGGCCGATGCCGTCCTTCAGGCAGATCCTCTGCAGCATCTGCCCCAAATTCGAAGCCGCCGCCGTGTGCACGAGCGCCGTGTGGCCCTCGCGGCGCATGGTCTCGACCATGCCCAGCACGGTGAGCGGGTTGACGAACGACGAGGCGCCGTCGGCCGGGGTCGCTCCCTCCGGCAGCCGCAGCGCCTGATCGGCGGCAACGCAGCGGTACTGCGAGTACATCGCGCCGCCGAGCACCGCCACCGTCCTGCCGAGCAGGGCCTGCGCCGCGCCCGAGGAGCCGGCGGCGACGACCACGCCCGCACCCTCGTTGCCGGCGGGCATGGACACGTCGACACGGGCCGCCAGAGCCGCCATCGCGTCCTGCGGAATGCGGGCCGTGACGACGGGGCGCTCCGCCGTGCCGGAAAAGGCGAGCGTCGTCAGGTCCGCCCTCGGGAACAGCAGGCCGAGGTCGGATGGATTGATGGGCGCAGCCTCGACGCGCAGCAGCACCTCGTGCGGCGCCGGCTCGGGAACGGGCACGCTGGCGATCGAGAGCTCGAGCTCACCGCTGCGCCTGACGAGGGTGCGCAGCTGCAGGGCGGTGCGTTGCGGGAGGGTGCTCATCGGTCTGTCCTTCAAAGTGCCGGCCGAGTGTAGGCGGCGGCGTCGTCGTCCGCCGGCAAAGAAAGACGGACCGGGACTGCAGGCCCGCCAAGCGCAAGCGGAGCACGCGATCACGGGCCGGCGCATTGCGCAGCCGCTCGCGATGCCGTTTCGCACTTCCTCGCGCGAAGCCGCCAGCGCGGCGGCGCGCACGGCACCGGCGAACGGGTTGTTACCGGGCGGCTAAAACCTCTTCATCAGCTCGAGCATGCGCTTTGCGAGCGGCGGATAAGGCGGCGCGAACAGACTGAGCGCGTTGATGCGCGACTGGCGAAACACCGGTTTGAGCTTGCTGAAGGTGTCGAAACCCCAGCGCCCGTGGTAGTGGCCCATCCCCGACGGACCGATGCCGCCAAACGGCATCGAATCCTGGGCGATGTGCATCAGGACCTCATTGACCGATACGCCACCCGCATGCGTCGCATTCAAGGCGGCATCGATGCGCCGCTGGTCATGATCGAACCAGTAAAGCGCCAGCGGCCGCGGTCGCCCGGCGACGAAGGCGATCGCCTCGTCGACGGTGTCGTACGGGACGAGTGGCAGCAGCGGGCCGAAGATCTCTTCGCGCATCAGATCGAGATCCGCGGCCGGGTCGATCACGAGCTGGGGCGCCAGGCGATGCGCGCTGTCATCGCACTGTGCACCGCCGAGCAGGCTCTCGACCCGGACACCTCGCCTTTGCGCCTGCTGCAGGTATGCGCGCAGACGCTCGTACTGGCGCGTATTGATGATGCTGCAGAAATTGGCGTCACCGAGTCCCGCCGGGTACATGCGCTGCGCCGCGACGCGCGCGGCATCGATGAACGGCTCCAGCTGCGCACGCGGCAGCAGCACGTAATCCGGTGCAATGCACGTCTGGCCAGCGTTGACGAGCTTGCCCACGAGAATGCGCTCGACCGCGTGCGACAGCGGATAGTTGGGCGCGATCACCGCCGGTGACTTGCCGCCCAACTCGAGCGTGACAGGCGTCAGGTTCGCCGCGGCTGCCGCCATGACCTTGCGGCCGATCGACGTCGACCCCGTGAACAACAGATGATCGAACGGCAATGCGGCGAATGCTGCGGCGACTTCCGGGCCGCCGAGCACAATGGCGACTTCATCGACGGCAAAGTACTGCGCGCACAGGCGCGAGAACAATTCGCCGAAGGCCGGTGTGTACTCGGAGAGCTTGAGCAGCGCGCGGTTGCCCGCCGCGAGCGCGCCGATCAGGGGTCCGACGGCAAGAAACAGCGGATAGTTCCAGGGCACGATGATGCCGATGACACCCAGCGGCTGCGGCACCACGTAGCCCGAGGCGGGCAGGAACCACTTTGAGACACTCACCCGGCGCGGCTTCATCCAGTCACCGCGGTGGCGGAGCGCCGACTTCACTTCTTCCAGACTCGGGAGCAGTTCCAGCAGTTGCGTCTCGAATGCCGGGCGGCCGCCAAAATCGGTGCTGATCGCCTGCTCGATCGCGGTTTGATGTTCCGTCAGCAGGCGCCGCAGGCGCTGCAACCGATCGCGTCGAGCGCTCCAGTCGGGAAACGGTTCAAGCGCAAACGCCGCGCGCTGTGTTTCAAACAGCGCCTGCGTCTGCAGAGGAGCATCGGAGGGGGTCATGGCAAGGGCTCGAGAAGGATCAGAGTCAATCCTAGACGCCGAAGCGCCCGGCCCGCTGGAACGCTTCGTCTAAACGCGGGATCATCCGGCCACGCTCATCATCGTTGGGCCGACATGAACGCTGCGACGATCGAACTGATCGGCCCGCGGGCCCGGCTGCGGCCCTGGCGCGCAGTCGATCGCGTGCCGTTCGCTGCGCTGAACGCCGACCTGGAGGTCATGGAGTTCTTTCCTGCACCGCTCAGCCGCGCCGCGTCCGATGCGATGATCGATCGCATGCAGGCCGCGATTGCCGAGCGCGGCTGGGGCAATTGGTGCCTCGATATCCATGGCCGCTGCGCCGGCTTCGTCGGCCTGAGCCCGCCAACGTTTGAGGCACACTTCTCGCCTTGCATCGAAATCGGATGGCGCCTGGCGCGCTCCGCATGGGGTCTGGGCTATGCAACGGAAGCCGCACGCCTCGTGCTCGCCTTCGCCTTCCGGGAACTGAAGCTCGACCAGATCGTCTCGTTCACCACGGTCCTCAACCTGGCGTCACGCCGCGTGATGGAGCGCATCGGCATGACGCGCAATCCGGCCGACGATTTCGATCATCCGCGCCTGCCCGCCGGCCACCCACTGCGGCCGCACGTGCTGTGCCGGATCGCGCGCGGGGCTACTTCTTCTTGACCTTCGAACCGGATGAGCGCGATGCCTGCGCCTCGTCCTGCTCTGCCTTCTTTTGGTCCCCGATCACGCCCTTCAGCGGGCAGATCGAAAAAGCCGGGCATTTGCGGCATCCGGCAACGACCGCGATTGGACATAGTGTCATTTCGATCTCCCATTGACAGCACGGCTACACGATACGCGCAAAGCATCGAAGCCAGCGCAGAACCCCGGTGGTCGCGCCGGGGTCACCCCGGGCACGGGGCGCGATCAGGGGACCACCGCTCATGCAAGGGCCCGGATCGCAACAACGCCATGTGCCCAAGGCGGCCCCCTGCCCCGGCCGGTTGCGACGATACGCCGGCGTCTGCGGCGTTGGCGGTCCTGGCCGCAGGCAAGGCGACGGTCGGGCGAGCCCCGCCTTGCCGCCGCGGCTTCTCGTCGCAACGCGATCCAGCCGGGATTGTGAGACCGGTGCTAATCGATCTCTTCGTAGAGCGGCAAGGTCAGAAACTCCGCAAAAGACTCCTGCGTGCTCATCTGCGCAAAAATCTGTGCGGCGCGCTCGTAGGTCTTCCCTGCCTCGGCACCGACCACCGCCATGACCTTCGCGAGTTCCTGCGGGATCAGCAACCGCACCAGATCCGCCGTGACTTTGCGGCCATCGTCGAGCTTGCCTTTGGAAGAGCGAATCCACTGCCACACCTGCGAGCGACTGATCTCGGCCGTCGCCGCATCTTCCATCAGGTTGTGGATCGGCACGCAACCGTTGCCGGCAAGCCACGAGCCGAGGTAATGGATGCCGACGTTGATGTTCATGCGCAGGCCCGCTTCGGTGATCGGCGCCTCCGGTTTGAAATTCAGCAGATCGGCGGCGCCGACCTGCACGTCATCGCGCTGCTTGTCGATCTGATTCGGCCGGTCGCCGAGCACGGCGACGAACTCCTGCATCGCCGGCTCGACCAGCCCGGGATGCGCGACCCAGGCGCCGTCGTAACCATCGTGCGCCGCACGGCCCTTGTCGCCGCGCACCGCGTCGATCGCGCGCCGATTGAGCTCGGGGTTGCCTTTGACCGGAATCTGCGCATTCATGCCACCGATCGCGTGCGCGCCCCGCTTGTGGCACGTCTTCAGCAGCAGCAACGCGTAGGCTTCCATGAACGGCACGCGCATGGTGATCAACGCGCGGTCGGCGAGACAGAAGTCCCGGTTCAACTTGAATTTCTTTATGCAGGAGAAGATGTAATCCCAGCGGCCCGCGTTCAGCCCGCCACTGTGGTTGCGCAGCTCATAGAGGATTTCGTCCATCTCGAATGCGGCCACGATGGTCTCGATCAGCACCGTCGCCTTGATCGTGCCTTGGGCAATGCCCAGTTCCTTCTGGGTCATCACGAAGATGTCGTTCCACAGCCGCGCCTCGAGGTGCGACTCGAGCTTCGGCAGGTAGAAGTACGGGCCGGTGCCGCGCGCGAGCAGTTCCTTCGCGTTGTGGAACATGTAAAGCGCGAAGTCGAAGATGCCGCCGCAGACGCGCTGGCCGTCCACGAGAACGTGCTTCTCCTCCAGGTGCCAGCCGCGCGGGCGCACCAGCAGCATCGCGACCTTGTCGTTCAGCTTGTACGACTTGCCCCCCTGCTCCATCGTGATGGTGCGGCGGATTGCGTCGACCAGGTTGATCTGCCCCTGGATCTGGTTGTCCCAGTTCGGCGCGTTGCTGTCCTCGAAATCGGTCATGTAGACATCGGCCCCGCTGTTGAGCGCATTGATCACCATCTTGCGCTCAACGGGACCGGTGATCTCGACGCGACGGCACTGCAGATCCGCGGGGATCGGTGCGATCTTCCAGTTGCCGTCCCGGATCGATTTCGTCTCCGCGAGAAAATCCGGCCTCTCCCCGGCGTCGAAGCGCCGGGCACGCTCGACCCGCTGCGCCAGCAGTTCGCGTCGGCGCGCCTCGAAGGCGCGATGCAGCTTGGCGACCAGCGACAATGCTTCGGCCGACAGGATCCGCTCATAGCCGGACTTGAGCGGCGCCTTGATCTCGACGCCTTGGGGCAGGCTCATCAACCTCTCCTACTTCTTCATGGATTGCAGAACGAAACTGGCGGCATCTTCGAGCGACTTGCCGGTGGCGTCGGGTCGCTCGCCAAGGCGCTCGAGCGGCTGACCGCTGCGGTTGACCCAGAAGCTGACGTAGCCGTACCACTTGGCACCGATGGCGTCCCAGGCGTTGCAGCTGACAAGGACAATCTCCGATGCCGGGTGCTTGAGTGTCAGCGGACCGAGTTCGTACACCGCCGGCGCCGTCTTGAACGCATGCACCTGATCGGCGGACAGCACGACATCAAAGAAGTCGCTGAGTCGCGCGCCGTGCAGCACATCGTCCAGCAGACCAGGATCGCCATTGCTGAGCACGCCCATCGTCACACCGGCCTGCTCGAGTTTCTTCAGTGACGGTATCGCATCCGGGAACGGATCGAGCTGCGTGTATTCATGCATCAGCATGCCGCGCGCGGCCGCATCCAGCGGCAGCGACAGGGCATCGCAGGCGAATTGCAGCGCGTCCTCGGTCACGCGGGTGAACGGAACGTAACGGCTCGACATCGTGCGCAACCGCGTGTACTCAAGCTGCTTTTCCCGCCATAGCCGCGCCAGCTGTGCGCCGTTGCCCGCAAACAACTGATCGGCGCGTGACCAGACCGACTGCACGTCGAGCAGGGTTCCGAACACATCGAAAAGCACGGCACGAGTCGTCATGATCTTCCCCTCCAGGAGTTGAGTATATTTGGATCGCGTTGGGCTACCGGGAGCCGGATGCGAGGGGATTCGTCAGCGCAGCAATCCCGGTGGAGACAAAAAAAGGGCCGCTCGCGCGGCCCGATTCAGTTTGCACGATCTTGATCTTCTTAATTGCGTCTCCTTCGACCTCGCCCTTCTATGTCTGTGCGCGCCCCTGACTGTTCCGCAGACGCGCACCTCCGGGCCGCGAAGGATAGACGCGGCCGCTGCCCGTCTCAAGCTGCAGTGCAGCGAATCAGGCGCGCGTGACTCAGGCCGCCAGCTTCGGCTTGCGCTGCTCGAGGAACTGCTCGTCCTCGGTCGAGCCCTTGAGCGCCGCGGTCGACGCCTCGCGCTCGATCGTCGTCGTGACCGCATCGAAGTAGCCCGTGCCGACCTCGCGCTGATGCTTGACCGCGGTAAAGCCCTTCTCCGCGGCAGCGAATTCGGCCTCCTGCAATTCGACGAATGCGCTCATCTGGTTGCGTGCGTAACCGTGGGCGAGGTTGAACATCGAGTAGTTGAGGCTGTGGAACCCCGCCAGCGTGATGAACTGGAACTTGTAGCCCATCGCCCCGAGTTCCTTCTGGAATTTCGCGATCGTGGCGTCATCGAGGTTCTTCTTCCAGTTGAAACTGGGCGAGCAGTTGTACGCCAGCATCTTGCCGGGAAACTTCTTCTGGATCGCTTCTGCAAAAGCGCGCGCGTAGGCGAGATCCGGCTTGCCGGTTTCGCACCACACGAGGTCCGCATACGGGGCGTAGGCCAGGCCACGCGAAACCGCCTGTTGCAGGCCGGGTTTGGTACGGAAGAAGCCTTCGATCGTGCGCTCCCCGGTCAGGAACGGTTGATCATTGTCGTCCACGTCGCCGGTCACGAGATCGGCAGCCTCGGCATCCGTGCGCGCCACGAGGATCGTCGGAACTCCCATCACGTCGGCGGCGAGACGCGCGCCGACCAGTTTGGCCACCGCTTCACGCGTCGGCACCAGCACCTTGCCGCCCATGTGCCCGCATTTCTTGACCGATGCGAGCTGGTCTTCAAAGTGCACGCCTGCCGCACCGGCTTCGATCATCGCCTTCATCAATTCGAAGGCATTGAGCACGCCGCCGAAGCCGGCCTCCGCATCGGCCACGATAGGCGCGAAGTAGTCGATGTATCCCGGCTCGCCCGGGCTCTTGCCTTCCATCCACTGGATCTGATCGCAGCGGGTCAGGGCATTGTTGATGCGGCGAACCACGCTCGGCACCGAATTCACCGGGTAAAGCGACTGATCGGGATACATCTCCCCCGCCAGGTTCGCGTCGCCCGCGACCTGCCAGCCCGAAAGGTAGATCGCCCTCAGGCCAGCCTTGACCTGTTGCATGGCCTGATTGCCGGTCAGGGCGCCCAGCGCGTTGACGAACGGCTCTTCATTGATCGAACGCCAAAGCCTCTCCGCGCCGCGCCGGGCGAGCGTGTACTCGACGTGAATCGAACCGCGCAGCTTGACCACATCGTCCGCGGTGTACCCGCGTTTGATGCCCTTCCAGCGCGGGCTTTCATTCCATTCCTTTTGCAGGCGTTGTGCTTCAAGCTTGCGAGCGGTCATGCTGACTCCTGTCGAATAGATGTGGTCCTGGAACTGCCTCGAATCCCGGTGCTCCCGGTCACGCGGACCTGTCGGAAGCACTTGATGCGGATGGTAGGGATCGAAGCGCAGCGCAGCAAGACAAGTATCTTATATAAGATACGTTATAAATATTCTTTAAATCAGCGCCTTGCACTGATCGTTGCGCATTCCGGAACGTGATTTGATTTTGTGAAAGGCGCGCTCTTGCTTTGCACAAGTCGGTTTTTCACCATATGAAATGATTGCCGCGGTTTGAAAAAGCGCGCCCGGCGCCGCCAGCGATCAGGAACGCAGCGCAGTGTCGCTCACGAGAATCCCGTCGCGATCGGCGTAGACCCAATCGCCCGGCTTCACGGCGACACCGTGAATTCCAACCACGATATCCCGTTGGCCTTCTCCACGCTTGACCGACCGGCGCGGGTTCAACGCCAGCGCCCTGACGCCGAGATCACAGGCATCAATCTCGTCGGCATCGCGCACAGCGCCAAAGACGATGACACCCTGCCAGCGATTCTGCACCGCCATCATCGCGAGGTTTCCTCCCAGCACAGCGCAGCGCGTGCTGCCACCGGCGTCGACGACCAGCACATGGCCAGCGCCGGGTTGTTTGACGGCCTGCGCCAGAAGCGAGTTGTCTTCGAAGAGCTTCAGGGTCACGGCCGTGCCATGAAACGCCACTCTGCGGCCGAAGCAGAGCCAGCCCGGGGCCAAGACGCGCAGCGTCCCCTGCGCGAGCTTGTCCTCGTGCGCATCGCACAGGTCCGTCGTCGCGATAGGTGTTGCCGTTGTCACGTTGATCACCGTCGTCCCGCTCGATCGGCCGGCACCGCACGGGTTTGCGCGCCGACCCTGAGCGCGCCGATCAAGGCGCAAACCTGAAAAATGGCAACGGCGTAAAGCGCCGCGGTGAAGTTTCCCGCGTCGAGCGCCGGTCCGATCACGACCGGCGCCAGCGCCAGGCCGACGTCGGTGCCCGAGTAGACAAAGCCGTAAACACGGCCGTAGGAACTCTTTCCAAACTGCGCCGTCGCCGCCTTTCGTACCAGCAGATCGCGATTCGGTCCGGCCACGCCGACGCCAAATCCCATCACGGCCATGCACGCAAGCACCGCCCAACTCGGCACCATCGCGGAGGCGAGCAGCAGGGCCACCAGCGCAGCCAGGGCGAGCATCGAGGCCACGACCACGTCGCTGTCGGTGAACCGCGCGGCGACGAATCCCCCCGTGACGATGCCGGCGGCACTTCCCAGCAGGTAGGCAGTGAGCCCCGCCGCCGCCAGCGCGAGAGGCATCGAGTAGACGTGGCCGAGCACCGCGGGTGCGTACGTCTGCAGGACTCCAAATCCTGCGCTCGTCAGAAAGAAGAACATGAAACAGAGCCAAACAGCCGCCGACCGCAGGAAAGCGAACGGCGATGCCGCGGGCGAGTTCGATCGCGTCGACGAGTCCGTCGCGATCAGGCCGTGCCGATGATCGTCATCGAGGCTCGCGCGCCGCAGATGCAGCAACAGCAGAACGCCCGCGCCCACGCCCGCCGAACCGAACGCGGCGACATGCCAATCCCACAAACCGGCCAGCGTTGTCACGAACGCCGGCGCCGCGGCCCAGCCAAGGTAGCCCACCAGTCCGTGCACCGAAAAAGCGTGCCCCAGCCTCGGCGTCGACACGCGTCGATTCAGCAGCGTGAAGTCGGCCGGATGAAAGATCGAATTGCCGAGCCCCGCAACGGCCGCCGCCAACACAAGTCCCGCGTAGCTGGCGGCCAGCCCCGCGACGATACCCGCAACACCGAGCGTGCCGATGCCAAATGCCAGCACGCGCCGCGCGCCAACGCGGTCGACCACGAAACCTGCCAGCGCCTGGCCGATGCCGCTCACGACAAAGAACACGCTTGTGAGCAATCCCACCTGCGTGAAGGACAGGTTGAACTCCTTCATCAACCAGGGAAACAGGGACGGCAGCAACAGATGAAAGAAGTGCGACGTTCCGTGCGCCAGCCCGACCAGTGAAATCACTTCGACATCGCGGTGCGTCGCGGGCGGGTCGAGCACGGTGGTCATTGCGCTTGGCTCACTTGCTTTCGACGAGCGCGCGGATCGCGCTGAGGGCTGTGACGACCGCGTGCAGCAGTGACTTCATCCTTGCCGCTCCGATTGCAGGTTCACCCCGACGCGTTCGCTTCTGCACGACATCGGGCATGAATGGGATAATACGGCCTGACTTCACGAGGAAACGCCGATGCGCCGCACCCGCTACATTTCCCGCGCGCGCCACTCCGCCGACGCCGAGACGCTCGCCAAGCTGGCGCGCCGGCTGTCCGAGTCCGGAAGCCGTATCGAAGACCGGCTGTGGGAGCGCCGCCTGGTCGAACTGCTCAACGATCGCCTGACGCGAGGATTCGCCGACTCGATCGATGCGGCGCTCGACGATCTGTCGCGCACGAATGCGCGCGCGTACGACGACCTGGCCGATCTGGCGGAATCGTCGGCCGAGAGTGCGACGATCGACATCGATGGCAAGCCCCATGATGCGATGCTGATTGCGCTGCCCGTGCTCGCATGGTCGCGCTACCGACTGCCCACCGTGACGCTGAGCAGCGCACTGGTCGACAACATCGCCACGCAGATCACCGGCCACCTCGCCGCGCGCGGCACGCGACTGGCGGTTGCCGACTACCTGTACTCGATTGATCAATTGCCCGAGTCACTGGGCGAGGTCTACGACGCCGCGCATGCATTGTTTGCCGCCGCGAACGAGGGCAAGCGCCTGAAGATCGACGCCAAGAGCTTGCGCGAGCCGGTGGCCATGCTGGCGGACACGCGCTATGTGCTGGCGGCGCTGATTGCGCCGCAGGGTCAGGCGCTGTATCACTGGCAGGAAACGGGTGTCGACCCCGACGCCAAACAGGGGGCGATGACGACCTTCTGCGAGCAATTGGGCAATGTGCTGCAGCCGGTCATGACCGGTTGCCGCTATCGCGTGCTGGCGCCGAATGCGTTCCACGCGGCGCTGCGCAATGCCGATCGGGAGTTGCGCGAGTTCTCCGTCGAGGCCGCGGTGTCCTATCTGGACCTCGCCTACGACATCAAGCCGAGCGCTTTGCAGGCGACCGTCGCCGCTTTCGAGGAAAAGGGCGTGGAAGAGATGCGCATCGCGCTGTCGAAGACCGCGGATGAGGACGCCGTCATCGAGGGTGTGGTCTGGCCGCTGCTCGGTGACGATGAAGAAAAGGCGCAGGAAGAAATCGAATCAGCGTTGCGCAAGCATGGCCTGACACGCATCAACATGCATGCGCACCGCTTCCCGCTCGAATTCTGCGATGACTGTGGGGCACCGATGTTCCCCAATCCGGCGGGCCATGCGGTGCACGCCGAGCCGCCGGAAGAGTCCGACGAGCAGCCCAACGCGCCGTTGCATTGAAGCAAGCCGGCCCGCGGTGCCGACTGTCCATCAGGTCGGTCGGGAAACAACGAACGAACGCCCGTTCGCGCCGAGCCTCCTGAGCCGGCCGAGGCCGTTCATGCCGGCTTCCACGGGCGCGCCTCGCTTCAGTCCCGCATCAGCGTGCTCTTGCCGAACAGGCTTTCCATCAGATCGACCGCCAGTTCCGCCGTCCGGTTGCGCACATCGAGCGCGGGATTCAGCTCCATCACGTCGAGCGATGCCAGGGCGCCCGAATCCGCGATCATCTCCATGCACAGCTGCGCTTCACGATAGCCGGGACCGCCACGCACGGTCGTCGCCACACCCGGTGCGATCTCGGGGTCGAGGAAGTCGACATCGAAACTCACATGCAGATGCGTGTCGGCGTTCATCATCGCGAGGGCAAGCTCCATCGTGTGCCGCAGCCCCATTTCATCGATGAAGCGCATGTCGAAGACTTCCAGCCCGACCTGATGGACAAAGCGCTTCTCGCCGGCATCGACGCTGCGGATGCCGATCTGGCGCATCCACTTCGGGTTGATCACGGGCACCTCGCTGCCGATCGAGATCAGGTTGTGCGGCCCATGGCCGCACAGGCACGCCACCGGCATGCCGTGCAGGTTGCCGCTCGGCGTCAACACGTTGGTATTGAAGTCCGCGTGCGCGTCGAGCCACAGCACGCGCAGGCTGCGGCCGGTGGCGCGGCAATGTCGCGCCACGGCAGCGATTGAGCCGATGGCGAGGCTGTGATCGCCACCCAGGACCACGGGCAGGCGTCCGTCCTCAAGCTCCGCCAGCACGGCGTCGTGCACCGTGCCGTTCCAGGCGACCACCTCGTTGAGATGCCGATATCCGTCCACGGGTGGCAGCCACGGATTCGCGGGGCCGACGAGATTGCCACGGTCAATGACTTCGATGCCATGGCTTTGCAGTGCCGCGGCGATCCCGGCCACCCGCAGGGCCTCCGGACCCATGCTCGCACCGCGCGCGCTGGCGCCCACGTCGGTCGGGGCGCCGATCAGGCTGATTTTTCGGTTCATGGGCGAATTGTCCGTCAACAACCTCGTATCCATGCGGGTTTCCAGCCGATCATGACCCGTCTTCACCCCGTCTTCAACCATTTTTGCCACACCCGGTTCAATGGTCGACTGCCGGCACCCTCGCTGCGCGCAGTCACTTGTCGGCCCGCGCTGCAGTTCCGTGCGTGACTGGCGATGCATTGACCGCCGTTTTCGTGGATTGGAGCACTTCGGCTGCCACAGCCGGGGCAAGGGCACTTCTGCCGCTGCGCCCATGCGGCCACACCCGTAGCGCCCGTGACCGACGACGCCTGCGACGCTCACCGTCATCACCGTCCTTCCTAGGCAGCGACCGCGTTCGGACATGACCGGGCATTCACGCGCTCGTATCGCGACGTTGGGAATGGCCGCTCGCAACGTGGAGCAGACGTCGCTCGACGTAGCGCATGAATTGACGAAATCCCGAAAGCCGACTGTCGAAGATTTCCGGCGGCAGTGTCGACACGAAGAACTGATCGACGCTCCGCTTGTTGCCGGATCGAACTGGCGCAGCCGACCTTCTGCGGTCACTCAGCCCCAAGGTTCTGGGCGACAGCCACGTAGCGCGCGCTGTCCTTCTCGCGCGGCTGCCGAACGGGCGGGTTCGGCAAGCAGCTGACGCCCGGACACAGTGCCCGCTAATTGACAGTCCCCCCGATCTCGCTGCGCGCTAATATGCACCTGTAGGCGGCACGTAGAAAGAACCGTCAAGTGCCCTAGGTCAACGAACGGCGCTCACTGCGGGCCTCCAACGGATTGCACGTCGCCGAGGACGGAGGCCGTCATGGGCAGCACGGGATTCGTTGCACGATTGCTCAAACCATGTGCCGTGGCCGCCTTCATGATCATCCTGGCTGCCTGCGGAGGAGGAGGAGGAGGAGGAGCAGGAGGAGCAGGAGGAAGTGAAGTACCAGCTCACCCGCCCTCGATCTCCAATCTGAAGTACGCGCCTGCCAACGCCCAGCAAGCGTCCAACGGCACCGGCACGATCACCTGCGTGATCGATTTTGCGGACGCAGGGGGCGATGTCGCCGCCTTCCGGATGACAACCAGCGGCGGGGCTGATCTGACCGTGCCGACCCCTCAGTTGAGTGGAATCACGAGTGGTACTGTCACGGCGGCTTTTGTCCTTTCGGTCGACAAAGTCGGCAACTACGCATTTGCGATCTGGGTCACCGACAGCCAGGGAAGCGCTTCGAACCTGCTGACAGGCATGTTCGACGTGCTGCCGTGACTCAACCGGTCCACCCCCTCGATCTCCAACCTGAGGTACTCGCCGACTTCGGCCTTTCAGAAGGCGAACGGCGCTGTGATCGTCACCGGCACGATCGATTTTGCGGATAAAGAGGCGACATCGCCGCCTTCCGGATGACAGGTAGCGGCGGGGCGGATCGGACCGTGCCGACCCCTGCCCCGCGACCGCCACGCCCTCGCGCACGGCATGACCGCGCCACAAGCCGATAAGCAAGCTTGCGGTACGCGCGGCAAATGATTTGGCGGCCACAGCGCGCGTTAGCGTGCCTCGTCTACGCACCCTGGCCCGTTTTTGGTGGGCGCGGTGCGACTGCTTGCCACAAGCGGACGGTGGACCAGCACTGACTCGCGGCGCTCGTCTGGCGCGGATTGGCATCCGGCACTTGCCGCATCATATGAAAGGCGCGCGAGCGTGGTGCCGTCCATGCGCAAGGCGCCCGCCCCGCGCCTCACATATCGGAGGAGGAGGATTGTCACGGGCGGCCTCCACGCGCGGCATGTCGCGGCATATGATCTACCCGCGCCCCCGCAGCGAGCGCGGCCACCGGCTCCCGCCACCCCGTCCGACTTCGCCGAACACGCGATGATCGCCCTCGAGCGCTGGACCAGAATCGCGGTCGACTCCGGCGCGCAGGTGGATTGATCGTCGAATCGACTACTCTTGCGCCGGCCGTTCAATGGGAATCCGCTAATGGCCCCCGTCATCGATGTCCACACCCACGTGCTCAACCACGAGTTCCTGGCGCTGCTTGAGAAGCATGGCGCGCCGAGGCTCACGCTGAAGAAAGTCGTCGGCGGGCTGCGCGCGATCCATCTTGACGATGCGCCGTTGGTGACACCGGTGCCGGAGATGTTCGACTACGCGAGCCGCATCAGGATGATGGACGAGGTCGGCATCGACGTGTCGGTTGTCTCGCTCACCTGTCCCAACGTCTACTGGGGACCGGCGGAAGTGAGCCTCACGGCGGCTTGCCTGATGAACGACGACATGGCTACCGCGCGCACTCGTCATCGCGGTCGCATCGAGTACTTCTGCTCGCTGCCGTGGCAGCACGCGGAGCTGGCGGCCGCCGAGCTCGCGCGCGTGAAGACGCAAGGCGCCTGCGGCGTGATGGTCCTGGCGAACATCGCGGGCCAGCCGCTCACGGCGCCGGAGTTCGCGCCGATTTGGCAGGCGATCGATGATCTCGCACTGCCGGTGCTAGTGCACCCCACCGCGCCGCCCGGCGTGCGCGAAATGCAGATGAACGAGTTCCAGCTCACGGCATCGATCGGCTTCACCTTCGACACCACGCTGGCGATCTCGCGCCTGCTCTTCGACGGCTTTTTCGACCGATACACGCGCTTGAAGATCATCGCGTCACACGGCGGCGGCGCGCTGCCGTTCCTGCTGGGTCGGCTCGACCAGTGCTTCCGCAACATTCCCGCCTGCCGCACCCGGACGCAGCGCGCGCCGTCGAGCTACATGGGTCGGCTCTTTGCCGACGCCGTGGTGTTCACGCAGCAGGCGCTGGATCTCACCCTGCACGCGTTCGGCGACGAGTGCGTGATGTACGGTTCCGATTACCCGCACGCGATCGGCGATCCACGCGGCTGCCTCGCACGAGTCAATTCGCTTGCCGGTGCGCAGCGCGAAAAGGTGCGCAGCGCGAACGCACAGCGTGTCTTCGGTTTCTGAGAACACCTCCCGCGCAGACACGAGACACGCTACAGGAGAGCCCATGAATCGTCGGCTTTGCGCGCTCGCCGCCGCCACGACGATCGCGGCGCCGATGTTCGCGCCTGCGCAGGACAAGCCGCCGATGCGCATCCTGGTCGGTTTTCCGCCGGGCGGTTCGGCCGACGTCGTGGCGCGCACGCTCGCGGACAAGCTCAAGTCCGCACTCCATCAGACCGTGATCGTCGAGAACAAGCCGGGCGCCGCCGGCCGCGTGGCGCTCGGCGAAATCCGGCGCGCGGCGCCCGATGGGCAGACCTTGATCCTGACACCCAGCGGCGCGCTGGTGATCGCCCCTTATCTCTTCAAGAACGTGGGGTACGACCCGGTCAAGGATTTCGCCCCGATCGCACGCGTGGTCACCTTCGATTTCGCCATCACCGCCGGGCCGAGCGCGCCGGCGGGCGATCTCAAGGCCGTGCTGGCGTGGATGAAGGCCAATCCCGCAAAGGCCAACTATGCGACGCCCGGCGCGGGAACCGTGCCGCACTTCGCCGGGTTGCTGCTGGGACAGACCGCGGGTGTCGACATCACGCACATCGCCTACAAGGGCGGTGCGCCCGCGGTGCAGGATCTGCTCGGTGGCCAGGTGCCGCTGATGATCGATACGCCGGTCGAAACGATCGAACACCATCGCGCCGGCAAGCTGCGCATTCTCGCGGTCACCGGCGAAGCGCGCGCGCGCACTGGCCGACGTGCCCACAGTCAGGGAGGCCGGCATCAACATGGTCGCCGATGCGTTCTTCGGCCTGTACGGTCCCGCCGGATTGCCCGCAGAGCTCACCGCGCGAGTCTCGAGCGCGGTACGCGACATCCTGCGCGCGCCGGACCTGCAGGACCGCTTCTACTCGCTCGGCCTGGTGCCCGCGTATGGCAGCCCCGAAGAACTCGCCGCCACGCAGGCGGCGCACTACAAACGCTGGGAGGCGCCGATCAAGGCGTCGGGGATCACTCCGGAGTGACCGCCGGCATCACGCGCTGGCGCGCGCCTCCTGCGACCGCCGACGCGGCGCCGTGCTCGTCGCGGCCTTCCGTGAACGCTTGAGCCGCGGCGCGGGCACGGGCTTCGCCGCCTGCTTCTCACGCGCCGCGAGTGCAAGCTCCCGCACGCGCTCGATGTCTTCATCGGAAAACGGCCCATCGACGCCCGAGATCGCCGCCAGTTTCATGCCGTGCTTCAGACCCATGCGATAGATCTCCCGCACCTTCTCCCACTCGATCGCGCGGCCGACGGTGAAGTTTTCGAAGCGTCCTTCAAGCGCCAGCACGATGGTCTCGGCCAGGCACGCGTAGGCAACACCCTTCGGCAGGCCGATGTTCTTCATCTTCACGTCGCCGGGCAACTGGATCTCGCCCGATTCGATCACCAGCACATCGGGGCGCTTCGCTACTTCTTCGGGCGGCAGATCAAGCGGGCGCGCCACGTCGGTAATCACGCAACCGGGCTTGACCTTCATGATGTCGAGCACTTTCTTGCCCGCGCCGGAGGTGGCCGTCACGATCATGTCCATGTCGGCGATGTCCTTGTCCGCGCGCGCGGACAGGAACAGCTTGGCGTCCGGTGTCTCTTGGAGGATGGACTCCTTCAGCGCGAGCAGTTTGGCGGTCTCGGGCGAGACCAGATAGACCTCTTCGGCAGCGGTGACCAGCAGGCGCGAGCAGACCGAGCCGATTGCCCCCGTGGCACCGACCACCATCGCCTTGAACTTCACCCGTTCCTTGCGCTTCGGCGGTGGCAGCAGGCGCATACGCAGAAGCGCATCGTGCGCAGCCCAGAGCGCACCGGAAGCGCTGTAGCTGTTGCCGGTGGTGATCGGCAGCGGCGCACGCTTGGCCACCGTGACGCCGGCGTCGCCGACGACCTTGGTGAAAGCGCCCAGGCCCATGATCTGCGCACCCAGCCGCTTGGCGATCTTGGCGGCGTCCAGCAGGCGACGGTAGGTGAACTCGGGCCGTCGGCTCATGATCTCCCTGGGTGTGCCGCCGACCGAAATCAGCCAACCTTCGGCCTCCACGCCCGTGGGCGACTTGATGCCGGTCACCCGCGAATAGACGAACGGCGGTGCATAGGCCATCACGCGTTCCAACGTGTCCATGAACACCGGCGGCGAGACGCGCGAGAGCATTTCGATCGGCTTGATCTTCTTGAAGTACTCCTGCGACAGTGGATGAATCACGAACGCGAACCGGTTCACGCGCCGGAATCCGTTGGGGTAGATGATCCGCGGCTCCATCTGCAAGTCGGTGATGATCTCGAGGTAATCGTCCTCCAGGATGTCGTCCGGATTCTTGCCGGTCGCGGCAATGATCATCGCGTCCAGCAGATTGGGCCCGAGCACATGGTCGAACATGAAGGGCGATCCGTCGACCACCATGTTCACGCCCTTGTCCCTGAGCTGCGCAATCCGCTCGTCATTGACGGTGGCGGTGATGATGGTCTTGCCCGCCAGTTCTTCCAGGCCGAAGTCGTCCAGTTCATGAACGGGCGCGACGATCACGGTCGCGTTCTGCATCGCCTTGCGCAGCACGTAGTTCGTCCAGTCTGTGAGGAGGCCCGCCGTCAGCACACGAGGCGGTTTCCAGTCGGCCACGTAGTGCGCGCCGCGGCTATACAGTGACAGCGCGTCCAGCGACGTCAGAAGCTTTGGCACGCCAAGCTGCAACAAGGGATCGGCAAACTGCAGGTTGTCCGTGTATTCTGCCATCGACATGGCCAGCTTGTGATGGGTCATGCCGGAGAAGAACAGCACCTTCGAACTGTTGAAATAGTTGCCCAGCTTGACCTGCGCGTGGCGCACCGCCCACTCAAGAAAGATGTCGCCGAGGCGCCCGCCGGTCGTGACGGGTATGCGTGTCGCGACGCTTGTTAGCCGCGCGCTGTCCTTGTCAATGAAGCGCCGCGCGCCCACCGTGTAGCTGTCCTTCACCACACCCAGGCCGATCGCGTCGGCGCGGTCTTCCCAGTGCTTGAGCAGTTTCTCGGCCTTTGCGGCGCTGCCATTCGTGCCCAGGCGCCGCACGTGCATCCTCTGCCCCATGAAACGGGCCGTGAACTCGAAATCCTGGCTGCTTGCGCCCAGACTGATGCCGACCACGTTTTTCATACGAATCCTCAAACCCGGGTCTCCGACTTGACCAATCCGGTCGCGCGGCTGCGCGAACCGTGTCACGCTACCCAGCAGTCGAGCACACCTGACGGAGGACGATCTTGACTCAGAACACGCTTGGTGACTTGGCGCGCTCGATCGGGCTGACCGCGGCGAAGCGCGCCGCCGGCGTCGTGACCCGGCTGCTGCCGATTCCGCGACCGACCCTGATGGTCGGCCCCGGCTCGAGCGCGCGGCTGGGGCAGGCGATCAACGACTTCGGCCACAGCAAGATCCTGATCGTGACCGACAGCATCATTTCAAAGCTGGGCCTGATGACCCCGCTGACCGATGCGCTCGCCGCAGGCGGAACGCCGTTCGTCGTATTCGACGAGATCACCCCCGACGCACCGATCCCCCTGATAGAAAAGGGGATCACGCTGTTCAAGGACGAGGGCTGCGATGCGATCGTCGCCTTCGGCGGCGGCTCCGTGATGGATGCGGCGAAGGCGATCGGGGCCTCGGTGGCGAACAACAAGCCTCCGCGCCGGCTGGTCGGCTACTTCAGGGGCCTGCATGCACCGAGGCCGATTTATGCGGTGCCGACCACCGCCGGTACCGGGTCCGAAGTGACCGTGGCCGCCGTGATCTCCGACCCGGAGCACAACCGGAAGCTCGTCATTGCCGATACGCGCATCGTGCCCAAGATGGCGGCGCTCGATCCCGGCCTGATGATCGGCCTGCCGCCCCACATCACCGCCGCCACCGGCATGGACGCGCTGACCCACGCGATCGAGGCCTACATCGGCCACTGGTCAACCGCCTTCTCGGATCGCATGGCACTGTCAGCGGTCGGCATGATCTATGAGAACCTGCCCCAGGCCTACGAGAACGGCAACGACCTCGCCGCGCGGGAGAAGATGGCGCTGGCCTCGACGTATGCCGGCTTTGCCTTTACCCGCGCCAATGTGGGCAATGTCCACGCGATCGCGCACCAGCTGGGAGGCCGTTATCACACCCCCCACGGCCTGGCCAACGCCATCATGCTGCCGCATGTACTGCGATTCTCGAGCGCGAGCACCGTCGGCAAGCTGGCGACGCTGGCGGTCCGCGCCAAGGTCGGTAAGGAAGGCGAGGCCGAAGCCACGCTGGCACGCAAGTTTCTCGACTCGGTCGAGGCGATGAACGATCGGCTCAGGATCCCGCGCCATCTGGACGCGCTGCGCGAAGAGGACATTCCCCAGCTCGCCAGGGCCGCGTGCTGGGAAGCCGACACCAGCTACCCGGTGCCGCGTGTCATGTCGCAGCAGGATTGCGAGGAGTTGCTGCGCCGCGTCCTGCCCGAGAGGACGCAACCGAAACGGGCCCCGACAGCGCCGGGAAAGCGGGCCACGACCGCGAAAGTTGCGAGGAAGAAACTCAACGCCCCGCGGGCGCCGTCTCGTCGCCACGTCACTGCCGGTTAGATGGCACCACTGCGGCACGCCCGGCAGGCTGACCGGGCTTGCGCCGTCTATGGCCCGGCCGAGGCCGCTTGCGGCGTCGGCCGGTTGATCCGTCACGGCGCGTTCCAGACGCAGCGTCGGGCGTAAGGCGCGGCGCGTTTCCGATTGACGGGAGCAGCCGAACGGAAAACACTACCCGCCCGCCGCCGGATTTGCCGTCCTTCGCCCTCAGCCACCATGGGGTCGCACCGGACATCATGCGCCTGAGGAGACCGCCATGAACGATGTGCGAGATATCGCGGCGCTGGTCGGCCGCCTGCTGCTTGCCCTGATGTTCGTCGTCTCCGGCGTTGAAAAGATCGGGGCCTTCGTGAACACGAGCGTCTACATGGCGAGCGCGGGCTTGCCGGCCGTGAAAGCACTGCTGGTGCTGACGATCGTGGTCGAGCTGGGCGGCGGATCCGCGATCGCCTTCGGCTGGAGAACCCGGTGGGCGGCCTTGGTCGTTTTGTTCTTCACGGCGGTGGTCACGCTTGTGTTTCACCGCTTCTGGAGCGTGCCGCCCGACCAGGCCATGGTGGAGCAGCTGATGTTCATGAAGAACGTGGCCGTCATGGGCGGCCTGCTGGTGCTGTTCGCCTTCGGTCCGGGGAGCCACGCGCTCGACCACGAACGGATGCGGATGAACGATTCGGCATAGAAAGAGGCCGCAAGAAGTTCGGTGCTCGCTCCATCCCGGCGCGGTATCCCGGCACCGCCAAACGTGACCGGGGGCGCCGAAGCATCTGCGCCATCGGCGCCGTGCGGGCCGGTCTCGGCGTCATCCTGTTCTTCGCCTGCCACTGGCAGGACATCCCAAGCACAGCCTGGTCGTTATCGATGCCCGAGTGCCCGACGAACCGCGCTTCAAGTTGCTGGAGCCCGTTCGCGAATACGCGCACGAGCTACTCGAATCTTCCGGCAGCGCCGGGGAGCTGGACCAGCGACGGGTGGACTGGATCATCGAGCTCGACCGTCGTGCGAAAGCCGGTCTGCACGGTGCGAAGCAGGACACGTGGGTAACGCGGCTTGACCGCGAGCACGGCAACGTGCGGGCAGCGGAAGAGCGCGCTCTGGCGCTTGATCTGGTGCCGCAGCTTGCCGAGTTCGTCGCCGGCCTGACGATCTGGGGAATCTGGTCGCAACCCAGCCCCGCTCCGCGTATTGGTCTGTTCGAGCGTACGCTGGCGAAGTCCGTGAACCTGTCGCCGTTGACCTGCGCCTGGACCTCAGCGAGTGCCAGCCGCTGTGCGCGGCTGCAGCGGATACGCCGGGTCGTTGTAGCCCGGCGTCGACGGATGTCCGGGCGTAACGAACGAATCGACCAGCGCCTCATCGTCCGCCGTGATCGTGAATTGCAGCGCGGCGACGTAGTCCTGCCATTGCGCAAGTGTGCGCGGGCCGGCGATCACCGCGCTGACTGCGCGGTGTGCCAGCACCCAGGCGCTGGCGAAGTGCTGCAGCGCGACGCCCCTGCTGGCGCAGTGTTCCTTCAGCTGCTGCGCGATGCGCAGCGACTCCTGGCGAAACTCGGTCTGCATCATGCGTTTGTCGGCACGGCCGGCACGGGTGCCTTCGGCCGGCTTGGCGCCCGGTGCGTACTTGCCGGCGAGCACGCCGCGGGCGATCGGGCTGTAGGGCACCACGCCGAGCCCGAGCCATTCGCACGCCGGCAGCACCTCCACCTCAGGCTGACGATTGAGCAGGTTGTAGTAGGGCTGGCAGACCACCGGGCCCGGCATGTTCATCGCCCGCGCCATATGCACCGCCTCGGCGATGCGCCAGCCGCGAAAGTTGCTGAGGCCCCAGTAGCGGATCTTGCCGGCCCGCATCAGCTCGTCGAGCCCGCGCAGCGGCTCGTCGAGCCGCGTGCCGTCGAAGTCGCGGTGCAGGTAATAGATGTCGATGTAATCGCTGCCCAGCCGCTTCAGGCTCGCGTCGCAGGCGCGGTGCATCCAGCTGCGCGAATAGTGCGATTCGTTCGGCCGCTCCGACATCTTGTTGCCGAGCTTGGTGGCCAGCACCCAGCGCGCACGGTCGCTCTGCAGCAACGCGCCAACCATCTCCTCGCTCTTGCCGATGCTGTACACGTCGGCGGTGTCGATGAAGTTCACGCCATGGTCGCGCGCATGGGCGACGATCTCGCGCGCTTCGTCGAGGTCGGTCTGGTCGGCGAACATCATCGTGCCGAGGCACAGGGTCGACACTTGCAGTTGGCTGTGGCCGAGTCTTCGGTATTGCATGGCAGTCTCGTACTTCCAGCATGGCCGCCGCACATGCGGCCACCGCCAGTATGCCTCCGTTCAGCACGTTGAGCATTAGCCGCTCTGGCCACACACGCGCCAAGACCGGCGCCGAAGCTGGGCCGATGCGCTGCAACTGCGCCGGTGAGATCAGCGCCTTCAGTAACTCGGCAAACGGCGGCTCCTGCACGCCGCTGACGATGTACTGCCAGCGATCGGCCTGCGGCAGCATGTCGTCGATCGCGGGGCGCTCGCCTGCGGTGAACGCCCCACTGGCGTGACGCATGAAGCAGTCCGCGGGCGCATGTCCCGCCTCCACCGGCAGCTACCTGCGAGCTGTGATGAGTATCACCGGAAGCGGAACGCAATGTTCTCTTGTGCGCGGACGGAAACGACAGGCGCAGCAAGCCCGTTTTGAATTCCTCCGGCTGCGCACACGGGTTGTCCACGGCGCCGCCGCCCGCCCCTCTAAGGCGGGAGGCGAGCGGCGCGGTGGATAACCCTGCGCACTGCCTATCCGGCCATAAACCCCAAGATGACGTTCCATTCCGATCTCCTGCACAAAGATGCATTGGTCTTACAACATCGGAAATTGAATGGAGTATCTATATGGGTCGGAAGGCGGTGGTCAGCAAGCAGATCGGCAGTCCCGAAACCGGCCGCCCGAATCGAGCCGCTCGACACCGGACCGTCACCATCGGCAGCCAATCGCATTCCCATTCGATCGACGGTTGCGGGATGCCGGCGACGACCCGGCCATTCAACGGGCTGCCCAGGCCGCTTGCCCACGGACGTGGAACTCAGTCGCGCTGCTCTCGACAACTGCATGGCATTTGGATCGGCACTTAGCGCAGAGACTTCTTGCAGCCTGACGCCGCGGTTGCGGCGGGACAAGCGCTTGTCCTCGCCGCCCGGCCGGCTACCCTGATCTCTAGGCGAGGGCCATCTTGTACAGAGCAAGCAGAGCGCTCCAGCAGTGATCGCGCTAGCGCAGTGCTAGGCGCGCCACAATTTTGCGACCGCAATGTCTTCTGCAACGGCGATCGCCTGCTCCCGAAGTGCCTCATTCAGAATCGCAACGATTTCTTCGTCAGTCATCTCTTCGACTGTTTTCGGCCTCGTCGTGAGTGTCTGCCCTTCGCTGGCGCGAGCGCCCGCTCCGGGTCGATATGCGCCGGTCGCGAGCCACACGCGGCACCGGAGGTTGACGTTGGCGAGCGATTTCACTTCGTCGCAGGCATTAGGTCTCCGATCGCAGAACGAATCCGCCCGCACACGGCGCGTCTTCACTTTTTGCGCTCGTCGGCAGCTTGGCGGCAACCGTTCGATGGTCACTTCGCTAAGGAACGTCTGCATTACTCATCGATCTGAACCCACAATGCGCGCGTTGCGCCTGTGAACGGGGTCGGTGACGACGCTGAAGAAGGAACGCCGGGGCCGGGCCTGACGACGAAGAAGACGTGCAAGGGCAAGATGATGGCTGTTATTGAGGCCACCGGAAACTTCATCGTCTCCGCGAGTTGGCGGGCGATACGGAACTCAGTGCCGTTTGAAAGTCCGAGTCGCTAGACGCTGCCACCGGACGGAGGTCTTTCGCCGCTGAATATGGCCACTGTCCAGATCGGCCGGCAGCATTGTCACGATCGCAATCAGGAATACTCCGGTGAAGACACCAACTGCAGTCGCCACCAGCAACCACCACGCAGAAACCATAAAGCCTCCGGCTTCCCAAGTCTCGCGCTATGCGTGGGCTGCTCGCTCGCGACCAGGTACCGGCGGCGGCTGAAGTGATACGGAACTCATCGTGAAAGAAGCTAGTCCAGCGCTGGGTGAATCGTATGTGCGGTAGCACTCATAGTTCGCGAACATGGGTCGTCCCTTCGTGATTACCGCTTCGTCCGTGCGACCGTCGGTTGATCAGCTTTGACTCTGATCGCTTTCCCACGGCCGCGACGGCCGGGGGGTTGCCGTCGCTTCACATGCGCCTGCTCGTGAACGAGCAATTGCAGGCTGTGCGGCTCGAAGCGCTCGACGTGGCTCAGTCCTTCGCGATCGATGATGCGGATACTGCGCAGATTGATATCGACCAGGCCGCGTGCTACCAACGACGCGCATGCGCGGCTCACCGTTTCGATCGACAGGCCGAGATAACTCGCGATGTCGGCACGCGTCATGGTCAGCCGAAACGCGCTCGAAGAGAAACCGAAACGCGCCATGCGTAGCCC
>Ga0209048_10000243_pt1 | contig 59862 bp, 53 predicted proteins | sample FrelakmetCRP12CR_FD_187146 | JGI IMG/M metagenome (GOLD analysis project Ga0209048, IMG submission 187146) | Freshwater lake sediment microbial communities from the University of Notre Dame, USA, for methane emissions studies - CRP12 CR (SPAdes)... | ecosystem: Environmental > Aquatic >...
CCGTGGGTACGCGAAGATCACGGTGCAGACCGGATCGGGGGTGGCGGCGTTCGCCTCGGTGATTGACAACATCACCAACGATCCAACGACGGTCGTCATACAGCAGTAGCGGCGGTTCCACCCGCGCAGCCATCTCGGCATGCGAGCGGGGTAGTGGCTCCTCGCAGAGCAACCCTCTCTTCCTGCAAAAACGAGAAGACCTTGTCGTTGAGGCGCGCGTTACGGCTTCACAATCGCTGCCTTCTCCCGCTCCGCCTTCATCCTATGCATCATCTCGGGGTCGCGCGCCCAGGTCACGCTCTTCTCTTCGGGTTGGCCGAAGCAACCCGGGCAGAGGTAGGAGCCGCGCTCGGCCTCGGGCTTTGCCCGTTCCACCTCGAACGGATGTGTCTTCATCCACGCATCGTTGCGCTGGGCCGTCACCTGCCAGGAAACCTTGACGCTAGCGAGGTTGGTGCGGATCGTGAACCGGTTGTCCTTGATCTCCTGCTCCACGATCGCCTGCGCGAAGCGGCCGATCACGGTCAGTTGGTAGCGGAAATCCGTGTTGAGCGCCTCGAACCAGTTCGGGAGTTGAACCACGGCCAATCCGTCGGTGTCGGTCCTTACGTTGCCGGAGTAGATGTTGAGCACCTCGCTCGACTCCACCGCGGCGTGGGCCAGCAGCTTGTTCTCCGGATCGAGTGGGTGATCGATGAGGAAGTGCTTGCTGCCGTAAACCCAGAAGTCGGTGAGGCAGTTTAGCTGTCCGCTGACGGTGACCAACCCTTCGAAATAGCCGGCGAGCATGTTGGAATTATATGAAGCAGCACCGTATACGCCGTACTTCCCCGTGCCGAGGGCGCCATAGGTCGAGGCCGCGCTGTTGGCGCCCGTTACGCCGTTGCTCGTTGACTGACTGGCCAAACCATATACCCCCGACATGCCAGACCCGGAGGTCACACCGTGGACACCGTCGCCGCTGCCACTGCTGCCGGACACGCCCGGCACGCCGGTTCCGTACGCGCCTGCACCGCTCGTGCTCATGCCGTAGATGCCCGAGTTGGTGTCGCTCGCGCCATACACCCCGGCGGCGCCAGGCGCACCCTGACCGTACACGCCATATCCGCCGTTTCCGTAACCTGCCACGCCTGGGTTGCCGTCGCCGCGCACCCCGGTTCCGTTGGTGGGACCTACGCCGCGGACCCCGGTGCCGCCCGAGCCGTTGGCGCTCGCGTACAGGCCGTAGGTTCCGCCAGCCGAGGCGTTGATGCCGCTGCCCGCGCTGCTGACAGCGCTCAAGGCCCATGCGGTGTTTGAGTTCAGGCTCATGGCGCCGCCGGACCCCGTGTTCGCCAGCGCAAATGCAGGGTTGCTGCTCGCGATCGAGCCGCTGTACGGCAGCGCCAGTCCGGCGGCGTTCTGCCACGACGCCACGCTGCCGCTGGAGGTCAGCACCTGCCCGCTGGATGAGCCTGACGCGCTGACCTTGTCCGCGGTCACCGCCGCGGCGCCGAGCTGTGCGTTGCCCACACCGCCGTTGGCAATCCCAAGCGTGACGCTGCCCGACGTCCCGCCACCGGTGAGGCCCGTGCCTGCCGTCACGCCGGTGATACCGCTGCCGGAGCCGCTCACCGTGATCGTGCTCCCCGCAGTGTTCACCGTGGTGCCGCTAGCGCCGGCGATGGTCACCGCGCTCGTGATGCCGTTCACGCTTGGCACGCCGGAACTCCCGCTGCCCGCTGCCTGCCAGGCAAGGTTGGTGCCGTCGGTGCCCAGCACCTGCCCGCTGGTGCCGCCCGAGGCTGCCAGTTTTGTCTTGCCCACCCCCCCGTTGGCGATCCCCAATGGCGTTGTGGAGGTGCCGTCGCCAGTGAGGGTGCCGTCGTGCGCGATCGAGGTCAGCCCGCCGCCGGGGTTGTTGGCTGCGAGCAGCGCATCCCGGAAACTCATCTCGAACGTCGAGGGATCGTTCGAGCGGTTTGCGATCCCCGACCCGAACGCCACCACCTGCCCAGGCCCCGCCGTCACCGCCACCTCCAGCCGCAGGTTCGTAGCGTTGACCGACGGCAGCAGGTCGGTGATGTTGTACTGCCGCGCCTCGTAGCCACCCAGCGTGTAGCTCGTGCTGCCGATGGACGTGCCGTTCTGGTCGAATGCCGTCACCTGCACCGTGACCTGATTGCCGGTGGTCTCAACGAAGCCGTAGTTGTAGCGGAACTCCGAACTGGTTTGCGGCGTGGTTTGGTACACGCCCAACAGCTCGGTCTTCTGTTGGGGGCCAATCGCAAACGAGGCCGGGATCGCGGCGTAGAACTGACCCGTGGTGTCCATGTCGTCCGCGCCGGCCGGCTTGTTGTAGGAGCGCGCGTTGACGATCACCGGCTGGCCCGCTGGCGTGGTCACGCGCACGGCGCCGAAGGTCTGGGTCGTGACGCCGAACATGGTCGCGAGCGAGTCGTCGTAGCGGCGGGTATCGCCGGCCGGGATGGTGTCGTTGAACACAATCGGTGACGGGTTGGGCTGGTTGCGCAGGAGCAGGCGGAAGGTGACGTTGACCGACCCGGCGTTGGGGTTGTGGACCCAGATGCAGGCGTACCACTGGGACTGGGATGCACCCGGTCCGTGTCCCAGGGAAGGGATGAAGACGTCGGTGCCGGCGAAGTTCGCCAGCACGGTGGGGGCGGCAGCAAGAGTGAGGATGGCTGCCGCCAGGATCAAACGCGAACGCAGGGGGTTGTTCACGCTGGGCCTCCTTCGAGTCCTTGGCCGCCGCAGGGTTGCGACGCCTGAGTCAATTGGGCTTGTGTGAAGTATCGGCCGCAAGAGGACGCGGCGCAAGGTGCAACGCAGTCAGGATCGGGGGCGCTGGCCGTGCCGGTTGTGCCGGGGCCAGCGGGCCTTGCCAAGCCCTCCTCGACTCAGTGAACTCGGTCCCCAGGAGCGGGTTGTCAGCGCTGACTGACCCAAAACCCGGAAACTGGACCAGCCGCAGGTTGAGAATCGGGACCTCTCACCCGCCCCGTCGTTCGCACCGTTGAGCGTGGCGTCCCGGTGAAGCCCTGGGCGGCTCCCCGCCGGACCGCCCTTCGCCACTGTTTGGGTTGGCTCAAACACCTCTTCGCGGTCGTCCCTCTCCCAGATGGGCCCTGAGACCAGCCCGTTTGAGTCAATCGTTGAGCGTGCGCCTCCTCGAACCCAGTGAAAACCAAATTCCTATCCATGACCATTACCGGGTTTTGCAGAGTCAATCCACTGATTTGAACGGACAGATTCATGTGGGAGACGGATTGATGTTTGGTCTAGGTGTGGAGTCTCACAAGGGTGTTCAGTAGAAGGAGTCGTCCATCCGAGCCGCTTCCGGCATGCTGTGGGTGGCAGAACCTGCAGTATGGAAGGAGGGCTGGATGGACCTGCACAAGAATGCCCGAAGCTCTCCGGCGAGTCGAACGCTGCTGGTGGAGCGGGTCATGAAGCAGGGATGGACGGTTCAGGGCGCCGCTGACGCCGCGGGAATGAGCGAGCGGCGAGCGTATGTGTGGCTGGCTTGGTTTCGGGCCGAAGGTCATGTAGGTCTTCGAGATCGATCGTCGCGGCCACGTTGGATACCGCACCAAACGTCGCGCAATCGGCTGGAGCGAGCGCTCGCGCTGCGCTCAGGCAACGCCGCTGTATCGGCTTGTCGAGGCGCACTACGCGGACGTTCGCGATGGGTGGGAGGAGAGTTTCGAGGTCCGCTACGGCTTCTGGCGAGGCTTCACCGACAAAGCGGTCGGCGCGTATCTCGACCACGGCTTCGCCCGGGTTCGCTGTGGCACGTGCCGAGTGGAGTTCTTGGTGGCGTTCTCGTGCAAGGGCCGTGTGCTGTGCCCGTCGTGCGCCGCCAAGTGCGCTGCGGCTCTAGCGGCCTTCCTTCGCGAGGAGGTGCTCGCCGGTGTCGGCCATGCACAGTGGGTCTTCTCCATCCCAAAGATGTTGAGGCCCTACTGCCTCTACCACCGCCAGCTGCTCGGCCGGCTGGGCCGGGCGGCCTACGACAATTATTTCTACCTCGATACTGGCGTGCACGACGTGGGCGTTGGTAAGTACCAATCAGTTGGGCGACACGACAAAACCAGACCCCATGGTCAAAGCATTCTCTGCTCCGATTTGCCCCCCCTTGCCGTGAGGGGCCTTCTCTCTGCCCGCACCGAGGCCGCAAACCTTGTTGGCTGCCAACCAACCCATGCTATCGGGAGCGAGCGGCTCGAAGGTCAAATGGGAGCTTGGAACGCTGCCGAGGGTTCGTCCGTCTTGGTCGTAGTAGATCTCCAAGACAGTGGCAGAGGTCCGAGACGGACAATCCATAGCCTCGTAACTCAGCATGCTCCAAACGTATCCCTTCACCTCGTCGAAGTAGTGCTTTTTTGCGAATATCACTTTGAACCAGACGTACCGCAGGTTCTTTTCGATCCGTACCGAGTCGGCATCGTAAAACACGGTATCTGTATCTGCCGTGCCCGCTGCGATCTTGATCCAGTTGGCGGCGGACGGCGGGGTAGGTGGCGTGGGCGGGGGCGAGGCGCCGAGGCCAAGAACAACCAGCGCAGCAACTCCCAAAGAGCAGGCGAAGGCTCGGAAGCCGAGGTTCATTGCTCGCCTCCCCACCAATCCTAGCACGACGAGATTCGAAGAGCTGCTTGAACCGCGGGATCGTATCTACACGTGGATGACGTCCCCGATTTGACAGACATCCGCAACATGCAGTGTGTTGAATGCTCCAGGAAGGTCGTAGAAGCGAGCGCCTCTCTGGTACCGCCACCGGGGTCGAGAACACGCGCGTTGATAAGAGCGAGGCGTGCGACGGTTGACCAGCCGAGCCGCGAGACATCTCGGCTCGAAGCGAGCATTTGACCGTTGGCCGGCCTCTGTGCCCGGTGCGTTGCGCCCCGTCTCGTTCCGGGCGGGCTACTTCTTCGTGATCGCGGTGGTGGTGCCCCTCTGCAGCATAATCACGCCGCATCCGATCCGGGGCCCGGCGTTCCCGGCGGGCTGCGAGGTCAAGTCGTCCGACTTCCCGTGGACGATCACCGAGCGGCCGATCACTCCGCTAGGACCCTGGTCGAGGGTGATCCGGTGCGAGACCAACTTCAGCACCGCGTGGCCGCTCGCGTCGGCCTCCAGGTTCCCGTAGTCGCCAGCGTGGGCTGCCACGGAGCCCGGCCCACCGTGGGGTTTCCCCTCGGGGTTGAAGTGGCCGCCTGCGGAGGACCCGTCGGCCGCCGAACAGTCGCCGAACTCGTGGATGTGGAAACCGTGCGAGCCGGGAGTGAGCCCGCCGATGTCCGCGTCGATCTCGACGCCTTGCTCAAGTTGCGCGAATCGCACCGTGCCCTTGACCGTGCTCGCCCCCAGCGGCTGCACGGCCGCCACGGCCGCAGGCGCGCTTCGTGGCGCCGCGCCGGGCGCTCCGGTCAGGATGGCGCCGATGGACAGCAACATGGCCGAGCAGACGAGAGCAAAATTTGCATTTCTCATCAGGTCCTCCCCACGCGGACCCCCCATGAACCGACATCTCCCGTATGAACTGGGCCTTGTGATTATTATAGAGGATCTTACCCGATTTGCTGCCACGCTACCGCCTTCAAAAACACTTTCAACACAGATGCTCCGCACGATGGAGGTGTTGCAGCCCGACCCCGCCACGGTTGCGTCAGGTGGCTTAGGCAGATCGGCTCAACGGTCGGCTGTGGACAGGTGAAGGGTTTTCTTTACGTCAAGCACGGGTCAGGATGGTGCGGCCAGAGCTCGATCCAGAGTCGCGGACGTTATAGGTGGCGCCCGAGATGCAGTGCTCGGGCGCGCGTCGCGCCCAGCGCCTCGGTGAGGATCTGGGCACGGTGTCGGCCGGCCGGCCGGTGTCACTCCTTCGCGTAGTTGCTCGCGCCGGCCCAGTCGACGAGGACGGCGGGCTCATCCCCGACCACCCACGCATCATGCCCCGCAGGCAAGACGGTAACATCGCCGGCCCTCGATTCGAGCTCCTCACCGTCCGCCATCACGATGTGGAGGTGGCCGGCCGTCTGGACCTGGAAGTGGGGCGCGAGGCACCACTCCGTCCCCGCGATCGGCTTGACGTGAGTTGACCACCGCCAGCCTGGCTGAAGCGTCAGGCGGCCAACGGTACCTCCTGCGATGTTCACGAGCTCCAGACGGCCGCGCTCAAAGGTGCGCACCTCGTCTGGTGACTGGAAGCTGCGATGCTCTGCTTTGGCCATGATTTCCCCCTGAGCCCTTCAAACCCCGCGGAGCCCGCCCGAATTCCGCCGGAGAGGGGCACCCGCATGCGTGGAACAGACCGAGAGGGTTTCCCTCCCCTGCAGGTCTGGCGCGCCGGCAGGCCACCTGTTAGGGGTGGAGGACCAACTCCTCCACGCCCTCACCGCCTGGCGCGCGTATCCGCCCACCGCGCCGGAGGTGGCGCGCCTCCAGGACGAGCTGGCGGTGAGCGCGCTCGCCGACATCGAGGCGCAACTGACCGACGGCAGTGTCCCCCTGCTCACGACGCAGGAGCTGAGATCCACCCCCGGCCAGCCCCGGCTTCTGCTCCGGGTCGTCACGGTCCCCAACGCCCAGCTCACCGAGATCGCTAGCTCCCTGCGCCTGGTGCTCGTTCAGAGCGTGACGCTCGAGCGAGAAGTCCGCATCCGAACGGACGCTCGGACCTGGGAGACGAACCTGACCGGGATCGCCAAGGCCGAGGATCTCATCGCCGTCATCCGGGCACGAGCGCGAGACCTGGCGGATGTGTTCGCGAAGGACTTCCGCGCCGCGAACTCGAAGCACTAGCAATCCGGCGTCGAGGCGGCGTACGCCACCAGCACGGCACGCGCGCCAAGGTCGAACGCAGCAAGAAATAAGGGCCCGACATGACGCCGGGCCCACGGTTGCAAGCGCGTGATCTGATGCCTGCCGCTATTTCGTCGTCGGTTTGAAGTCCACGCGCCGGTTCTTGGCACGGTCTTCGGGCTTGTCGTTCGACGCGACCGGCTGCTTCGGACCGAAGCCGACTGCCGTGAGGCGGTCGGCACCGACGCCGTGGGCGACGAGGAAGTCCCTCACCGCATTGGCGCGCTCCTCCGACAGCTTCATGTTGAACGGGAGCTTGCCGGCGCTGTCGGTGTGTCCCTGAATTTCCACCACGAGCTTCTGGTTGGACGTGAGGTACTCCGCCACCTTGACGAGCACCTCCTTGGCGGCGGGCTTGAGGGTGTACTTGTTGGTGTCGAACAACACTTTGCCCTCGACCGACCACTTGTCGCCGACGACCGTGACGCCCTTGAGCGGGCAGCCGTCCTTGTCCACCGGCACGCCCTTCGGCGTGTTCGGGCACTTGTCGAGGTAGTCGGGCACGCCGTCGCCATCGCTGTCAATCGGGCAGCCATTGGCGTCGACCTTCACACCCTTCGGCGTGTTCGGGCACTTGTCGAGTTGGTCCGGCACGCCATCGCCGTCGCTGTCGAGCGGGCAGCCATTGGCGTCGACCTTCACGCCTTTCGGCGTGTCGGGGCACTTGTCGAGGTAGTCGGGCACGCCGTCGCCGTCGCTGTCAAGCGGGCAGCCGTTGGCGTCGACCTTGACGCCCTTCGGCGTGTTCGGACACTTGTCGAGGTAGTTGGCCACGCCGTCGCCATCGCTGTCACGATGGAGCAGAGCGGCCTCGACGAACGTCGCAATTGCGTTGCCCGGCAGAAAATCCTCGGCGGCAGCAACCGCGCCGCAGCCGCTCGTGGCAGCAACACGTCGGAGCAGCGCGCGAGCAGCCGGGTCATCGCCGATCTGGATCGGGTAGATGCACAGGTGCTCGCCGTAGCGGGCCTTGAGCCTCTTCGCGGCCCCCACGATCTTGTCGCCCATGTGGAGGCCGTCCGTGATGACAATGACGGCCGACTTCTTCGCCCCGGCCAGGTCCTCGCCGACGGCGTCGAGCGCCTTGTTGAGCGGGCTACCGCCGTTGGGGCATGTAACTTCGGCGATCGCTTGCGCAAATCCCGCCTGCGAGTAGCGCGCCATGCCGGTGATCAGAGAGGTCTTTCCCTTCGGCAAGCAGCCACCCTGACCGAACGAGCGCACCCCCGCGGTGTACGAAAGCTCAGGGATGCTCTGGCTCAGGTTGCTCGCCAAGTCCCGTTCGATGGCGATTTTCGGCTCGCCCTTGTAGGTGCTGGACATGGACAGCGAGTCGTCCATGACGAGCACGAACCGGTCCACCTTCGGGACCCAGTGGAACGCATCCATTTTGGCGGGCTGGAACTCGATCTTTTGCGATGGCGTACTCGCGCAGCCTGCCACCGCGAGCACAAGCAACCCGCACAGCGCCACGCACCACACGCTCCTTCTCATGACGCACGACCCCCCTTCCCGTCCTTCAAGTGCAGCCAGCGATCGGGCGAGAAACCAAAACACCACGGGCGCCAGATGCCGCCCTCCCACCCGGATCAAATTGTTTCAAAAAAGGCTACCACAGCCGCCTCTGACAGAACCACAACGCAGGCGCAGAACGATCGAGCTCGTCCCCAGCGAAGCGTTGTGGCCCGCAACGTCCGCCTTATCGAAGCTGCCGCTTGAACTCCTCGATGCGCTCCTGGAGCTTGTCGGCCTGGTCCGCCAGCTCGGCCTTGGCCTTTTGCTTGAAGTCTTGGAGCGATCTCTGGATGCGCTCGAGCTTTGCGTGTGCGGCCGCAGCCTGGGACGTCATGTCAACGCCGGTCAGACCAGCGGCGCGAGCGGCGGCCTCGAACTCCGCCTTGGCCGCAACGAACTGCTTCTCGAGGTCGGCGAGCTCGGATTCCGCCCCCGAGCGCATCGGCGACCTAAGGGAGAGCTTGCCGGTAGTGACGTAGTTGTACGCCAACAGGCCCACCACAATGATGATCACGAGAACAACGAGTCGACGCATGCCACGCCTCCCCGACACCAGATCGAACCCTACCCTATCACTGCGCGCCCTGCGGCGCGCCACGTCACCATCCCGACCGCAGCAACTGCAACGCCGACGACCATCCCGAGCACCTGTTTCCAGCCGATCCCCGGCGCACCACTGACGCCGAGCGAGCCCGCCGTGGCCGAAACCAGCAGGATCCGGCCCGACGTCCGGTCACTGATGGACCAGCTCCGCAGCGTCGCCACAGCGCGGCGCACGCGAGCCAACGACGAGGCGTGAGCCCGGGGCATTGGCCCCGGCACGATCATGGCACGGCCGGGAAAATCCGACGATCTCACGGCAACGTCTTCGTGGCCGGCTTTGCGTTCGCTGTGCGGGGCGGGAGCGCCGGCAGGTGATTGAAGTTGAGGACGGCGTTGTAGACGAGGCGGAAGTCGGCGTGGTTGAGAAAGCGATGGAGCGGGTTGAAGCCGAACATGACGACGTGTCCGCGACCCGCCGGCACGTCAAGGATCGCAGGTTTGGTGACGAGCTCCTCGTCGCCCCGCACGAGACCCGAGAGGCAGAGCGGCTCGCCGCCGCCTTTGTCCTTGCCCGCGGCTGGACCCTCGCCCTTGCCGGCCGTCGCGGCCTCCTCGCCGTAGACCTCGGGCTTCCTGGTGCCGAACTGCAGCACGATCAGTCCCTCGTCCTTGTCGGCCACGCTGAACACGGGCCCGCCGGCGCGAAAAATGGCGATCGTCTCCGGGTACCCGTACGCGATCGGGTGATCGGGGCGGCGGAACTTGGCCCGCAGCTCCGAGCCGGGCGCGAAGAGCTTGTCCGTTCGCGCGATGTCCACGGCACGAACGAGGCCGCCCTCCGCGGCGAGGCGGCCCGCGTTCGCGAGCGTGATGAGCACGCCGCCGTCAGCGAGAAAGCGCTGCAGGCTATCCATGCCGGCGAAGCCCATGCCGCCGCTGATGTCGGCGGCGCCGTCCGGGATGCCGTGGGACGGAAACTCGGACGTCTTCGTATATGGCAGCGGACCGAGCTTGGGGTCGATGCCGTGAACAAGAGTGCGCACGTCGCCCCCCGCGTTCGGCACCAGGATGACGTCGAACCGGCGCGTGAGTTCGCCCGCGCGCAGATCGCCGTCGCTGATATAGGCGTACGGCACACCGGCGCGGTCGAGCGTGTAGCGCACCCAGCCCGCGTCCTGGGTGCTCGTCCACGTGTGGTACACGGCCAGCCGAGGCACGTCGAGCGCGTGGCGCGGCACGTCCGGTGCGGACATGGCCGAGGCGAAGTCGAGCCCGAGCTCCCTGGCCACCGGCGCGAGTCGGTCGCGCAGGCTTGCTGCCGGCGCGATGATCCAGCTCCCGGGTGGGTACTCCACGTCGTCTACCTTGAACGCTCTCTCCGCAACCTCGATCGCGACATCGGCGAGGCGGAAGCGTGCGGTGAAGATCGCCTCCTGCCCCGTGTCGCGCAGCAAAAAGACCGGGCCGGCCCCGCTCACCGCTCCGGCATAGGCGACGTTCTCCTGTACCGGTGCGACCCGCACGTCGAGCACGGCGCGATCATCAATGCGTTCGCCCTCGACCCCGTCGAGCAGCGGCAGCGTCCAGGCCACGTCGTCGTACGGCGCATTCGGCTCGTCCTTGGGGAACTCCTGCACCTTGAGCAGATTGAACGCGTGGTTGCGGTAGGGTTGGTCCATGCGCACGAGGTAGGAGCCGGCCGGGAACTCGCCCTCCTTCACCTTGAACGCCGCCTGCGCCCGCTGCACCTCGATCCGGTGGCGGCGCAGCAGGTTGATGAGATCGGCGAGGCGGCCCTTGTCACGCCGGCTCTCCTTGAACGCCCACGCGTACGGCGGTTCCGCCAGTCCCTTGTCAAGTGCGTGCCGCCCCTTGAGCCAGAAGTTGCGCAGCAGCTCGTCGGAGTGGCGTGCGGCGTAGGAGAGCGCCTCGAGTACGCCGGCCTCCTGGTAGTTGACGTTGTCGCGCAGCGACCAGGTGAGCACCTTGTCCGGCGGCCACGTGCGGTACCACTGCCGGCTCGTCGCCTCTCTGCCGGCGAAGCGCACGTCCTTCATCGTGCGCCGGAACGTCTCCGCGCTGTCGTTGCCGAACGTCTCGTAGAAGCGTCCGATGCCGTTGTGGTTGTTGGCGAACGAGAACAGGTAGCCGGGCCACCAACCGTCCCAGAAACCCCACGTCCACACGCCCGGCAAGCCCGCCGCCTGGAGCTGAGAGACTTCGTGCATGGCGAACTGCGTCCACTCCGCCACCGTCACCGGATCGATCGCCTCGGAGTACGGGCCGTAACCGGTCATGATGTAGAGCAGCGGCAGCGACTCGTGCAGGTCGTGCACAACGGTGGGGACGTACTCCCAGTACATGCGCTCGACCGCTTCGTTCACCTTCGACGTGATCTGAATGCCGTCGCGGTTGTTGTCGTGAAAGATGTAGTGTCCCCAGTACGGCGGCGACATGAAGCCGCGTTCCGCGACCGCCTCCCAGTCGGTCTTGCCCTTGAGGAAACGGTAGAACCATTGCACGACGCGGTCGCGCCCGTCCGGCTCCGAGACCGGGTTGATCAGGACGATGGTGCGCTCCCGGATCTCTCGGATCTCGGGGCGCTCAGAGACCGCGAGCCGGTACCCGAGCTCCATCAGCATCTCGGGTGAGCCGGTCTCGGTCGAGTGCAGGCCGCCGTTGAGGTAATAGAACGGTTTCGCCTGGGTGACGATGCGTTCCATCGCCGCCCGGTCGGTCGTGCGTGGGTCCGCGAGCGCGCGCGTGTAGCCGCGGTAGCGGTCGAGTTCCTTGAGCGTGGTGGCGTCCGCGATGGCGACGAGGATGATCTCGCGCCCCTCCTCGCTGGTGGCGAGCGTGGTCACGCGCACGCGGTCGCTGGCCGCGGCGAGCGCGCGGAAGTAGCGGATCACAGTGGCCGTGTCCGAGAGCTCCCCCGGCGCCCCGGCGATGTGACCCAGCACAGCGCTCGGCGAGGGCACACGTGCCGAGGCCGGCATATAGGCCACCGCGGACGGCAGGTACTTCGCGTCCGTCGTTGCCGCGCGGATCTTCTCCACGCTCCCGATTTCGGCGGTGTCCGGGGCAAAGGGCTTTTCTTGCGCCCGCACCACTCCGGCGGCCGCCATGACCGCGGCAACCAGCAGGGTAACCAGGGGCGAGATGCGCGATCGCTTCGCCATGTTTTCCTCCGTCAGTGCCGGGCATTCTAGCCGGCGGCGGGGTCACCGGCACGGATAGTGAGCTCGGCGCGCGCGGCGACCCGCTTGCCTTCTTGCGCGAGCTGTGGCAGAAGGAGTGGCGGGCGCGCCGATAGCTCAATTGGATAGAGCTTCTGACTTCGGATCAGAAGGTTGGGGGTTCGAGTCCCTCTCGGCGCGCCAGAGCGCACTCTTGACCGTACCGGAGCGCCTCCGTACGCTGCGGCGGGAAGTTCTCGTGACGGGCGACGCTCACGCACCGCTCATTGTTCCAGCCAGCGACCGTGCCGTGGCGATCGTCTTCGGAGAGGAGATGTCGCGCCTGTGCCACGCCCAGGTCAGGCGTTGGGACACGCACTTGCGCGCCCACCCGCCGCGCGGCGTGCGCAACATCCATCCCGCATACGCGTCGCTGCTCGTCAACTTTGACCCGCGTGTCCGTACGCTCGCCGAGGTCGAGGCTGAGCTCCGCGAGCTCCTCGCCACTGTCAACCCGCCCGAGCCGACATCGTCGAGACGAGTCGAGTTGCCGACCTGCTACGGCGGCGAGTTCGGACCCGACCTGGACGAGGTGGCGCGTCTGGCCGGCATGACGCCCGGCGAGGCGGCCGCACGCCATGCCGGCACCGAGTACCTCGTGCACTTCCTCGGCTTCTCGCCCGGCTTTCCCTACCTTGGCGGCCCGCCCGAAGCGCTCGGCGTGGCGCGCCTGCCCAGTCCCCGCACGCACGTGCCGGCTGGCAGCGTCGCCATCGCCGGCGGCCAGGCCGGGGTCTACCCGCTTGCCTCTCCAGGCGGCTGGCGTTTGCTCGGCCGCACGCCCGTGCGCCTGTTCGACGCCGCGCGCGCCGAGCCCGCGCTGCTCGCCCTCGGCGACAGCGTGCGGTTCGTGCCGATTGCGGCTGAGCGCTACGCGGAGATCGCAGCGGCGGAGGGCGCTCGCAGCCCAGCCGTTTTCACGCCCGCCGATGGCGAGCCGGCCATCGTCGTGGCGAGGCCGGGGTTCCTCACGACGGTCCAGGACCTCGGCCGCTTTCACTTCGGCCACCTCGGTGTTTCCGCCTCCGGCGCGGCCGATCCGGTCTCGCTGCGCATCGGGAACCTGCTCGTCGGCAACGCGGAGAGCGCACCGGCGCTCGAGATGACACTTGTCGGCGGCGTCTTTGCCTTCAGGCGGCCGGCGCTCGTCGCGCTCACGGGCGCCGACATGCAGGCGACGCTGGACGATGAGACCTTGCCGCCCGCGCTCGTGGTCGCGGTCGCGCCCGGCCAGACGTTGCGCTGCGGGCCGGCGCGTGCCGGGGCACGTACCTACCTGTGCGTGCGCGGCGGCATCTCCGTCCCGGCCGTACTTGGCAGCGCTTCGACCCATCTCGCGTCGGGCCTCGGCGGTCACGCCGGGCGGGCGCTTCGCGCCGGAGACACGCTCTACATCGGCCACGAGCCCGCGTCACGACCGCCGGCACGCGGCGCCACGCCAGAGCACATCGCCTGCACGCTGCTGCGAACGACGGTGCTCCGCATCACCCCTGGTCGGCACGCGGATCGTTTCGAACCAACGCAGCGCATGGCGCTGGTTTCGACTGCGTTCGCCGTGACCGAGGCGTCGGACCGTATGGGGCTGCGTCTGCGCGGGCGTGCGCTGGCCGCACCGGCGGGTGGTCGCATGCTGACGGAAGGCGTGCCGCTCGGCGCGATCCAAGTGCCGCAGGATGGGCAGCCGATCATCATCTCCGTCGAGCATCAGACCACGGGGGGATATCCGCAGCTCGCCAGTGTGATCGCTGCGGACCTTCACCGCGTAGGCCAACTGCGCCCACGCGACGTGGTGCGCTTTGAATGGGTCACGTTCGACGAGGCGGAGCGGTTCTTCAACGAGCAGGAGACAATGATCCGGCGATGGGGCGAGGACGGATGACACGATGACGGCGCCGGGCGTCCTGCACGACATCACGCCGACCCAGTGGAGGGTTCTGCTCGCCGCCATGCTCGGCTGGATGCTCGACGCGATGGACGTGATGCTCTATGCGTTCGCGCTCACCACGATCCGCGCCGAGTTCTCCTTGAGCGGCGCTCAGGCCGGCCTGCTCGCCTCCGTCACGCTCCTTACCTCGGCCGCCGGCGGCCTCGTGTTCGGCGTCATCGCCGACCGCATCGGGCGCGCGCGGGCGCTGCGCTACTCGATCCTCGTGTACTCGTTCTTCACCGCCGCGACGGCAACCTCAGGCACGCTCGCCGCGCTCGTGTTCTGGCGGTCTCTCGTCGGCATCGGGCTCGGCGGCGAGTGGGCGGCGGGCTCGGTGCTGGTGGCGGAGACGTGGCCAGCCGAGCATCGCGGCAAAGCGATCGGACTGATGCAATCGGGCTGGGCGATCGGCACGATCATGGCTGCGCTGCTGGCGGCGATCGTGCTGCCCCGCTTCGGCTGGCGCCCGCTCTTCATGCTCGGCGTGCTGCCGGCACTGCTCACGTTCTGGATGCAGAAGCACGTGCCGGAGCCTGAAGCCTGGCGCCAAGCTCGGGCGCATGCGCCCGCCCGCGCCTGGTCCGGCTTGGTCGAGATCATGCGACCGCCGCTGCTGCGACGCACGTTCGCGGCGACGCTGCTCACAACCTGCGTTCTGTTCGCCTTCTGGGGCCTGTTCACCTGGGTGCCGGCCTATCTCGCCAGCCCGCTCGGCCAGGGCGGCGCCGGGATGAGCCTGGTGCGCTCGACGGCGTGGATCATCCCGCTCCAGCTGGGCGCGTTCTTCGGTTACGTGAGCTTCGGCTGGATCGGCGACCGGCTCGGCCGCAGGCCGGCGTTCACGGCGTTCGTGCTCGCCGCGGCCGTGCTCGTCCCGATCTACGGCCAGGTCGGTCGGCACGAAGCGCTGCTCATGCTGCTCGGCCCTCTGGTCGGCTTCTTCGGCCATGGCTACTTCAGCGTCTTCGGCGCGCTGCTGGCGGAGCTGTTCCCCGGCGCCGTGCGCGGCGCCGCGCAGGGGTTCTGCTACAACGCCGGCCGCGCCGCGAGCGCGCTCGCGCCGCTCACGATCGGCGCTCTCGCCGACGTGCACGGCATTGGCCCGGCGCTCGCGCTCACGTCCGCGTTCTTCGTGGTCGCCAGCGCGCTCATCTTCCTCTTGCCCGAAACCCGCGGCGAGGCCCTGCGTTGAGCGTGATGATTCTGTTTCTTGGCGGCAGGCAGGCGTTGGAAGGTGGATCGTGGCCGTGCGAGCCCTGAGCATCGACCTCAACTGCGACGTCGGCGAACGGCCGGAGGCGCTTCGCAACGGCTCCGAGGAGGCGCTCCTCCGGCTCGTGACTTCCGCCAATATCGCGTGCGGCGGCCACGCCGGGGACGCGACAACCATGGCCGCGACGTTGCGCCTCGCGGCTCACCATGGCGTCGCGCCCGGCGCTCATCCCGGCTACCCGGACCGCGATGGTTTCGGCCGCCGACGTCTCGGTCTCACGCCGGCTGAGATCGAGGAGGCGGTCGCCACTCAGCTCAACGCGTTGGCACAGGCGGCCCGGCGCGAAGGGTGCGAGCTCACGCACGTCAAACCCCACGGCGCGCTCTACAACGATGCGGCACATGAGCCCGAGATCGCGCGTGCGATTGCGCGCGCCGTGAGACGCTTTCGCAGCGACATCCTGGTTTTCGCCCTCGCCGGCTCGCGCGCCCTCGAGGTTTTCGGCGCCTCCGGTCTTGCCGTAGTGGCCGAGGCGTTCGCCGATCGGGCATACGAAGCGGACGGCAGTCTGCGGCCCAGGCAACTCGCCGGCGCGCTGCTCACCGACCCCGCCACGGTTGCGGCACAGGCGCTTGCGATCGCGCGCGACGGCGTTGTGCGAGCCTGGGACGGCGCCGAGGTCCGTGTTGCCGCACACACGCTCTGCCTCCACAGTGACACGCCCGGGGCAATCGCCAACGCCGCCGCCGTCGCGGCCGTGCTCCGGGCGCAAGGCATTCAACTCGCCCCTGCGAAGCCAGTGAGCAGCCAGTCACCCTAGTTGCGACGGGGGTTTGGCGCACGCCTCTTGACATCCCCAACGGACCGTTTCATAGTGCGCGCGGCTAGCAGCACGGGGTTGGGAGCGGGCCGTTCTTGGCATGATGATGTACGCCGCGCACCACCGCTTCCGTACTCAAAAAGCTAGCCGTCGAAGCTTAGGAGGTCGGCACCCGTAGACACGGATCGAGCAAACAAAAGATCGCGCGTCCGAAGAGCTGGCCGATGCCGCGCGCACAACGCAGGTGCCGTACGGTTGCTCGGTCAGCCTGACGCTGTTTGGAGGATGATGGGTATGCGCAAAGCCGCTGTTGCCCCGATCGCAATCGCGCTCGCCGCGGTGCTGCTCTCGAGCGGCTGCTACAAGCTGGAGGCACGCATCGAGCTCAACAAAGGAAACACCTTCTTCAAGAACGAGAAGTACAAGGACGCGTTGATCGAGTTCGAGAACGGTCTGAAGCTCGATCCCAGTCTGACCTTCGCCTGGCGCTCGGTGGCCCTGACCGCGATGACGCTCTATCACCCGGGCAGCGACGACCCCGAAAACAAGCGTTACCTGCAAACTGCAATTGACGGCTTCAAGAGGTACTTGGCGGCCTTTCCCAAGGATCAGAAGGCGCAGGACTTCCTGATGGCGACCTACGTCAATGCGAGCATGTTCGACGAGGTGCTGAAGTACCTGCAGGCTGATCTTGCGAAGCACCCCGGGGATCTGCGTACCAATCGCTCGATCGTGCAGCTCTATCTGCGCACACAGCGAATCAAGGAAGCGTACGACTGGATTGAAAATCACATTCCGAACAAGGACTCTGAGGCCTATTACATCGTTGGCGTGTACTGCTGGGACAAGGCCTACCGGGATCCCACCATCTCGATGCAGGTCCGCGGTGAGTTCACGGAGCTCGGGCTCACGGCGGAGACCAAGGCCCTCAAAGTGCAACCCGAGTACTTCGAGGCGATGATCTACACCAACCTCCTCTATCGCGAGAAGGCCAAGCAGCAGACAGATGAAAAGCTCAAGCAGCAGTACTTCGACAAGGGGGAAGAGTGGCGGACCAATGCGATGGCCCTGCGTGAGAAGCTGAAGAAGCGGCCCGCGCTGGCCCAGTCGTAGCAGGGGGAGCCATGTTTGAAGACAGCCTGATCGCATCGCGAAGGCAGGCGCGCAACAAGATGCAGGCGCTGACCCTGCCGATCGCCCTCATCATCCACGGTGTCGCCATCAGTGGTTTTGTCATCGCCCAGGTCTGGGTGGTTCCGGAGCTGTCTGAGCCGCCGTTGCTGGTGAGTTTCTACCAGGCAGCGCCGCCCCCTCCGCCCCCTCCGCCGCCTCCGAGACCGGTAGCGCCGCCGAAGGTGGTGCAGCCGGCGGCGCCGCAGCAGGTGGTGCAGCCGGTGGTGGTGCCGGAGAAGTTGCCGGGTAAGTCGACGGGCAACGAAGGGGTAGAGGGTGGGGTAGAGGGCGGGGTCGAAGGTGGCGTGGCGGGAGGCATCCCCGGGGGCGTGCCGGGCGGGGTGTTGGGCGGGGTGTTGGGCGGGGTGGTGGACGAACCGCCGATTCGGATTGGTGGTGAGGTGGTGCCGCCGGAGCCGATCAGTCGTCCGCAGCCAATCTACCCGGACATCGCGCGCAAGGCGCGCGTCATTGGTGTGGTGATTATCGAGGCGATCATCGACAAGCAGGGGAACGTGACGGACGCGCGAGTGTTGCGTGGGCTGCCGATGGGATTGTCGGAGGCGGCGACGAATGCGATTTTGAAGTGGAAGTACCGGCCGGCGACGTTGAACGGTCGTCCGGTGGCGGTGTATTTGACGGTGACGGTGAATTTCACCTTGCAATAGACCTTTAGGTCTTTAAGGGGAATAGGAGGAACACGGCATGGAATTCGGACCTTTAGCACTGTGGCAGTCGATGGGTTACATCGCCAAGTTCGTTGTCTTCATCTTGTTGATCTTGTCGGTGTACTCGTTGACGCTCTCGGTCGAGCGGTGGTGGCGGTACCGCAAGGCGAAGAAGGAGTCATTGCAGTTCGCCTTGCTGACCACGCAGTACCTCAAGCAGGACCGGGCACATGACGTGATTGCGGCGTCGAAGAAGTTCAAGTACAGCCACTTGGCGAAGGTGGTCTCGGCGGGTTTGTTGGAGTTCATGGTGGAGGAGCAGAATAGCCCGCTGTCCGGGTATGACGTCATTGAGGCGGCGCGGCGGGCGATTGAGCGGGCAACGTTGATGACCACGGCGGACTTCAAGCGCGGGCTTGGCGGTCTGGCGACGATTGGTGCGACGGCGCCGTTCATTGGTCTCTTCGGCACCGTGGTTGGCATCATCAACGCCTTCCGCGGCATGGCGATCACCGGGTCGGGCGGGTTGGGCGCCGTATCGGCGGGTATTGCCGAGGCGTTGGTGACCACCGCGGTGGGCTTGTTCGTCGCCATTCCGGCGGTGTGGTTGTACAACTTCTTCTTGAACCAGGTTGAGCGCTTCCAGGTGGAGATGTCGAACTCCTCGTCGGAGTTGGTTGACTTCTTCATCAAGAAGCACGGAGGCACCGATGCACTTGGGTCAGCGGCACGCTGAGCACAAGACGTCGGGCATTAGCGCGGGGCAGGTGCAGTCGGACATCAACGTCACCCCGTTGGTGGACGTCTGTCTCGTGCTCTTGATCATCTTCATGGTCGTCACCCCGTTGTTGCAGTCGGGTGTGCCGGTGCTGCTGCCGGAAACAAACAAGCCGGAGAAGTACCCGGAGAATGCGAAGCAGCTCAAGGTGGCGATTCAAGACGACGGCAAGATCTTCGTCAGTCATGACTGGGTGCCGAACCTCTCCGACCTCACGCGCCGCATGGGGGAGATGCTCAAGGAGTTTCCTGACAAAGAGGTCATCGTCAAGGCTGACAAGCGGCTCAAGTACAAGCAGGTGCGGGACGTCATGAAGGCGCTCAACGACGCGGGTTTCACCAAGGTTGGGTTGATCACGACGAAGAAGGGATCGGGGAGTTAGCGCGCCTGTGGTGGCGCCGACGACTCGAGGAGGAGATTCGCCATGGCAATGACGGGCGGCAAGATGGGGGACATGAAGAGCGACATCAACATCACGCCGCTCGTGGACGTGGTGCTGGTGCTGCTGATCATCTTCATGGTGGTGACGCCGCTGCTGCAACGCGGGTATGAGACGAGGGTGCCGCCGAAGGTGCAGACGCAGACCCCGCCGGCGATGGCGGACCAGCTCGTGGTGCGTCTGACCGAGGACGGCATCTTCATCAACCGGGACTATTACACGGAGAGGGAGTTCCCAGTCAAACTCCAGGAGCTCACCCGCGGCCGGGAGTCCAAGGTCGTGTTCTTCGCGGCTGATGGCGAGATCCAGTACGATCGCGTCGCCCGCTTCATGGACATGTGCAACGACAACGGCGCCAAGAACCTCGGCATCGTCCTCGAGGATCTCAACCCGACCGCAACCTCGAACACTCAGGTCAAGTAGCAGTAGGCAATAGCGATCATCGCTGAGCCCGCGCCTTCGACGGCGCGGGCTCTCGTGTTTCTTCCCGGCCGTGCGCTTGCCCTCCTCCCTTTCGCTACGACCCCTCATGAATAATCCGGGCTAAGCTAGCGCGGTGCGTCCCTACCTGCGTGCTGCCGTCGCGTTGATCGCGATCCTCGTAGCGGAGTTGGTCGCGCTCTACCCAGGTGTCTTCACCCGCGGCGAGATCCTGTCCTCGGTTGCCCTCGCGTACGGCATGGCGCCGTGGCGAGGACACCGGCCCCAGACGGAGGCGCCGCTGCGCGGGAACCCGGTGCTCTCCGACGACATGGTGCTGTTTACGCCCTGGGACGAAGCCACACGCGCGGCGCTGCGCGCCTGCGTGGCGCCGCTGTGGAGCCCTGCCAGCGGCTGTGGCATGCCGCTGTTGGCCAACAACCAGTCGGCCGTGCTGGCGCCGACGCAGGCGCTGCGCCTGCTGTGGGATTCGCCCCGCGCACGCACATTTGGCCTACTGCTGAAGGTACTCATTGCCGGCGCCGGCATGCTCCTTCTGCTCGCCCGTCTGGGCGCAACGCCAGGTGCGGCACTGGTCGGTGCGCTGGCCTGGGCCAACGCAGCCGCGGTGACGCTCTGGCTGCTCTACCCCCTTGCCGAGACTGCGGCGTGGTTCTCCTGGGTCGTGCTCGGAGTCTTCCAGGTCCTGGGCGTCGGCAGGCCGCCGCGGCGCGCTGGCGTTGTCACGGTTGCGCTCGGAGGTGCGGCGATGCTGCTGGCCGGACACCTGCCGACCGCGCTCCAGCTCACGGTCGCCCTGGCCGGCAGCGCGACTGTGCTCATCGTGGCCAGGCGCGAGCGCCTTCGCATGCTGCCCCGCCTGCTGCTCGCCGCGCTGTTCGCCGGCGCTCTGGCCGCGCCTCAAATCCTGCCGACGCTGAGCTACATTCAGCGGTCGCACGCGCTCGCGATGCGCGGCGGCCCGACCCCGGCTTCCTCAATCCACCTGCCGGTGACTGCGGCTTGGAGCTGGCTGGTGCCGCGCGGCTTCGGGTCGCCCGAGACCATCGGCTATTCAGGGCCGCTCAACTTCAACGAGGCCACGGCGAGCGTGGGCCTCGCCGCGCTGGTCCTCGCTGCACTGGCGCTCATCCTCGCGCCCGGTAGGAAAACCCTGGCCCTCGCCACGCTCGCCGGCGGCTGCACCCTGATCGGGTACGGGTTTGTCCCGGCGCTCTGGCTGCTGGCGAAATTGCCGGTGCTGCGGTGGGTCGCGTCCCAGCGCTTTCTCATCCTGGCGCAGTGGGCAGTTGCGGCGCTCGCCGCGTTTGGCATCGATAGCCTGGGCAAGGCGCCGCGCCGGCGCGCCCTGTTCGCGGCGCTCACCGTGGCCAGCCTCGCGTTCCTGGCAATCAGCCTGCACCCGATCGCGCGTGGACCCGAGAGCGACCCCCGCGTCGTTTTCGGGTCGCAGGCCGTCGTCCAAGCCGCCGCCGAGGGCGCCGTCATCGCCCTGGTGCTCGTGCTTGGCGCGCTCGGCTGGCGCCGCTGCGCCGTGGTCGGGCTGGCCGCCGCCACGCTGGTGTCGGGGTTCCTGCTTGCCGACGGATTCAACCCCACCATCCCGGCCGCAGCGGTACCCGGCCCAACTGACGCTACCAACGCACTCGAGGTCGCCCGTGGCGGCGGACGGGCGCTGCCGATCGGTTGGGTGATGCGACCAAACACCGGTATTCTCGCCGGCGTTCCGACCGTGACCGGCATCGACGACCTCATCCCCGAGCGCTACCACCTCTTCACCCAGGTGGCCGGGTTGAGTCAACTCGACCGCACCCGGACGGTGACGCCGGCGGCCGCAGCGCTCCTGCGCCGCGCCGGCGCGACCGTCGTGCTCGCCGACCGGGCCCCGACCGGTTCGGGAGTGCATGCAATCCCCGGTTTCGAGGGTCCGCACCTCTGGGCCGCAACGCTGACCGGCGCCCACCCGATCTCCGCCTGGTACCCCGCTACCGTTGCGGTGGCCGGCCCAGGCGAGGCGTTCACCGCGCTCGCCGAGAACCGCCTTGCCGACGACGACACAGTGCTCATCGAAGGCGGCGCCTCGTTCCAGCCGGCGCAGCGTGGCGCGCGGGCCGCACTCGCGCTCGAACGTCCAAGCCCCAACCGCATGACGGTGGCGATAGCCCAGCCAGCGGACGGCGTCGTCGTCGTGCGCGAGCTTGCCGACCCAGGCTGGCGCGTTTCGGTCGACGGTATGCCGCGGCAACGCCTCGTCGCGGACGGCATGTTCCTCGCGGTGAACGTCCCGTCTGGCGCGCATCGCATCGTGTTTGAGTACCAGCCAGCCGAGTTCGTCGCCGGCGCGACGCTCGCGGGCGTGGCGTTGCTTGCGCTCGCGGCGTGGCTCCTCGTTCCGCGCTATCTAAGCAGCACACGCAGGAAGGCAACCGCACCCGCATAGGCTTCGACCGCTTCGCTTTGGCGCGGGCCTGCGACGTTGAGGACACGCACCTTGTGTGCCGCAAGCCAGTCCCGAGCCCCGTCACACTCCAGCCGAGCGCTCAGATCGATGACGAGGACCGGCTTCCCGAGGCGGACGGCTTCCCGGACGGTGCGCGCGCTGCCGCCCCGCGGCTCACCCCAAGCGAGGACCAGCGTGCCATCCGCATCGCGCACGTTCCAACTCGTGCGCTGGCGATAGTCCGGCGATGGGGTCTCACGCAACGGGTAGTGTGGCGGGACGGTGCCGTCTTCGGCGCGCCGACCGCGAGGGCACCAGCCGCCGCACGCCAGCCCAAGCTCGAGCGCGACATCAAGCGCGGCGCGGTCCACGCCCGTCTGTCCCCCAGAGACGACCGTTGCGACGACCCCGCCCGGCATTGTGCGTTGTCCCTGGCGCCGCCAGGACCTGCCAGAGCCTAGCACGCGCCTGGGGGATCCCACCGGGGTCGTGTATCATTCGGCCGATGGCTCATCCCTTGAGAATCGCGGTGGGCGCCGATCACGCCGGCTTCGAGCTCAAGGACAGCCTGGTCCAGCACCTCAAATCCCTCGGTCATGCGGTGCACGACTGCGGCACGCACGGGAAGGATCCCGTTGACTACCCGCGCATCGCTGCCGCCGTCGCACGTCTCGTCGCCATGGGTGCTGCCGACTTCGGCATCGTGGTAGACGGCGCCGGGATCGGTTCCGCGATTGCGGCCAACAAGGTCCCAGGGGTGCGCGCCGCGGCGTGCAACAACGAGGTCCTGGCCCGCAACAGCCGCGAGCACAACGACGCCAACGTGCTGACGCTCGGCGCCTCGCAGGTCACGGCGGCGTCCGCTCGGCGCATCGTGGACGTCTTCCTGCGGGGCGAGTGCACCGTCGACCGCCACCGCGCCCGCGTTCAGCTCATCCGCGAGCTCGAGGCCGAGACGCAGACCGGCGGCCTGGGTGCCGACGACGTGAACCGGATCGCCGAGCGCGTCCGCGAGCTCCTCGGACACGGTGAGCCTGCCGACCACGTTGCCGCCGTGCTCGCGCCCGAGCAGCTCGCCAAGCTGATTGACCACACCCTGCTTCGTCCCGAGGCGACCCAGGCGGACATTGAGAAGCTATGCGCGGAGGCGCGCCGCTTCGGCTTCTACTCGGTGTGCGTCAATCCGTCCTACGTCACGCAGGCGAAGGCGTTGCTGCGCGACAGCAAGGTGAAGGTCTGCTGTGTCGTGGGCTTCCCGCTCGGCGCCCAGCCTGCCGAGATCAAGGCGCTTGAAGCGCGGCGGGCGATACGCGAGGGCGCCAGCGAGATCGACATGGTGATCAACATCGGAGCGCTCAAGAGCAACGATGCCAGCACTGTCTTCAAGGACATCCGTACCGTGGTCGAGGTGTGCAAGGAAGGCCGCGCTGTCAGCAAGGTCATCCTCGAGACCGCGCTCCTGACGGACGACGAGAAGGTGCGGGCGTGCGAGCTCGCGATGCGTGCCGGCGCCGACTTTGTGAAGACGTCTACCGGCTTCACCGGCAGCGGTGCGACGCCCGAGGACGTTGCCCTGATGAGCCGCACCGTGGCGCCGAAGAAGCTTGGCGTGAAGGCCTCGGGCGGCGTGCGCACATATGCCGACGTGTTGCGTATGGTGCAGGCTGGCGCCACCCGGGTCGGTTGCAGCGCGAGCGTCAAGATCATGGAAGAAGCGCTGGCGCAGGTCGGAGGGAGGGGGTAGGACTATGGCCGAGCTGCGTTGCTACGTCTTCCTTGATAGCTTGCAGCCGCAGTTTGCCTCGTTTCTCGGGAGCGTGGCGCAGGGGTTCCTGCCGGTCCCTGGACAGGCTTCGCTGTTCGTCGAGATTGCGCCCGGCATGGATATCATGCGCGTCACCGACGTGGCCCTCAAGGCTACCGATGTGCGCCCAGGCATGCTGATTATCGAGCGCCTCTACGGCATGCTCGAGCTCCATTCCGAATCGCAGGCCGACGTGCGCCAGGCCGGTCAGGCCATCCTCCAGGCGCTCGACCTCAAGGAGGAGGACCGCATCAAGCCCCAGATCGCCGCCAGCCAGGTGATCCGCAACATTGCCGACTATCACACCCAGTTGATCAACCGCACGCGGCACGGCAACATGATCCTGCCCGGGCAGACGCTCTACGTGCTTGAGGTGGCCCCGGCCGGGTATGCCGCCATCGCCGCCAACGAGGCGGAGAAGGCAGCCGAGATCAACGTCCTGGAGGTGCGCGCCTTTGGCAGCTTCGGCCGCGTCTATCTGGGAGGTGAGGAGAAGGATATTGACGTTGCGTACCGCGCCGCTGAGGCCGCGATTGCCGCGGTCCGGGGGCGCGCAGCCAAAGTTGGCGTAGCCTAGGACGATGCCCCACGCCGGTCCGGCGTAGGCAGGCAAGGAGGAAGAGACATGCCAGAAGCGCTTGGGATGATCGAGACCAGGTCGTTCCCCGCGGTCGTGGAGGCCGCTGACGCGGCGGTCAAGGCCGCCAAGGTTGAGCTCGTTTCCTACGAGAGGACCGGTGGAGGCTACGTCTCCGTCATTGTGAGGGGCGATGTAGCCGCGGTCAAAGCTGCCTGCGAAGCCGCTCAGGTCGCCGCCGGTCGCGTCGGAGAGGTTGTGGCCGTGCACGTCATCGCCCGCCCCCACGTCAACGTCGACCTCGTCATGCCGTTGGGCCGAGCGGCCGAGGCCAAGGCGGGCAAGGCCAAGTGAGGCTGACGCGCCGTCATTCGTCCAGATGACCGGCGCGTTCCGGAGAGGCGCCCCATGCTGCTCGCCAAAGTGGTTGGGACTGTAGTCGCAACCCAGAAAGAGGGCAACCTCGAGGGGCTCAAACTGCTCCTCGTGCGACCCGTCGACGAGGGCGGCCGTGAGAGCGGCAACCACCTGGTCGCCGCCGATGCCGTCGGAGCCGGCCCCGAAGAGATCGTGCTTGTGGCCTCGGGGAGCTCGGCCCGGCAGACCCGGCTCACCGACAAGCGCCCGGTGGACGCGGTCATCATGGCCATTGTTGACTCCGTGAGCATTGGCGGGGTGACCAAGTACAAGAAATGACCGGCCCAGCGCATCCGGCTCTGCCCAAGCGGCGCGGTGGCCACGGCCGTGCCGATCACCGAGGTTTCTCGCGCCTCGGACCCGGGATCAGGCTGCGAAGCCCGGAAGCCCCCCAGGCCCGGGTCGCCTCCGGCCTTCGCACTTGTGAGTTCGGAAAGCGATCATTCAGGCGGCGCGTGCATGGCTAGGCTGACCGAGCAGGAGATCGAGGCCATCGCGCGCCGGATCGCCGCCGATGTCGGCGGTAAACCCGCGCCGCCTGAGGGTCTGACGCCGCATTCGGCTGATCCCACGCCGGGCGTGTTTGCGTCGGTGGACGAAGCTGTGGTGGCGGCAGCGCACGCACAGCGCGTTTTCGTTGCGCTCCCGCTGCGGGTACGGGCGCGCATCCTTGCCTCGATGCGGGAGACGATGCTCGACAGCGCGGAGGCGCTTGCTCGAGCCGCATGGCAGGAGACCGGGTTCGGCAGGGTCGAGGACAAAACCGTGAAGAACCGTCTCGTCACCGAGAAGACGGCGGGCCTGGAAGAGCTCTACCCGGAGTCTGTGACCGGCGACCATGGTCTCATGCTGATGGAGCCGGCGCCGTTCGGCGTCATCGGCGCGATCACGCCCTCCACCAACCCGACTTCGACCATCATCTGCAACGCGATCGGGATGCTCGCGGCGGGCAACAGCGTGGTGTTCAACGCGCACCCCGCTGCCAGGTCGTGCTCGATGCAGACAGTGGCGCTGCTCAACACCGCGATCACGGCAGCCGGCGGGCCGCCAAACGTGGTGACGTGCCTATCTCACCCGACCATTGAGAGTGCCCAACAGGTGATGCGTCACGGGCGGGTGCGTCTGCTCGTCGTCACCGGCGGCGGCGCGGTGGTCAAGGCCGCCATGGCCTCCGGCAAGCGGGCGATCTGTGCCGGGCCGGGCAACCCACCCGTCGTGGTCGACGAGACCGCAGACATCGCCAAGGCGGCGCGCGACATCGTGCTCGGCGCCTCGACCGACAACAACATCATCTGCGTCGACGAGAAGGAGGTCATCTGCGTCGCCTCGGTCGCCGACGCCCTCGTCAAGGCCATGTGCGAGAGCGGCGCCGCACTCATCGCGCCGTCGTTGTTGCAGGCGCTGGAGGGTCTCATCTTCACCGAGCTCCACGGCCCGCGCCAACCTGCCCAGCTCAACCACGACCTCATCGGCAAGGACGCAGCGCTCATCCTGGGCAGGATCGCCATGAGCGTGCCCGACACCGTGCGTGTTGGCATTGTCGAGGTTGACGAGAGCCACCCCCTGCTGTGGACCGAACAGATGATGCCGATCTTGCCCATCTGCCGCGTGCCTGACGCGTCTCGCGCCATCACGCTGGCAGTCGAGGTTGAGGGCGGCAACAGACACACAGCGGTCATGCACTCGAAAAACCTCGACAACCTCTCGCGCATGGCGAAGGAGTGCGACTGCTCGATCTTCGTCAAGAACGGTCGCTCCCAGGCCGGCCTCGGGCTTGACGGTGAAGGGAGCTGCTCGTTCACGATTGCCAGCCCGACTGGCGAGGGAATGACGGGACCCCGCTCGTTCTCACGCTGGCGCCGCTGCGTGCTGGTGGACCACTTTCGGATCACATGATGAAAAAGCACCCAGCTCTCGCCGTGCTCGAGTTCTCGGATATCCCGATCGGGATGAGCGCCACCGACGCGATGGCGAAGAAGGCGCCGATTGCCTTCGTCAGGTGCGGCACCGTGACCCACGGCCGCTACCTGACCATCATTGGAGGCACCACGGCTTCGGTCGCCGAGGCGCTCAAGGAGGGGGTGTCGTGGGGCGGCAGCAGCGTGGTGGACTGGGTGCTGCTGCCCGACGTCCACCAACAGCTCTACGAGGCCATGCTGGGCCAGCGCCGGCCCGTCGGAGGCGGGGCGCTCGCCATCCTCGAGACGGCTACCGTGTCGGCCAATGTCCGCGCAGCGGAAGTGGCGCTCAAGGGCACACCCGTCGTCCTGATTGAGATCCGGCTTGCCGACTCCGGCCTCTCTGGCAAAGGGTTGAGCGTCGTCCAGGGCGACCTGCACGACGTTGAGGCGGCCGTGCAGCTGGCGACAAAAGCGCTCACGGAGCATGGCCGTGAGCTTCGCTCCACCGTGATTCCGAGGCCGCATGAGGCGCTCACGCACGCTGTTGACGACGGCACCCACTTCGGCGCCGCCAAGCTCCTCGACCTGGACGGAGAGGCAGAGTAATGCTGCTCGGACGGGTCATCGGAATCGTGGTTCCTTGCGTCGTGACCGAAGGGCTCGAAGCCACGCCCATGCTGTTCATGCAGCCGCTCGACACAAACGGGCAGCCGAAGGGGCGAGCGCTGGTGGCGGCGGACGCCACCCGCATGGCGGGGCCGGGCGAGCTTGTCTATTACGAAGGCGGGCGTGAGGCGGCGCTCGCCCTCAATCCCTGGTTCGTGCCGGTGGACCACACGATCATCGGCATCGTGGATGACCTCCACCTCGCAGCCGAGGCGTCCAAGACATGACGGCCGGCGTCGTTCTCGACGAGGTGTGGCCGTGATCGTCGGGACTGTGATTGGCGAGATCTATTCGACCATCAATCACCCCTTCTACGACGGCAAGAAGCTGCTCGTCGTCGGGAAGACAGATCCCCAGGGGGCGCTCACCGGCGACTACATCATCGCGGTGGATGTAGTGGATGCCGGCGCCGGCGAGCGTGTGCTGGTGCTCGACGAGGGCAACGGCGCACGCCAAGTGTTTGCCTCCGCCGAGGCGCCGGTGCGCTCAGTTGTCGTCGGCATCATCGACCACATCGTGGCTTCCTGAAGTGCGTGCGGGCACCACTCCGCAACTCTTTTCCCGCGCTTGACTTAGCCGCCAGGAGTACCGGATTCATTGCCCTCGCCGGGGCGGGCGCTCGTGCGCGCCTGCCGGGGGGTGCGGGCAAGAAACCTTACCGACCCGGCTGCGTACTCAGGAGCGTGAACGGGCTTGGCGCCAGCTTCGCCTTTCCTTTCCGCGACGCGGCGTGGCTGCGCCGCGCGCTGGTGGGTGCGGCCCTCGAGGCGTTGCCGATCCTCATGGCCCTGCCGCTCCTGCTCCAGGTGCTGCATCGTCCGCGGCATCTACACGTGGTCGCGCTGCTGCCGTTCCTGCCGGTGCTGGTCGTGGTCGCGCTGGCGACGCGCTTTCTCGTGCTGGGCTACCTCGTGCGGACCGCCAAGGGCACCCTTGACGGCACGCTCACCGGGCTGCCCCCGTGGGACCAGATGGGCAGGGATCTTGTCGCCGGCCTCATGATCTGGCTCCTGAGCATCGCGCTCTGGCTGCCGGCGGTGGCGGTTACCGCTGCGGTGACGCTCTTGACCGTAGCGGCGAGCGCTCCCTCCTTGGCGTGGCTGCCGATCGTGCTGGTCGGCGTGCCCGCGGCCCTGGTCACGATCTTCTACCTGCCGGCAGGCCTGCTGGCCACGATTGCGCGCGAGGATGCCACGGCTGCAGTGGATTTCCACCACAACCTGGGCGTCGTTGGCGCCGCTTTCGGACCCTACGTGCTGGCGTTCCTCGTCGCGATCAGCGCCCAGATCCTAGCCCAACTTGGCCTGCTGCTCTGTTGTGTGGGCATTCTCGCCACCCGCTTCATCGCTCACTGCGTCGCTGTGCACGCCTTTGCGACCGCCTACCGCGAGGGCGTCGCTCTCAGCACGCCCCGCGTCTAGCCCGGACTATTCACGAAGGTGCCTACTGCGGCCGCGGATGTGGCCGCCCTAGCGGGCGTACTCGGGCTTCGCCTCCTGCGGCGTACGGGACAGTACGCCTCGGATTCTCAGCCCTACGTGCACCCACCATGACAGCCACCTCCGCACCCTCGCTACGGCCCCTCATGAATAATCCGGGCTAGCCAAGCCTCCGGATTACCCGGCCTCGTGCCTGGCTGTGGCGACAAGTCGGCTGTAGACCGCAAGACCCACCGCTGACACGATGCCAAGCGCCATGATCCCACCGAAGAAGATCGGGAAGCTGGGGTTGAGGTGGGCCGCGACCCGGTCGGTGACGAAGCGCTGGTACAGGAATCCGGCCCACGGGCCGGCGTAGAGGTTTCCCAGGAAGATCGCGAAGAACGAGTAGCCGAGGTAGACCGCAACTTGGCCGGTCGGGGCGATCGTGCCGCAGTACTCAAAGAAACGCGCCGAGCAGATCATCTCGCCCACCGACCAGACCACGATCCCGAGCGCCACAATGCCTGCTGCCGGTGACAGCGCCGGGAAGATCCAGGCGAGCGAGCTGATCGCGGTGCCAATCAGCATGGCGGTGAGCGTGCGCCAGCGCCGCGTCAGGTAGCTTGCGGCGGCCTGCAGCACCACGATGAGGAGCGCATCGAGCGAGACAAAGACCTCAGGGTTGAGCCAGTGACCCGCCCACGCCGTCACTGGCACGAGGCGGTCGATGCTCGCTTCGACCGCAGCCAGGTTGGTGAAGCTCTCGACGTAGAGCGGCATGAAGCCGAACAGAACATCCATCATGCCCCAGAACCCGGAGAAGATCACCAGCAACAGCACGAAACGCCAGTTGCCGAGCACAAGCACCATCTCGGCCAAGACCTTGCCCACCGACTTGCCGGAGTTGCGCTCCTGGGCGCTCACCGGCTCGCGGTAGGCGACGATCGCCTGCACAAACATCAGGGCGCAGGCGGCCGCGGAGACCCAGAACACGTAGCGGAATTCGGTACGGTTGCGCACCTGCGCCGCAATCACGGGCCCGATCAGGCCGCCCGCGTTGACGACCATGTAGTAGAGGCCGAACCCGACCGGCCGCGTGCTGCCCTCCTCGGTTGTGCGCGTGACCGTCCCCGAGATCGTCGGCTTGATGATCGACCCGCCCACGGCGATGAGGCCAAGCGCGGCGCAGATGACAGGAAAGCTGCGCGAGCTCCCGAGCAGCCCGTAGCCGCCGGTCAGGGTGGCGAATGCGATGATCAGCGCCGGCTTGTAGCCGAAGCGGTCGGCGAGTGCCCCGGCGAACAGGGGCAACAGGTAGAGAGCACCGCTGAAGACGCCGTAGACGACGCCATAGAGATCGGGCCGGATGCCGATATGCTGCACGAGATAGATGCCGAGGACGAGCACCATGCCGTAGTAGGCGAGCCGCTCGAAGAGCTCCATCACGACGGCCGAGTAGAGCGTGCCGGGCAGTTGGCGGACGAGCGCAAGCTTCATCAGGCCTCCGTGGCTCCGGGCGCGGACAAGCTCCTAGGGCGCGGCGGCGCTGGCGATCTCAAGCACGGTGGCCGAGCCCGACGCGTTGTCATCCGCCCCGGGCAGCAGCGCCGGCCAGTCTCTTCATCACCATTGCAGTCCTCCCAGCGCCCAGCATCACCCGGGCGGCGCGGTCACGAGCGCCCGCCACCACGCCGGGACGCGGTCGTGAGGCAACGTCTCCTGCGCACCGCTCTTGAGATCCCTGGCGGTGACCACGCCGGTGCGCATCTCGTCGTCTCCAAGCATGAGCACGGCCCGGAAACCGTCCTTGTCGGCCCGCTTGAGTGCAGCCTTGAGCGAACGCCCCGCGACCTCAATCTCCAGCGTCACCCCGGCCCGCACCCAGGCGCGTGCGAGCTCCAGCGCCCGCTCGCGCGCCGACGCCCCGAGCGGCACGAGGTAGAGGCGCGGCTGGGCAAGAACCGTTTGTCTGAACCGTTCCGGCAGAATCTCGATCAGCCGGTCTTCCCCAACCGCGAAGCCGACCCCCGGTACCACCGGACCGCCGAGGTCAGCGATGAGGCGGTCATAGCGGCCACCGCCGCAAATCACGGTGTTTAACCCAAGCTGCGGCGAGACCACCTCGAAGACGGTGCGCAAGTAGTAGTCGAGACCCCGCACGAGCCGAGGGTTACGCTCGATAGTGATCCCAAGTCTCTGCAACTGACCCTCGACCTCGAGGACATGCAGGCGGGACGTCTCGCTCGCCACCGAGTCTACGGTCGGCAGCTCGACCGCGATCGCTTGGCAGCCCGGCATCTTGCAATCGAGGACGCGAAGCGGGTTCTCCACCAGCCGCCGCTGGCAGTCGCCGCACAGCGCCGCGCGCTGCGGTAAGAGGGCGGTGCGCAGCGCCTCCTGATAGCGGGTGCGGTCCTCGGGATCACCGAGGTTGTTGAGCTGGATCACGAGGTCGGAGAAACCGAGCCGGACGAAGAACTCGTGCATCGCCGCGATCGCCTCGGCATCGGCAAGTGCGGTGTCTACGCCGATGATCTCAAGGCCAATCTGCGCGAACTGGCGGTAGCGGCCGTGCTGCATGCGCTCGTAGCGGAACATCGGGCCGAGGTAGTAGAGACGGAGCGGGTGCGAGCGGTCGTGCAGGCGGTTCTCGATCCATGCCCGGGCGACGCCCGCCGTGCCCTCAGGCCGCAGTGTGAGCGAGCGACCGCTGCGGTCCGGGAAGGTATACATCTCCTTGTGGACGATGTCGGTCGTCTCCCCGACGGAGCGCACGAAGAGCTCGGTCGCCTCGAATACAGGGGTGCGGATCTCTTCCCCGCCGAAGGCGCCGAAAACGTCACGAGCAACGCTCTCAACCGCCTGCCAGAGCTGCGTTTCCGGCGGCAGCAGGTCGCGCGTCCCACGCGGTCGTTGGATCACGGGCGGCGCTCCAGCGCGCTGGACGCGAGTTCGCGCTCGTCGTCGGCGGCGAGGTAGCGCGCCTTGAGATCAAGGTAGACCTGGACGCCGCGTCGCACGTGCGCCACCTCTTCGTCGGTCAGCTCGCGCCAGAGCTTGGCAGGCACCCCGGCCGCGAGCGTCCGCGCGGGGATCACCATGCCGGGAGGGACAAGGGCGCCGGCGCCGACCATCGCCTCCGGCCCGACCACAGCGCCATTGAGCACGGTCGCGTGCATGCCGACGAGCGCACCGCGCTCGATCCGGCAGCCGTGCAGAATCGCGGCATGCCCGACCGTCACGTCCTCGCCCACCAGGGTCGGGAAATCGGGCTCGTCGACATGGATCACCACGCGATCCTGGAGGTTCGAACGAGCGCCGATACGGATCGGCTTGAGGTCAGCACGCAGCACGGCGCCGTACCAAACGCTGACATCGTCCGCGAGCTCGACGTCACCGACGAGAACCGCGTCCGAGGCCACGAACACCCGCTCGCCGCTGCGCGGAACCCTGCCCGAATAGCCGCGCACCCGCATCGCACCCCCCTTCCCGGCCGGCCACGCTAACACACAGCAGCGACACGAGCAACGCGCCAGAGCTAGGGGCGGGCGCGGCGGATTGTGGAAGTCTCGTTCACGGCGTGCTCTGGAAGTGGAGTCAGTTCCGAGGAATACACGTAAAGTCTTGCCTTGCAATCACTTGTACCATCGCACTGCGCGCAGTGCACGATGCATAACCCCTTGAAATAGGGGGGGTTTGCCCGGCTTCCGCTGCTTTTTCCGCAGGATTTTCCGCATATTCTGCGGAAACTTCACCCCGCCAGCACGCCCCATTCGGCCGGTACCTCAAAGGCACCGCGGCGGACAAGCCGCGCCGGCGCCCCGGTGACGTCAATGATCGTGGACGGCAGGCCACCCTGGGTCGCACCGCCGTCGAGCAGGACAGCCACACCGCCGGCAAAGGCGGCGGCGACCGCGTCGGCGGTAGCCAACGCCTTGCCGCCACTGCGGTTCGCGGAGGTCGCGGTGAGCGGCCCCACGTCGGCGAGCAGGCGCCGGAGGAGCGCGTGCCCTGGCACCCGTACCGCGAGGGAGCCGAAGCGGCCAGGCCCACCGGCGCGCTCGAGCACCACCGTCAGTGGGGCCGGCCAGACCTCTTCCAGCCGTCTGCGCCAGAGCGGGGGGATGCGGACCAGACCGGCAAGCTGCTCGGTGGACGCGCCCACGACAGGAAGTGCCTTCTCCGCTGGCCGTTGCTTGAGGGCGAAGACGTGGGCCACCGCCGCGACATCGTGTGGGTCCACCGCGAGGCCGTAGAACGTCTCGGTCGGGAAAGCGGTGACGCTATGCGCGGCGACAGCGGCGCGCACCGCCTTAACCGCCGCGGACAGGTGCTCCGACAGGGTGAACGGCAGACGCTGCATCAGGTCGAACGCAGCAGCTCGCGGGCGTGCTGGCGGGCGGCAGGCGTCGCGGCCGAGCCCCCGAGCATGCGCACGATCTCCTCCAGTCTCGCCTCACCAGCGACCGCGGCCACCCTGGTCACGGTCCGTCCACGCGCGCTCTCCTTACGCACCACGAAGTGCGCGCCTGCGCGCCCTGCGACCTGCGGCAAGTGCGTCACGACCAGGATCTGGTCCCTGCGCCCGAGTTCGGCCAGCAGGACGCCGAGTTCGTCCGCCACGCGCCCCCCAATGCCAGCGTCCACCTCATCGAAGAGCAGCGTCAACAGATCGCGCCCGGAAACGCTGTCGCGCAGCACCGTACGCATGGCCAGGTGAATCCGAGACAGCTCCCCGCCGGAGGCGATGCGTGCCATCGAGCGCGGCTCCTCGCCGGGGTTTGGCGAGAGCTCGAACTCGCCCGTGTCGATGCCGTCGGCCGCGGGCGCGACGCGGATCCCTGCCACCGTGAGCGCGCCGTTCTCAGCTTCGCGCAGGCGCATCGCCAGGCCGAGCCGGACCTTTGCCATGCCCAACGCCGCGAGCACGTCGACGACGCGGGTGCAAAACGCCTTCGCGGCCGGTACACGCGCCTGCGAGAGCGTCAACGCGTGCTTCAGGTAGATCGTAGCCCGCTCGCGCTCCTGCTCCTCGAGGCGGGCGATGTCGTCCTCGACCGCGTCGAGCTGAGTGCGTTCCTCCACGAGACGGCGGTGGTGCGCGAGGGCTGCCGCAATCGAGCCACCGTACTTGCGCCCGAGACGCTCCAGCAGTGCCAAGCGTGCCTCCACGGCTTCGAGCCGCAGCGGATCCGGACGCACGCGGTCAGCGATCCCCAACAGCGACCGATCAGCCTCCTCGGCCAGTACGCGCGCCTGGTCGAGGTCATCGGCGGTGTCCGAGACCGCGATCCCGAGTGTGACGAGCTCCCGCACGGCGCGCGACGCGCGCGCCAAGCCGACGGTCCCGCTATCACCGCCGAGAGCGCCACGCGCGGCCGCCACCAGCTCGCCGATCCGCTCGGCATGCTGAAGAAAGGCGCGCTCCTCGCGCACGCGCTCCTCATCGCCATCCTCGGGCCGGGCCTCTTCGATCTCCCGGAGTTGAAACGCGATCACATCGAGCCGGTCTCGGCGCGAGGCCAGGGCAAGGCGCTGGGCGGCGAGCCGGTCACGGATCTCCTGCCACGCCCCGAAAGCTGCCGCGACCCCTTCGCGCGCCTCGCTCAGACCGCCGGCCGTGTCGACGAGGCCGATGTGGGTCGTGGGGTCGGTCAGACCGCGCTGCTCGTGCTGCCCGTGGATGGCGAGCAGGAGCGGTGCGAGGCGCTGCAGCGTGCCGATCGTGACCGGCACGTCGTTGATCCAGGCGCGCGAGCGCCCGGCGCTCGAGACCTCGCGCCGGATCACGAGCTCGTCTGCGGTCTCAACGCCGACCTCGCCCAGCAGAGTTCGAGCGGCCGCGTTCTTCGGGGCGGCGAAACATCCCTGCACCGTGAGACTGCTGCGGCCGCCGCGCACCTGCTCGGCGTCCGCGCGCTCGCCCGCTAGGAGTTGCAGTGACTGCACAAGCAGCGACTTCCCTGCCCCGGTCTCGCCCGTCAGAACGATGAACCCGGGCGGCAGCTCGACACGGAGAGTGTCGATGATCCCGAGGTCGCGGACTTCCAGCTCGCGCAGCATGGTGACGTGATGCTAATCGGCGACGGCGGCCTTTGCAACGAGATCACCGGCAACGGCGAGGCAAAGGCGTTCCGGATCAATGTGTCGCCGTGCTGCCTCCACGACGTCCTCGCGTCCAAGCGTGAGTACGCGCTCTGTGATGCGGTCGAGCTCCTCGGTCGCGAGGCCGTGCCGCGCCAGGTGCAGCAGCTCGTGCGCCATGCCGGCGGGCGTGGCGAGCGAGACGCGGTAGGCGCCGGCAAGTGCCTCGCGCTCATCTGCGAGCTCTTCCTCGCGCGGCCCTTCGGCCACGAAGCTCGCCACCTCCTCCCGGACAGCCGCCGTCGCCCGCGCGAGGTCGGCCGCCCCGACGGAGAAGCTCACCGCCCAGGGGCCGTCCAGCAGCGAGGCGCCGAAGAAGCGCGAGATGACGCCGTAGGTCAGTCCTTCCGCGTCGCGCAAACGTCTGCCGAGCCGGGAGGAGAGCGTGGAGTGGCCGAGAATGGCGTTGCCGAGCTGGGCGGCGAGGTAGTCCGGATCGGCACGTCGGAGGCCGCCCGGGTGACCCAGCAGCACATCGAGATTCGGCTTGTCCGCCATCGCCACGCGTGCCTCGTGTGGCGACACCTGCGCCGCGCTGCGGCGCTCGATCTCCGGCATCGTGTGCGCTCCCACCGGGGCGGAGGCAAGCAAGTCGTTCAGGCGGGCCTCGACCTCGACCGGGTCGAAGTCGCCGACCAGCGCCAGAATCAGGGATGACGCTCCATAGAGCTCGCGGTGGACGGCGACGAGTTCCGCCCGCGTCAGCGCCTCGAGGCCGGCGCGCCTTTGAGCAAACGGCCGCCGATAATGGGGGTGCTCGGGCGGGAAAAGGAGACGGGCGAACACCTCGTACGCGCGCCTGAACGTGTCCTCCTGGGCGTGCGCCAGCTCGCCCAGCCGCAAGGTGCGCAGCTTCTCGACCTCCTCAGCCGGGAATGTCGGCCGCAGCAGCATCTCGACCAGCAAGCCCAGTAGCAGCGGCAGGTGGCGCGCGAGGGCACGGCCTGAGCACGCGACCTCGAAGGGGTTGGCGCTCTCGCCCGAGATGTCGATCTCGATGGCACGATCCTCCAGCATGCGTGCGAGCTCCAGGCGATCGTGCGAGTTTGTCCCGCGCTCGAGCATGTCGGGTACGAACGACACCGCCGACCAGCGTGCCGGCTCGACCAGACCGTGCCCGGCAAAGAGCGAACCCCGCAGGTGCACGGTCGTGTTGCTGTGGCGCGGCAGCATGAGCAAGCGTCCGCCGTTTGGCAGCGCCGTCTCCAGCACCTGCTGTGCGAGTGACGGACGGTAGTGACACGGGCTCGGCGCGGGCGCGCCGGCAGCCGAGCGCGAGGCTCGGGCCCGGCCGCGCACTCGTTTCGGGACGAAGTAGCCGACCGTCACGGCGTCGTCCCGGAAGGTTGCCCGCGCCGCGCGCACAACGTCGTCACTGGTGACGGCACGGATGCGGTCCTGGTAGTCGAGGTAGAAGCGCCAGTTCACCGCCGACACCGCCTCGGTGAACGCCGCCGCGACCTGGCCCGGCGAGTCGCGGTGGAACGCCACGTGTGCCTCCACCTGCGCCCTGGCGCGCTCGAGCTCATCATCCGCGATCCCGTTCTTGGCCAGCAGCGCAAGCTCGCGGCGGATCACTTTCTCCACCTTTCGGTGTCGCGTCCTGGGATGCAGGGTCGCAAAGATCTGCAACAAACCGGGGTCGCGGAGCTGCCACGGCACAGCGATGACGTCGAGACACACGCTGGTCTCAACCAGCCTTTGGTAAAGGCGGGAGGTGACGCCGCCCGCGAGCGCATCGGCGAGGACGGCCAAGGCGTGCGTATCGGGGTGAGCCGCCTCCGGCACGCGCCACGACAGCGCCACCCAGCCCACCTCCCCGACGCGACTGACGGTGAAGCGCCGTTCGCCCTCCTGTCGCGGCTCGCGCGCCTGCACCGCCGGCAACGGTCTGGGCGCCCGAGGAAGCTGGCCGAAGTGCCTTGCCACCAGCTCAAGCGCCTCCGTGCGGTCGAACGAGCCCACGAGCACGAGCGAGGCGTTGTCCGGGTAGTAGAAGGTGTCGTAGAACTCGCGCAGCTTCGTGATTGAGACATTCTCGATGTCGCTACGCCACCCGATCGTGGGATGGTGATACGGGTGCTCCCGAAACGCGATCGCGAATGACTCCTTGAGCAGCGCCTCGAACGGCTCGTTTTCGCCGCGCTCGAGCTCATTGCGGACAACGGTCATCTCGGAAGCGAGGTCGGCCTCCCGCAAAAGCGCGTGGCGCATGCGGTCGGCTTCGATCTCGAGCGCGAGCTCGAGGTGCTCGGGCGGCAGCGTCTCGTAGTAGCTGGTGCGGTCGAACCAGGTCGTGGCGTTGAAGTTGGCACCCACACGCTCGAGCACCCGCGCCACCGGCCGGCCATTGTCGGTGTTGAACTTGCGCGAGCCCTTGAAAAGCAGGTGCTCGAGCAGGTGGGTCGAGCCCGTGTGGCCTGTCGCCTCGTTGCGCGACCCGACGTGGTAGACCATGCATGCCGCCACGACCGGCACGCTCGTGTCCGGCACCAGCAGCACCCGCAGCCCATTCTCCACGAGAGCAAGCTCCTCGACCCCGCGCTCCTGTGCCACCGTGCGAAACAACTTGGCCACGAACACCTCCTGGGCTCGCTATGATAGCTGCCATGATCGACCTACGTTCCGACACCGTCACGAGACCAACGCCCGCAATGCGCCGCGCCATGGCCGACGCCGAGGTCGGCGACGACGTCTACCGTGAGGACCCGACCGTGCGCCGTCTCGAGGAGATCGCCGCCGAGCGGGTCGGCATGCAGGCCGCGCTCTTCATGCCCACGGGCACGATGGGCAATCAGGTCGCCGTTCATCTCCAGACCAGACCCGGCAGCGAGGTCATCATCGAGGCGCGCGGCCACATCTTCAACTTCGAGATGGGCGCGATGGCGGTGTGGTCGGGCGCGCTGCCCAGGCCGATCGTGACCGAGAACGGATTACTCGAGCCCGCGCAGGTCGAGGCGGCGATCAGCCCCCATGTCAGCTACCGCACTCCGACCCGCCTGCTGGCGCTCGAGAACACGCACAACCTCTGGTCGGGGCTTCCGATGGACGTCGAACGCACGCGAGCCCTCGCCGCTATCGCCCACGCCCACGGGCTCGCCGTGCATCTCGACGGGGCGCGCATCTTCAACGCTGCCACCGCCCTTGGCACGAGCGCCGACGAGCTCAGCCGCGACTGCGACACGGTGATGTTCTGCCTCTCCAAGGGGCTTGCCGCTCCGGTCGGGTCAATGTTGTGCGGGACCGCCGACCTGATCGAGGAGGCGGTGCGCGTGCGCAAGCTTTTTGGCGGCGGCATGCGCCAGGTTGGCATCCTCGCCGCCGCAGGCATCGTCGCGCTGAGCGAGATGGTCGAGCGCCTCGGTGAGGACCATCGGCGCGCCAAGGCGCTTGCCGCCGCGTTCGCCGAGATCCCGGCGCTCGAGATCGACCCTGCCCGCGTCCATACCAACATCCTGGTGTTCCGGCTGCGCACGGGCAAGGTGCCCGGAGATGCTTCCGTTGCGCCCTCAGCTCGCTTTGTCGCCGGCCTGCAGCAGCGCGGCGTGCTGTGCGGCGCATTCGGTGCGCACGATGTACGCATGGTCACCCACTACGAGATCAGCGATGCCAACGTCGCGACCGCCGTGCGCGCCGCCCGCGAGATGCTGTCCGCCTAGACAACGCTGGGGCGACCGCCGGCCGCCTCGCTCCACGACCCCAGAACGGCTGAGCTAGCCCGGATTATTCATGAGGGGCCGTAGCGAGGATGCGGAGGTGGCTGTCATGGTGGGCGCACGTAGGGCTGAGAATCCGAGGCGTACTGTACCGTACGCCGCAGGAGGCGAAGCCCGAGTACGCCCGCTAGGGCGGCCACATCCGCGGCCGCAGTAGGCACCTTCGTGATTAGTCCGGGCTAGGCTGCCGTTTCCCCCGCAGCCGGCCGGTCCTTGGCCGCGCGCACGAGCGCGTACACGGTCAGCCCCACGCACACCAGGAACACCGCGAGAAAAAGCGCGAAAACGTCCCACTGCGGCGCCACCGCCGCCTGCTCGGAAGCGCGCGCCGGCTCCAGGTAGAGTGCGCGCAGGGCGTGACGCGTGATCACCATGAACAGCGTCGCCGCGACGATGAGCTCGGCGACCCGCCGCACCCGGCCGCCCTGCTGCACGGGATCTGTGATCTGTGCCAGGACGACGAGCAGCACCACCGTCGCCGCGATGCCGCTCGCCAGCGGCGCCAGGGCCAGTGCGCCGCCGCGCATGAATGAGCGCAGCACGTCCTCCGGCAGCGCGAGCAACAGCCAGAACCCATCCGCGAGCTGCACGATCGTGGCTACGAGCGCGGTGCGCACACCGTAGCGCGCCATCGCGCGACAACTCGTCTCATCGCCACCCCGCGCAGCGCGCCTCACCGCCAGCCAGGCGAGCAACGCTGCTGCCATCGTCACCGCGCCGAGCACGAAGTGCAGGTAGCGTGGGATGAAGGCCGGGTCGGCGAGCGCCGCCCAGACGCGCGAGGCGACCGCCTGCCAGTGCCCCGGCTGCAGATGCAGGAGGTTCACCGCCACCTGGATCGCCGCGATCGCGAGGAAGAGCACGGCCTCGATCGTCAGCAGCACGCTCGCGCCCTTGCCCGCACGCAGCCTGAACTTGGCGATGTAGTTGAGGTAGTACGCAAGCGTGAGCAGCACGACCAGACTGAGCCACGCCCACGCGACGAGCACAGTCGCGGTGTAGAAGAAGCGGCCGAACAGCACCTGCACGAACAGCAGCGGCGCGATGCCGAAGGTGACCGCGAGCGAGATCGCCCACGAGTTGATCTCGACCAGGAGCAGCTTGGTGTCACGACCGCCGCTGCGCGGGCCCGCAAACGCGGCCAACAGCGTGCCGCCCAGGACGGCGTTCATGAACAGCAGGTGGATCAGGAACGTGAGCAGCCACAGCACATGGAACAGCCACGGCGGCCCAGGCAGAGGCGCCGGGTCAAGTGCCGGGAGCAGGTTAGCGGGCATGGGACACCTCCGCGACCTTTGCGGGTTTGAGGCTCATCAGGTAGTCCGTCAATGCCGCGACTTCGTCGTCGGTGCCGACGAGCGGCGGCATGTACGGGTAGTCCAGCTTCTCCGTGGCGATGTGCCCTTCGTGCGCGTACCTCCCCGAGACGTACTCTTTTCCCTCGTCGCGCAAGGTGCCGAGGATGCTGCCGAGCATGTCACGGTCCACCGGCGAGATAATCGCGCGTATCGAGAGGTAGTGATCCACCGTGTGGCAAGAGGAGCACTGGGCCCGGAAGACCGCGCGCCCCTTGCCGACGGGTGTGCCGTCGTTCTCGAGCGCCGCCCAGCCCGCCTTGGCAAGGACACCACGCTGGTTCAGGTCGGCGACCTCGCTTACCAGGATCCCGTTCGAGAACATGAAATCTCGGATCACGAACGGTTTGCGTGAACCCTCGCGCAAGCGCTCGTAGCCGCCAAAGAAGGCGAACGCCGCAAGCAGCGCGAGCGTGGCGACCGGCCAGCGCTGCGCCCGTGGCGCCACCAGGGAGAAGAGCGCCAGCACGAGGTATGTGGTCAAAGCCCAGAGCGCGAAGTGCCGCGTCGTTGCGAGGGCAGTAATGATCGGCTGGGCGCCGGCGAAGAGCGCCTTCACCGAGCCCGGCAGCGCCGCTTCCCACCAGCGATAGCCGCCGTAGGCGAGCAGCGCGCCGATGACCTGGAAGGCCGCCAGCAACCGCACCATCCTGGCCCGGGCCTCACGATCGCGCTCGCGCAGCGCCGCCAGCGTCAGGTACGCGCCCGCCAGGAAGAGGCAGATCCCGGTGCGGAGCGCAAGCCCGGGGATGTACGTCGGGTTGAAGATGCCGTGCCAGAACGAACGCGTCACGAGCCACCTACCCGGCGTGAGCATGAACGAGAGGATCCCCTGGATGATGACGAGCGACATGAAGGCGGCAAAAACGTAGAGCCAGATGATGAGCAGATGCGTGCGCGGCCTGACCTTGTCCCAGGTGGCGTAGTAGAGCAACGCCATCACCACCTCAAGAATGAAGAACCCCCACTCGGCCGCCCATCCCCAGACGTAGTTGTGGATGAGCGCCGATGTCGCCGCCGGTTGCACCAGCCCGATCGTGACCCAGATGCCGACGCCGCTGATGGCGCCGAACACCGTTGACACCAGGATCAGCACCAGCGAGCTGCGTTTGGCGAGGTCACGCCACGCGCGATCGTTGCGACGCACCGCGAGTGTCTCGACCACGGCGATGGCGAAGCCCCCGCCGATGGCGAAGTGCGAGACGAGCACATGCGCGATCGCCACGATCCCGATCAGGACCCCGCCGCCGAACGCCAGGTTCCAGATTGGGTAGTCCACATCCCCCTCCTATCCTCACGGTTTTTGGCAACCGGGAAAAGGCTACCACCGACGGAGGCAGCGCGGAACCGCCGCCCACGGCCAGCCCGGGACCGGTGCGACGCCGCGAGTTGCGCGGTGGCAATGGAGAGGTGCCCTGGAACAGGCCACCGATACAAGACAAGAAAAGGGCCGCCTTTCGGCGGCCCTCCGGCATGCTTCACACAGGGGCACTACGGCGCTTGTGGCGTCGCCCCGTCCTGCTCCACCGTGGGGCGAATGAGCTGGTGCACGGTGCGGGGAATCTCAAGCTTGTCGGTGAGCGCGTTGGGCATGAACAGCGCCAGCATTGACTTGTACGCGTCGAGGCTGAAAACAACGTCCGACGCCTGCACCGTGGTCATGGCGTGCGTGCCGAGCAGGAACGGCTGCAGGTCCACGAGCGGCACATTCGCGCTGAAGCCCGAGTTGATCACCTTGATGAACTCGTTGGCCAAGAGAGCATAGCCCAGCGACTGCGGGTGGAAGCCGTCGTAGGAAAGGAGGCCCCCGGTCAGGAACGCGGGCGTCAGCGTCACGCCGCCGACCACGCGTCCGTGCGCCGCAATGTCGTTGAAGATGGCATTAATATCCACGACCTTCGCGCCCACGGAGCTTGCCACGGTGGCGATGATGGCGTTGATGTCGTTGACGCGGTTGCGGATCAACGTGATCTCGGAGGCGCGCAGGATGACCCCGGCGTGCAGCCCGGTGGCGTCAAGCGAGCCTTCCGGCAGCGGCTTGGCGGGGCTCAAACCGTAGCCCGCCTGAATCAGGCTGCTCGCCTGCAGCGTGACGAAGTCGCTGTCGGTGAGCACGCCCGCCTCGCCGTACAGGTACATCTTCTGTCCCGTCGGCAGGTAGACGTAGGGCTTGACCGTGTTCACGAACGGGACCACCGTGACGTCGGGCACGTTGGCGACGACGATCTTCGCGGTCGGACGGTTCGAATGCAGCGCTCCGAGCAGGGACGTGTACTGGGTCTGGAACGTGGCCGCCGGGGTGAGCGTCACGCCCTCTATTGCGACCGCACTCAGGGCCGCGTTGAGCACGTCGTTGTTGCCGATCCACACCGTGTAGAACGTGCCGCCGAGGCCGATCGCCTGCGCGATGGCGGTGTTGGTCTTGTCGCGCAGGATGAGGTCGAACATCACGGTGGCCGAGGTTGCCTGCCCGGTGAGCACACGGTTGATGTCGCCGGTCTTGACGAGCAGGTCGTTGGTCCATGCGCCGGGAATGCCGAGGTTGTTGTATGGCGTCGCGAGCGTCGCGTTGAGCGGCGAGCCCTGGCCGGTCTTCTGCACGATGGTCGGGACCACGCTGCCGCTGACCACGCTGAGCATCTGCAGCGTCAGCACCGCCGGGATGCCGGGGTCCGAAATCGTCGGCTGCTGGAAGCCCGAGATCCCGAACTGCTTGGCGAGCAGCGCCGGGATTGAGTTGTCCTGGTACATTTTCGCCAGTCCGTTGGAAGAGAACCCCGCCGTCAGGCTGTCACCGACCGCGACGTACTTCGAAAAATCGGGCTGCGCGAACGCCGCCCCCGCTGCGAACAGCGCCACGAGGGCGAGGAGCAAGGTTGTGCGCATCTGTCTCATGGCGTGCCTCCTAGAACCTGTGCACCACGGTGAAACCGAACAGGTTCGCCGTGGTCTTGTATGAGCCGTTGAAGCTGTCGTGGTCCTGGCCCTGGGTGGAGCGCGGATCGAAGCGCAGGTACATATAGCTGACGTCGAGCTCCGTCTTAGGCGTCATCTTCCACCCGGCGCCGACCGAGAAGGCGGTACGGTTGGCGTCGGGCAGCAACGGCGACACCGAAGCGGTCGGCACCGGCGTCATGTCGCGCAGCGCGCCGAACTGCCACGAGAGTTTCGGGGAGGCCTTGTACTCGACGCCGAGGCGATAGGTGTCCGCGTCCTGGTAGTTCTCCGGGCGATCCTGGGAGAGCGTGGGGTAGCCCGGGAGTGTGATCGGAAGGTCTGTGAAGCTGCTCCACCCCATGCGGACGGCGTCGGCCTCCACGCTCCAGCACTCCCCGTGCCACGCCAGTGCGAGGCGGACTTCGTTCGGGTACTTGACCCTGCTTGTGCCCACCGGAGGGGCCGCGAACGGCAGCGAGCCCGCCACAATCGCGTCGAAGTCGGCATAGCCGGTCTGGAACTGCTGGAACTTGGCGGTCCCCTTGTAATTGATCTTGACGTTGGAGCGATAGGTGGCGCCGACAGACCAGCCGCCATCAAACTTGCCGAGCAGGCCGACGTTCCAGCCCCAGCCCCCGTCCATCGGGGTGTACAGGTGCACCTGGCCGACTTCGGCCACCTGCTGTGTGTACGGGTTGATGGCGCCAAGCGATTTGGTCAGGTCAATCTCGGAGTAGAAATAGTCGGCCCCAGCGGCGAGAGCAAAATTCCTTCCCAGCCGGAACGAGAACGTGGGGTTAATGTCGAAGACCTTGAGGTCCACACGCTTGGTGATGTACCGGCCGGCGTAGTCGCTCGGCCACCAGGTGCCAAGACCGAAGGGGGTGAACACGCCGATTCCCCAGCGCACGTTCGTCCCCAGCGGCCCGGCGGCGAAGACGTGAGCCGGAAAAAAGATCTGGCTCTTCATGTTCACCGAGTAACCTTGGCCGGGGAAGGGGTTGACGCCATTGAACGTCGCAGATTCGGTGATGAAGTAGACCCCCGCCGCCACGTTGAAGCCGTCCTGGAAGGCGAGGCCAGCCGGGTTGAAGTAGATCGCCGATGGGTCGTCGGCGGTCGCCCCGAACGCGCCGCCGAGAGCCACCGCCCGCGCGCTGTGCTCAAAGAGCGCAAAGCCGGCTGCGCGCAGGGAAGCCGGGACGAGCAGCACCGCGGCGACGCCTGCGACAATGCCGATGAGTCGTGCCTGTCTCATGCCATTCTCCTCCTCCTGCTTTCCTCACACATCGAGTTAGCGGATAGTACTCTAGCGGTCGGCAGCCTGGGCGTCAATCCTTGATCCATGTGCATTCTTTCTCTTGCTCGCACTGGGAAACGCGGCTACGGACACGGCGCAGCCGACGCGCAAGCCCGCAAAAGGAGGGCGCCCTTGCGGGCGCCGGAGGAAGGAGACGACACGTTACACAGCAACATTAGGTCGCACGGCGCTTTTTGTCCGTGAGAACGCTCACATCGGCAGGCGGCGGACTGCGAGCACGGTCCGGTCGTCGTGGGGCGGCGCACCAGCGGTGTGCGCAGCAACGGCCGCGAACAGGCTCGCGACCACTCCGGCGAGCGTTTCCTGTCGTCGTTCTGTCACGAGCGCGGCGATGCGCTGGGCGCCGAAGTCGTCACCGGCACTCGCGCCGGGCGCCTCAGAGAGACCGTCCGAGTAGACAACCAGCATGCCACCGGGGGCCAGCGCAGTCCAGCGGGAGGGGTAGGCAATGTCGGGCAGCAGACCGAGGGGCGGCCCCACCGCGCCGAGCAGCTCGCATCCACCCTCTGGAGTCACGACCAACGCCGGGAGATGGCCCGCCGAGACCCAGTCGAGCCGGCCCTCGGGTTTCAGGTAGGCCAGAAAGAGCGTGGCGAACTTGGTCTCCGGCGTGGAGCTCAAGACGTGCGCGTTGAGCTGGGCTGCCAGCTCCTCCAGCGGCGGACCGCCCCGGACGAGTAGCCGGACGGCGGCTTGGAGCGAGGCGGCCATGAGCGCGGCCGGGATGCCCTTGCCGGCGAGGTCTCCGAGCACAAGGAAGAGGCCCCTCGGCGTCATCATGAGGTCGTAGAGGTCGCCGCCGACCCGCCGGGACGGCTCGCTCTTGGCTGCGAGCTCGAGGCCGGCAGGGGTCGGGAAGCTCGTTGGCAGCAACTGGCGCTGAATCGTCGCAGCCAGCTCGAGCTCGCGCTCAAGCCGCTCCCGATCGAGCGCTTCGCCGTGCAGCGTGGCGCTCTCGAGCGCAACCGCAGCCTGGGTGGCGAACAAGGCCAGGGTCTCGGCATCGGTGGCGGAGAAGGGCGCGGTCCCGCCACGGACCTCTCGCTCAGCCAACGCCAGCACCCCGAGACGCCCACGCCGCCCCGTCACCGGGACCGCCAGCCTGCGTTCCTCGAGCAGTCCGTCGGCGGGCAGGAGGCGTGCCTGCTCCTCGCTGAGTACCTGGCCGCCAACCCGCGCCGCGGCGATGCAGTCGCCCGTGGCGCAGAGATCCGTCCCAGTCGCGCCGGTAAGGCGGGCGAGCGCACGCGCTTCCCCAGCGATCGTGAGCCAAACCTCGCCCCGGCGGGCGTCCAGCAGCGCGGTCGCGTTCAGGAGCAACTCCTCCGCTATATGCGTCGGCTCCAGGGTGCCGCCGAGCGCCTCGGCGATTGCGCGCAAAGACTCAAGCTCCCACAGGCGCCGTCGCTCCGCGAAGCGGGCTCGCTTGAGCTCCTCGCGCGCCTGCCAGGCAGACAGCACGACCGCCGCCGCTGCCCGCAGTGCTGGCGTGAGTGCGCGTCCGCCGTTGAGCTCGAGCCAGAAGGTATCGCGACCGGCGGCGAGCTCGATCCGTCTGGTGTCGCCGCCGCTTTCGCCGGCACAGGCGAGCACCTCTCGGTCCCGCCCGAGTATCGCCCCGGGCGCGCCGACCGCCTTCCGCACCTCGTCCACGAGCAGGCTCGGAAGCATGGCCGCGCCTTCCCGCACCGGGTGCAGGCCCAGTTCGAGCACGCGCATCACGTCATTCATTGGGATGGGCGCAGCGCGTTAAGAGCGGTGGCCCGGTCGGGGAACATCTTGGTGTACTGGCTGAGTCCCATGATCTGGAAGGTCTTGGCGATGCTCGGGGTCAGGCAGCAGAACGCGAGCGTGCCGTTGACCTCCATCGTCTGCTCGAGGACCTCGAGCAGGAGCGAGATCCCGATTGAGTTGATGATCCGCGTCGCATGGAGGTCGAGCAGGAGCGTCCTGGTACCTTCACCAAGCAGGCGCTTGGCTTCCTTCGCAACTACTTCGCCGCCCTCGTTGTTGATATAGCCGGCCACTTCCAGCACCGCGAGGGTGCCCTCTTGGAGCGCAATTTTGAGCTCGAAGGTTTCCACCGTCACGTGCCTCCCCGATGTCGGACCATGCGGAGCCTCGTGAGGCCCGGTTGCGAAGAGATCTCGACCTCGTCCATCAGGCGGCGGATGAGCTCGAGACCCCAGCCGCGCTTCCTGCACGCGTGCAGCTTGTCCGCCAGGACTGGGCGCGGTACCCGCCCGGGATCAAACCCGGGGCCACGGTCGATCACGGCGACCTCAATCCAGCTGTCCGCCTCTCCCGCGTGACCAGTAAGCTCCACCTCCACGTCGCCGCCGCCATGCTCCAACGCGTTCAGGCATGCCTCCACGACTGCGAGCTTGACCTCTGCCAGCGTATCACGTGGAAACGCGATCCGTTGCCCGACCTCCTCGACGGCATCAGCCGCGAGCAGTTCTGCGCGCGGTGAGCGCGGCAGATGCACACGGACACCGGAGGCGTCGTTCATGTTCGGTCACCCTTCAGGTACCGACTCAAAGCGAGAGCAGGAGTTGAAGCAACCGCCAGGCGAGTCGGGCGCCAAGTCGCACGCCGTCGAATCCGAGCGCGCCGCCAGCAAGCCCGCTGCCCACGATGGCCCATGGCCGGCAGAGAGGCTCGAGGAGGGTGTTTGCGAGGCTGGCGATTGGGGCGTTCATTTCGACACGGTGCCTCCGCAAGTTCCGGGCCAGCCTGGCTAAGTACCTGAGAAAACAAGAGATCAGAAGAAACGCAGAGATCCGACGCGGCGCGCGCCTGCTGCACAATGCAACAGATGCGGCCGCTCACGCGCGTGTCCTCCCTGCAAAGTGCCTTCTGGACTGTGCTTTCACGTTGCTGTTGCGTTCAGCAACAGGTGTTGCATTCCACTTCACCAGCATGCGGTACAGCGTGCTGCGATCAATGCCGAGTTCGCGCGCGGCGGCACTATGGTTGCCCTCGCAACGTTCGAGCGCCAGCAGCACCTGCGCCCTCACGACCTCCCGCAGGCTGCCGCCGCCCACAACAGCCGCGTGGGAGGTGTTTCCCATTGCGAGACGGATGTCGTCCGGCTCCACCTGAGCGCCGGTGGCGAGTGCAGTGGCTGCCTCAACGACGTTTTCGAGCTCGCGCACGTTGCCGGGGTAATCGTGCTGCAGCAGTAACTCGAGCGCGCCCCGCGTGAGCGTCACGTCCGCTTTGCCGAGCCGGCGTCCGTGCGTGCGCACAAAGTGGCGCGCCAGCAGCGGTATGTCCTCGTGCCGCTCGCGTAGCGGCGGGATCGTGAGCTCGACGACGCGCAGCCGGTAGTAGAGGTCGCGCCGGAAATCACCCGCGGCCATCATCTCCTCCAGGTCCCGGTTGGTCGCGGTGATCAGCCTGATGTCCACGCGCAAGCGCTGCCGGCCGCCGACGCGCTCGACCTCGCGTTCCTGCACCACACGCAGGAGCTTGGCCTGCAGCACCGGGGTGAGATCGCCGATCTCATCGAGGAAGAGCGTGCCTCCGCCGGCGAGCTCGACCTTGCCCGGGCGCGCGTTCACCCCGGTCGCAACGCCGCGTTCAATGCCGAAGAGCTCGGCCTCGAGTAGCGTCTCGGGCACCGCGGCACAGTTCAGCGGCACGAACGGCCCGCTCTTGCGTGGGGAGAGCTCATGGATCAGGCGCGCCAGCCGCTCCTTGCCGGTTCCGGACTCGCCCCGCAGCAGGACCGTGACGTCGCTCGGCGCCACGCGCTGCGCTAGCGCCACGACCCGACGAAAACCTGGCGCCTGTCCGACGAGCGCGTCGTCGTCGGTCCCCGCCCCGCGCAGCGCTCGGTTCTCCTCCTCGAGCAGCAGCCGATGGCGCTGCTCGTCCTGAAGCGCGCGCCCCGAGGCGATCGCGGGCGCGGCCAGCAGCGCGAGTGAACGCAGGAACGTCACGTCCTCATCGTCGAACGGCGCCTGCCCGGTGCGCGCTTCCTTGTCGGCCGCGACGATGATGCCCATGAGCTCCTCGCGCCACAGGCACGGCGCCGCGAGCACCTCGCCAAACGGCAGCCCGAGCTCACTCCCGGCGACCTTGGTCACCGCGCCCTCACGCACCGCGTGCAGCGACGGGGCCGAGACGAGACGTGCCGCGCCGCCCGCCTCCATTGGCCAACCAACTCCCGCCACCGCGACCGGCTCCAGTTGCGGGAGCAGCGAGATCGCGATGCCGGCGCGCGCGTCCAACAGACCGACGGCCCGCTGCACGAGCTCCTCAACGACCTCGGCTTCCGGGCGTGGCCCCGCCATCGCGAGTGAGAGATCGAGGATCGTCTCAAGCCGTGCGTGCCGCCAGCCCTCGCGCGGAGGTTTAGTCATGGCAGGCCCACCCACTGCGCGGCCAGCAGCGTGACGTCGTCGTAGGGCTCGCTGCCGGCGGCGAACTCAGCGACAGCGCCCAGGACCTCGTCCACGACCGCCGTGGGGTCGGCGCCGGCACGTGCCAGGATGCGGTGGAGACGCTCCTCACCGAAGCTCTCGCCGGCAGAGCTCCTGGCGTCGGTGACGCCGTCGGAGTAGAGAACGACCACGTCACCGACGGACATCTGCAACGGCATGAGGTCCCAGTGCACGCCTCTCAGGGCGCCCACCGGAAGCCGGTGCTGTGGTGAGGGCAGTTCCGCAACCCCGCCGCCATGCCTGCGCACGAGTGGCGTTGGCTGCCCGGCGAGGGCGTACGCAGCTTCGCCGCCGGCGCGCAACTGCAGGTAAGCAAGCGCGACGAACAGCCGGTGGCTGGGCGCGTAGAGGCGGCGGTTCGCCACCTCGAACAGTTGTTCGGGCGAGATGCCGCCGAGCGCGGCGGTTTGAAGCACCTCGCGCGCGGCCACCATCAGCATGGCGCCTGCCACCGACTTGCCGGCGACATCGCCGACGATAAACTCCCCGGCGCCGTTGCCGGAGGCGGCGAGCGCATCGAAGAAGTCCCCGCCCACCTGTCGCGCCGGCACGCAGCGCGCGGCAATGCGCCAGCCCGACGGCGCCGGCAGCTGGGCCGGAATCAGCGCCAACTGCACCCGCCGTGCGATCTCAAGCTCTTTCTCGAGCTCGATCTGGCGCGCGCGTTCGTGCAGCAAGCGCGCGTTCTCGAGCGCAACCGCGCCCTGGTTGGCGAGCGTGCGCACGAGCTGCACGTCGCTCGGAGAGAACTCCTCCTCGGATCGCTTCGGGCCGATCGCCAGCACGCCGTGAAGCTGGTCGCGCGTACACAACCCTACCAGCAGCCGGGCGCCAGCAGCCTCAAACTGTTCGAGCACGCGGCGTGATCGCAGCTCGAGCGACTTGACCGGCTCCAGCACGCCGAGGCGCACAGGCGCGCCGGCGCGAGCGAGCTCGCTCACGAGCACGAGGCTGCTCGGCAATCGCAGCGGCAGCGGGGAGGGTGCGGTTTGCGAGACGAGCTCGCCGCCCTCACGGCAGTAGAGCGCCGCCCACTCGAGGTGCATAATCTCGGCCAGGCGCTTCGACAGCAGCGTCTCCAGGCGCTCGAGCGAGAACTCGCGCACAACCTCGGCGCTCACCTCGTCTACGGCGCGCTGGGCGTCATATGCCTCGCGGAAGAAGAAGCGGTCAACTGGCTCCTGGAGCTTGCGCCGGAGCGGGTCGAGGAGGAAGACCGCGGCCGCAAGCGCGAGCAAGATCGAGACGTACGGCGAGGAGCTGCGAAACAACATCGTGGAGGCTGCGATCACGACGCCGTAGATCCCGGCGACCACGGCGGTCATGAGCGTGTACAGCACCGACCGGCGCACGATCACGCGGATGTCAAAGAACTGGAAGCGCACGATCGCGTACGCGAACGTCAACGGCACGAGCGCGAGCGTAGCCACGCTCCAAGAGAGGTAGCGATCGGTGTGCAACAGGGAGGGAAACACGACACCCAAAAGCAGAAAGGGAGTCACCCCGGCGACAGTGCCGAAGAACACCGTCGCGATCTGCCGGCGCTCGCGACTCTCATGGGCACGCAGCAGCGAGCTCAGGAGCGCCAGCAGGCCAAGCACCAGGTAGTCGCCCATCAACACCCAGCTCGAGATTGGCGCTCCCGACACCAGACGGATCTGGACGTCGAAGAATTCGCCGAGGGCCAGCGTCGCCACGTAGAACAGCGGAGGCAGAAGGTAGAGGAGCCGGAAGAGGTTCGATGAGTCGTTGACGAAGTGCTCCAGCTTTGTCAGCGACTGCATGCCTGAGCTCGTCACCGGCTCCGCGGTGTTGACAAGCGAAAGCCGGAGGCGGCGGGGAAAGACAAGGAAGAAATGGAGAAACGCAGCTGGCAGGACCAGCAGCGACAGCGTGCCGGTCGTGAGCACGACGCTGTCGGCCCAGGAGTACGACGCCGGACGGAGACGACACACTAGAAACAGCAGGAAGAGCGTGCAGAGCGCAAAGAAGACTTGGGTCGGTGCGCCCTGCGATGCGTCGGGTCGCCGCAGCAGCACGTAGAGGCCGATGAAGAAGAACAGGAAGCCTGAAAAGCAGGCGTAGAGGTATGACGGCGTGCCAAGGCGGCTTGCACCCAGTTGTACCTCGAGCTCGATGAGCTTGTCGTTGCGCTCGACCAGATACACCAGCCGCTCGCCGATGCTGTGGCGTTGCAGCACACGGGCGGCATCTGAGGGCGTGCGCACAACGACGCGACCGACGCCGACAATGCGGTCGTCCACCTGCATGCCTGCGCGCGCCGCTCCAGAGTCGGGTATCACCCAGCGCACAACGAGATCGCTGCGATCCGGGTCGCGCCAGACGCCATCGAAAGGTCGCGGCAGAAACATGTCCAGGATGGAGAGGCAAGCCACTAGGAAGGCCACGACGCCAAAGGCGAGTAGCCAGAAGAGCCCCGTGGCACGTACGCGCGTCATCGGCGACACAACCATACTACGCCTGAGCATGACACTGGTTTTGGCGTTCCTTGGCGCCATCAAGTGTCCGTGCTCACCGGCATCCCATGCCCAAGGCAGATCGCGCCGCATTCCTTGCGCCGCTGCAATCAGGGCAGCGCGACAATCCACGCTAGAATCGTCACGTGAGCAAGGGCCGGTTCATCACCTTTGAAGGCATCGAGGGCAGCGGCAAGACCACGCAACTGCTCAAGCTTGCCGACTACCTGCGGGGGCGGGGCACGGCGGTTCTGACGACACGTGAGCCCGGCGGGACGAGCCTAGGCGAGCGTGTCCGCGCCATCCTGCTCGACCCAGAACTCAAGCCGGTGCCGCTGGCCGAGCTTTTCCTGCTCGAAGCGGCGCGCGCGCAGCTCGTCGCCGAGATCATCCAGCCCGCGCTCGCCGCCGGGACGTTCGTGCTCTCGGATCGTTTCGCGGATTCATCGCTCTCGTATCAGGCGGGAGCACGCCGGGTCGCTCTGGCGGTGGTTGAGGAGCTCAACGCACTCGCATGCGCCGGCGTCATCCCCGACCGTACCGTCGTGCTCGACCTCAACGTCGAGCTCGCCGTTGCCCGCGCGCGGCAGCGACCCGAAACGACCGCAGGAAACCGCCGCTTCGAGGACGAAGCGATGGCGTTCCACCGGGCTGTCGCCGAGGCCTACCGCGCACTCGCCGCGCGTGCGGCCCCGCGCGTGGTGCTGGTGGATGCCTCCGGCGTGCCGGCGGATGTTCACGCGCGCGTGCTCGCCGCTGTGCGGGACATGTTGCCGTGACGAGTCAGCTCCCGTGGCCGGCGGCAGCTCTTGCCGCTTCGAGCTGGCTGGGCGTCCAGACGGTTCTCGCCCGTTGCCTGCGTGAGCATCGTGAGCACGGTCTTCCCGGCACGCTCATGCTGGTCGGCGCACAGGGTCTCGGCCGCGAGGCCCTAGCCGTGGAGCTGGCGGCCGCCCTCGTGTGCCGCGCGGGCGGCGGCCCCGGATGTATGTGCTCCTCGTGCGATCGCGTCCGGCGTGGCATCCATCCCGACGCGGTCGTGATCGCGGTGGAGCCTGACCGGAGCGACATCACGGTCGCGCAGGCACACCAGATCGTGGACAGGCTCGCTCAACATCCCTACGAGGGCCTGCGCCGGGTCTTCATCCTTGCCTCGTGCCACACGCCGCCGCTGCACGCGGATGCGGCCTCGGCGCTGCTCAAGTCACTGGAGGAGCCCCCGCCCCTCGTCACCCTCATTCTGCTGGCGAGCAATCCGGCGCGTGTGTTGCCGACGGTCGTCTCCCGCGCGGTGCAGATCCGCGTCCCGCCGCCCGAGCGCCACGAACTGCTGCCGGTGCTGGCCATGGCGGGCGCCTGCAGCGAGGAGCGCGCTGCCACTCTCCTCGACGCCCTCGGAGGCAACGCCGCCCTCGCCATCCAGGTCGCCGTGTTTGCCACGCCCGACGATGTCGCGCGCATCGCCGATCTCATCGTGGAAGCGCTGGCCGGCGATGCCGTGGCCGTGGTCGAGGTCGCCAGAACGATCGAGAGCGCGCTCAAGGAAGCGGGAGAGGACCCGAGGCGGGCGGCGCTGGCGCACGAGCTGCTCCCTGCGATCCTCGTACGGCTCGCGTCATCGTCCACGACTGCAACCCCTGAGGCCGTGGTTGAATTGGCCGCGTCGCTGCTCGTGGCGGAGCGGCGGCGGCTCGCTCTCCGGCTTGACCCGGAAAGTGTGGTCGCGGGCGCGTTCGCGGAGTCCGTGGTGTCGCGGCGTCTCTGGGCGCTTGAGCCGGAGGAAGGATAGGAAAAAGCCGCCGGGGGTTACCCGGCGGCCGAGAGGAAAGCGGGAGGTCGGTGGTTCAAAGCAGGCTTGGTAGGCCTTTGTGGGTGGGAAAAGTTTGATGGGTCAAACGAGATAGGCTCCTTGTTTGACAGGCATGCAAGAGTGGTTGCTTGACCGCCGCCTCCCTGTGTACGTGCTTCTGACTCCAATCATAGACCCTGTCACGGATTTTGTCCAGCCTGGGGTGCGAGGTCGATCACAATCTCACGCCGTTCACTGTCCCTCACCTCGATCTCGACCGTCTTGGCAGGGTATGCCGGCGACACAGCCTGCACCGTGTGCCGGCCCGCTGTCACCGCCAGTCCGCGCTGCAGCTGACTCAGCTCCTCACCGCTCCCGACCAGTGTCCCGTCCACGTAAACAGCTGCAGATGCAGGTGTTACCTTCAGCACAAGGGCGCAGCTCAGGGGTCCCGGCAGGGCCGCGGCCGGCGCTTCAGCGCGCACCTGGGTCTCCGGGCGCAGGCCGACATCGGGCCCAGTTTGGGGTACCGGCGAGCCCAAGCCCCGGTGCGGACCGAATACACGTCCCACCGGGAGCCCGTTGGGCCGATCGCTCTTGGGAGCGGCGGGCTCCCCCGGCACACGGGCCAGCTCCTGCTTGATTGGGTAAAACGCCCCGGGGATGGCGTTGAGCTCATAGTGTGCCGTCGCAAAGCCCTGCAACCGGAACTCGAGCGTGTAGTGCCCGCGTTCGAGGTAGAGGTAGTCAGGGTAGCCGTCGAAGTCGTCGGCTAGGCCGATGAGCTGGTCGTCCAGGAAGAGACGGGCGTTCTTCGGGTAGATCTTGGTCTTGACTGCAGCGAGCTGAGCCGCCGGCACGACCATCGCCGTCGGTCGATACCAGCCGGGATAGCCCCAACCCAACCCCCAACCCCATCCACCCCAGCCCCAGCCCCAACCCCAGCCCACCCGAACGTGCACGCCGGCGTTGAGCGCGGCCGGCAGAAAAAGACACACCAACCCGACCAGAAACGCAGCCAACACGAGCCGTCGTCGCATGGCAGTCATCTCCTCAGTTTGAAGACGAAGCAAACGTCGTGCCGTTGACGGGGACGACCGCACACCGGCGTCACGGCCGGCGCGTCCCCCCGAGCGGACATCGCAGCGTTGCGCGACCTCACGCACGTCGCCGCTCGAGGTACCTCGGCGCACCCATGCGCGCCGCCCATCGCCGAGCCGACGCACGTGCGACGTGGGCTGCCGTCGTGACGTGGAGCGCCTCGGCGCGCGCGACCCCGGTGAGCGTCAGGCGACGCCAGGATGCGAGCGCCTCCATGACCTCACCGTAGGGGACGAACTCAAGCTGGCTGGCATGGCAACGCGCGGCATTCTGCTTGTTCTCCCAGGTCGCGTCCACGGCGACCAGGAGGTTCGCCTGCAGCGCGGTACCCACCTCGTAGGCCGCGACCCACTTGGGCGGCCGGCGCCGGGCGCCGAGCCACGACCAGCGGCGAAGGGCACGCTGCAGCGCGAGTGCGAGGGCGCGGTGGTCCGGGTGCAGCTCCACCGGCGACGGCGCCAGGACGAGTTCGGGCCGCCACCGTTGCAGCGCATGGAGAATGGCCAGCCGCAGGGTGCTTCCCGCCCCGTCGAGGCCACGGTCGGGAAAGCGCCAGAACTCGGGCTCGCCCACACCGAGCGCGTGCGCCGCGGCGCGCGCCTCGGCCTCGCGCCCGTCAGGATCGCCCTGCGCGGCGCCGTCCGTGACGACGACCACGTGAACCGGGATGCCGCGGCGGGCAGCTTCCGCCAGCGTGGCGCCCGGTCCGAAGACCTCGTCGTCTGGATGCGGCGCCAAGAACAGCCAGCGCGCGCCGGGAGGGAACCCGGCGCGGTACGGGATTAGCTCGCTCTCCACCGCCAGCCTGCCGCGTCTCACCTGCGCCTCCGCCGGGAGCTTAGCGAAAGCCACGCACATCCCGCCAGCCCGGCGACGGTGAGCGCAGCACCCGGCCATAGCAGCGGGGGCCGGTACTCCCAGCGCACCTCGTGTGCGCCCGTCGGCACCACCACCCCCATCGCCCCGAGGTTTGCTGCAACAATCCGCGTGGGCTGGCCGTCGAGGCTTGCGCTCCAACCGGGTGCGCGCGGGCTGTGCAGGATCGCGAGGATACGCCCCTGGGCGCGCACGTTTGCGACCGCGCGCCAGGACCGTGCGTCTAGCACCACGAGCGAGGCAGCGCCGTGGAGCTCAAGCGGCTCGTCGACCAGCGCCACGCTTTGGAAATCCACGTTCTCCCATGCGCCGGCTCCGGCAGTGCCGCCCACCGCAAGGGCGGCGGTTGCTGCTCGCAGCGCGGGCAGGCAACGCGGGTTGCGGTAGATCATCCCGGTCGCGTCGCGGTAGTTCTCGGCCCAACCGGCAGCGGCGGCGCCCGTGATGCCATCCGCCGGCGTCACCAGCCAACGCACGCCCCACGCCCCCGCAAGCCCGGCCCACGGCGTGGTAACCGGCCCGGGCAGGTCCATCCCCTCCGAGCCGAGCGCGTGATGCAGACGCGCCAGCGCAAGCGGGCGCACGGGGTCCTGGGCGCGCAGATCCGCAAAACCCAGCCGCGCACCGAGGTTGGCGGGAAGCGCAGGCCCGAGCGCGAGGATCCGTCCGCCCTCGGCGCCGGTGTTGGCCCGCAGCGCCGTCAGGATGGGCGACGCCGGCGCGAGCGAGCGCGACCCCGGCAGCACGTTCCAGCCCAGCGCGCACTGCTCGGCGAGCGCGAGCGCCGGCAGTGTCCAGCCCCCCGCCATTCCGGCGAACGGGGCCGCGAGCGCGACCAGCATCGGCGCGCCGGCGGCCGGCCAACTGTGCGTCCGGCGCGCATCCGAGCCGCTTGCGAGCAGCGCGAGCATGGCCGCCTGCACAACCGCGGCGGCAAAAACCAGGCGCAGCGTGCGCCGGTTGCGCAGCCAGGCATCGAGAGCCAGCCCAGCGAGCGGCGCAAGCGACAGCCCGACCAGGAAGCCGGCGCGCGCCCAGGTCAGGGCCGCAAGCATGGGAATTCTGGCAAGCGCCTGCGCGATCCCTGGAATCTGCCACAGCAGGCTCGCGCCCAGCGTGCCGACCGCCGCGAGCGCGAGCGCATGGCGCCGCAAGCGGCGGCGCGGCCGCGCGCCGAGGACGAACACGAGCGCGAGACTCCCCACGCCAACGCTGAGCACCGCCGCAGGAAACGGCCAGCGCCACGACCCGTCCGCCGGGTGGCCGTCACGCCACGGCGCGAGCACAAGAGCCGCGGCTCTGGCCCGTAGCGACCACGACACGTCCGGTGACGGGTATGCTGCCACATTCGTGGCCCGCAGCTTCGCCGAGTCCGCCACCGTGGCCAGCGTGGGCAGGGCGCCGACCCCGGCGACTGCGAGCGCGAGCGCGAACGGCACGACGAGGCGGCGCACCCGCTGCCAGCTCCCCCACGCGACGACGAGCCCGGCAAGCGCGACCGCGAGCCAGAGAAATGCCGCCGTTCCCGGATTCACCGACCAGCCGGCGAGCACGCCAAGCAGCACGGCCAGCAGCGCTGCGGCGGTCCGCCGACCGCGCAGAGCGCCCAGCAGCGCCCACAGCGCCCACGGCGCCGCGGCCACGACCCAGGCCACCGGCGACACCAACCACGACAGCGGATAGAGACCGAAGGCGAACGCGACACCGGCCAGCGCCGCCGCGGCCGCACGCGCACGCAGGCGCCGGAGCATGAGAAAGACGCCGAGCGCCGCGAGCTCGAGCTTCCAGACCGCCATCACGTCCGTACCGCGCTCGGCGCCAAGCACCCACACCGGCAGATGTAGCGGGAACGGCACCTGGCTCTGGCCGTTGGCATAGAGCGGCACGCCGCCACCGAGGCGATCGCTTACCCATGGCGGCTGGCCGGCCGCGCCGAGGCGGCGGATCTCTTCCCACCACACTGCCAACTCAAGCGGAAGATCACTCTGCTCCGGCGAGCCGATCACTGTCGTCGGCGCTCCCCATGGTGCGCCGCCAACGACGCCGGGACCGAGGTGAGCACCCGAGAGCAGGAGCCGGCCCGGCAGCAGCACGAGCGCGACATCCACCAGGAGCTGGAAGGCAAGCACGTCCCTCCGATGCCGGGCGGCCAGGTGAATGATGGCGAGGGGCACCACGATCCAGAGCAGGACGGGGACGTCCATCGCCTACACCAGGTCCGAGTCGCCCAGCGTGAGGTAGAAGTGCGTGCGCACGTCTTCAAGATCGAGCTCCGGATGGCCTGAGCGCGCGACGAAGAGCAGATCTTCTGGGCTCTCGATCTGTCTCCAGCCCAGGTCGGCGAAGGCGATCTCTGCCTCCTCGTCCCCCTGAAGCCAGCACTGCACCGAGGTGCAGCCGAGCCGGCGCGCCGCCCCGTCGAGGGCGCGGTTGAGGGCGTGGAGGGAGCGCACCTCCGCGCCGTCCCAGACCATGTCCGCCAGTTTGAGGATGCCGCCGGCTTGGATGGCGGCGGCCCAGACGCACGGCGTGTCGCGGCGCGACACGCGCACGTGCAGATACTCAACGCCGGGCCGGCCCGTGTAACGCTGCCTCACGTACCGCGCGTCCCGCACCGTGGCCCACCGGTAGCGCGGCGCCGCGGACCGCCACAGCGCGTCGCTAAAATCGGCGTCGAACCCGTCCTGGGTGCGAGAGGTACGCTTCGGCCACCACCACCGGCGGCTCACGTCGCGCCGCCAGCACGGCGCCTGGCCGAGCGCGACGTACTGCATATGCTTGAGACCCACCGTGTAGTGCTTGCGGCCGGGAAAGCCAAAAAGCATCACGAGCCGGTCGGGGCGGCAGAATTCACGTACACAGGTCTCGTAGAGCTGCAAGAAGACACGCGTGCCGCGCACCTGCGGCAGGGAGAACACGTCCACGATCTGGCCCGCCCAACCGGCAAGCTCACCGAGCTGCATGCGGACGACCGCGGCGCCGTAGTGGGCGACGACCGCGCCGCCGTCCTCCACTGCCACCACGATCGTGCGCCCGGGCGCGAGTGCGGGGAACTTCCATTCCCACTCGGAAAGCGTGCGCTGCAAGCCGAAGACGCGATTGAATCCGTCATTGAGTGAGGCCTCGTCTCCGGGCCGGAAGCGACGCACGATCGGCTCAGGCATCGCTCACTCTCCAGGGCCGGATGGTGGGCGACGTGCATGTCGTCGCATGCGCCGCCGACAGCAGGTGCCCCCGCGCAGCGCAAGGAGCCAATCTCGTCACGACCTCACACCCACATCCCAACGATGTGGCAACTGCAGCAGCGAAGGCGTCCAGAGGTCGCTCTTCACCTCGAGCGGCGCTGGCGCAACGACCTGGTCGTAGATGTGGAGAGCGTTCTCGTCGAGAAGATAGGCCGATAGAAGAAAACTCCCCGCGGCGATGGGAAGCGACGGAATCTGCAGGTGGACAACGTACGACGTCCGATCACACAACGGCGCGACGCCGTCGCGCGCCGTGGAAGCCGCAAAAATGCAGCGGCCGTCCTGACTTTCAATCGTGACGGCAGCGTGGAACACGGTTTCCGGCTTCGCGCTCTCCACGGCCAGCTCGATCTTGCAGCCTTCGCCCGCGACAAGAAACGCGGCTTCGTGCCCGCGCGCGTCGAGGACGCGGACCTGGCGGAAGTGCCCGCTCCCGCCGTCAGCTCGTGCGCCGGCGCCCACCCTACCGTCGGCTGCAAGCTGTCGCTTCTCGCGCTGCAACAGGTACGTCTCGTAGGCTCCGACCACCTCGTGCACGGACCCCTGGCGGCGCACCCGCCCCTCGTGGAGCCAGAGCGCGCGTTGACAGAACGTCGTCACCGCGTAGAGCGCGTGCGAGCAGAACAGCACCGTGCGCCCCTCCTGCTTGAAGCGGATCATGGCGTCGATGCACTTCTTCTGGAATGCGCCGTCGCCCACCGCCAGCACCTCGTCCACCACGAGCACGGCAGGGTCAACGTGAATCGCGACCGCAAAAGCAAGCCGCGCCGCCATGCCGGACGAGTAGGTGCGCAAGGGCTGGTCCACGTACTCGCCCAGGTCCGCGAACGCGAGCACCTCATCCAGGCGCTCGGCCATGATCCACTCCGGCACGCCCAAGAGCGCCCCGTACAGCACCGCGTTCTCACGACCGGTGAAGTCAGGGTGGAAACCGAGCCCGAGCTCGAGGATCGCGGCCACCGGCGCCTTGACGCGGATCTCGCCCGCGTCCGCGGGCGAGATCCCCGCCACGACACGCAGCAGCGTGCTCTTGCCCGAGCCGTTCTCGCCGACGATGCCGACAGCCTCGCCGGGAAAAGCTTCCAGTTCAATCCCATCGAGCGCCGTCTTGTAGGCGAGCCGACCGGTCCAGCCGAAGAGCGCCAGGGCGCGGTCGCGCCGGCGTGCGAACAGCGGGTAGCGCTTGACCAGGCCACGGACCACCACGCTCGCAGCGGCGTCTGCGCTGGCGCGCGGCTGCGTCTGGGCAGATGAGCTGGGCACGGCAAAAGGCTAGCACACGGGCACAGTGCGCCCCCGGCCTGCGGCCGGAGCCGTGTGCGATACTTCGGCGCCATGCCGGAGCGTCAGCCGCCGCACGAGCCCAGCGGAAACGGACAGCGCCCGGCTGCCGTTCACCTGCGCGTGACCGCACTCTTCGTCGTGCTGACCATCGTCATGACGTGGCCGCTCGTCGCGCTGCTGGGGTCGGGCGTGCGCGACCCCGGCGACCCGTTGCTGACCTCGTGGATCCTGGCGTGGGGCGCCGAGCAGGTGAGCCACGGCAACGTCGCCCACTTCTTCGACGCCAACATCTTCTACCCACACCACGGCACACTCGC
>Ga0209048_10000244_pt1 | contig 59783 bp, 86 predicted proteins | sample FrelakmetCRP12CR_FD_187146 | JGI IMG/M metagenome (GOLD analysis project Ga0209048, IMG submission 187146) | Freshwater lake sediment microbial communities from the University of Notre Dame, USA, for methane emissions studies - CRP12 CR (SPAdes)... | ecosystem: Environmental > Aquatic >...
TCATGCCGAAGTTGCCGAAGGGCGTGTAGTTGTCTCGGTGCGCGAGGACCAGGTACTCTGAGTTCGGCTCGAGATTCAGACTGGCCTTCTCGCCGGTCTTGAACTTGTGTCCCTTGAAGGCCGCTCTGTCGTTGACAGCGGTAAAGCCCTTGGACTCGCTGTACCCGCTCGACTTTAGCCATCGCTTCTGGGCACTCGCCACGATGGCACCGAGCTCACTCGTCTCGTTTTTCCAGTGCTTTCTTTCTGCTGGAGTCTTAGCGCTCTTCAGTCTCTTCTTTGCGGTATTCAAGTCAGCAGCATTCTGTCTGTCGAACTTGTCGGGTTTCTTGTTGAAGTTCTTTACCGTGGCTTTTCTCGTGAGGGCCTCGGCGACTTGTTTCTGCTCCTCGCCCATCAGAGCGCCGTAGTACTTCTTGTGAATCTCAGCTACGGTCTTAGAGTCTCGCTCGGTGTGTCCGCCCGTCGCCACTCGCTTGGCTGCGAGGACGCGCATCGTCTCGACCTCGTCTGGAGTACCAAAGTGCTTGGCTAGGAGAATAGCGTTCTCGGTGTGCTGATTCTCGTTCTCGTTCTTGCGGTAGGTGCGTCTGAGGGTAGCCTCGAGCAGCATGGCGAAGGGACGGTGACCGGTCATCTACTTGCCCTCGTCGAACTGCTTTGGCTCGACCTTTGCTTCTGCGTTCGGCGTCTCCGGAGCGGGCACGACCTCGCGCAGCGCAGTCGGGGGCGGTTGACGGTCAAACCCGCGGTTATGTATTGAATAGAGCAACTCAGAAAATGAAGCCTTAGATGGTTTGGTCATGACGGTCTCCGTGAGGGAACTCATGGTATTTATCGGATAAATAACTTGCCGGTCGCGGATTAGGGTCCCACCGGCACTAACCCCCTGGAGGGCCAGCATGAACTATTTAACCATCTATGAGACCATTCTTCATCGGGGACTTACCCGTACCAAGAAGAAGGGCGACTTCCTACACAGACACCGGATTGATCCTGGCCATGAGGGTGGTAAGTATGTCGAAGAAAATATCTCTAACCTCACCAGAAAAGAACATTGCCTGGTGCATAAGATCCGATATAAGTTGTATGGAAAGGCTTGTGACTTGTGGGCTGCTCAACGACTTGGCTGCCGTTTGACCCAGGAGGAACTACATCAGCTTCAAATTGCTAATGGTAAGATGACCAAGGGTCGGCACTGGAAGTTGTCTGAAGAGACTAAGAAAAAAATGTCTGCTTCTAAAAAAGGTAAGCGCTTCTCTGCAGAACACCGTGCTAAGTTATCAGAAGCAGCTCGTAACCGTTCACCTGAAGCCAGAGCCAATATGGCACGCCGGAATCCATCTCCAGAAACGCGAGCCAAGATGTCAGTATCTCAAAAGAACCGTGCTAAGTTTTCTAGTACTACGCGTATGAGGATGGCAGAAGCACAGCGAAATAGATGGGCCTATTTGAAGTCGCTGAAAACAGAACGGTCCAGTTTCTTAGGTACGCCTTCATCGTCTATTCTCTGACCGATAGTCGTTCGATCCATTACTGGAATGTCATCCATTAGTCCATGTTGAGCAGCTGGCTCGGCGTTGTAGAGCCTCATCTTTGAGCGGTCGATGCCGATGATGAAACGTCTATTTTTAGTAGGATCCCCATACCGGTTTTTTGAAGTCTGCTTCACCAGTATCTGGTCGAGCTTGTCGAGCTCCTCAGAGCCGACCAGGATGACCATGAAGTCGGCGGTCATCGGCAGGCCGAACGAGTCTGAGGTGTGCTGGAGGTCTGGATCGGAGTCGACGAACCCGGTGCGGTTCAGCTGGGTCGCCGACCAGACGGCGACGTTGTACTCGACGGCCAGGCCGCGGAGCTCCTCGGCGACCGCCTTGACGTAGGTGTAGGAGTTGACGCCGGGAGACAGCTTGTAGCGCGTGCTCAGGCACAGGTTGATGTAGTCGACGTAGATGACGTCCGGGACGAAGTTCTTCTTGAGGCGCAGCTCGTTGAGGAGGTGACGGAAGTGACCGGCGCCCGCCTGGACGGTCGGGTACTCCTTGATGATCAGTCGGCCGAGCGTCTTCTCGCGCAGTCGGTCCATCTTCTTGTCGTAGGCTTCCCTGGGCAGGTCGCAGAGGACGCTGATCGGCACGTCTAGGAGGTTAGCGTCGATGCGCTCGGCGATCTTCTCCTCTGCCATCTCCATCGTGACGTAGAGGACGTTCTTCGCATCCATGAGGTTGTGCGCTGCGAAGTGACACATCGCGAGCGTCTTGCCGACGCCGGTACCGGCCGACAGGATGTTCAGCGTCTTCGGCTCGACTCCTCCCCCCGTCACCCTGTTGAAGTACTCTAGGTCGAAGCCGACCTTGCGCTCCTTCTTGTGATAGAACTCGAAGCGGGCGCCCGAGTCCTCCATGAAGTCGTGTCCGATGTGGTCGTTGAAGCCGACCGCGAGAGCGTCTGATAGGAGAGAGGGTATAGCGCTTCGGGGGTGCTTCTTGTCTTTATCCTCAAGGATAGAGACAGACTGACGGATGGCGTTGTAGATCGCTCTGTCTTGACAGAATTTTTCGGTTTCATTCTTCAGCCACTCCTTCTTGACTGGTTCGGCCGTGGGCACGAACAGCTCGTCGACGAGTTTAGACACCTCCCCGACGAACTCGTCAGAGCCGATGCTCGTCGCATTGGCGAGGTCGATCTGTAGCGCTTCGAGTGTCGGGGTCGCGTTGTATCGCGTGAGGTACGCATGGACGAGGTTGAAGACGACCCGGTCGTGCTGGTCCAGGAAGTACTCCGGCGCCAGGTACGGCATGACCATCCTAGATGCCTCATCGTCTCGGAGGACTGCGCCCAGGAGGAGGTGTTCAAATCGCATCAGCAGCCGGCACTTTCTTCGTCTTCGGTTCCTGTCGCTGTCTCTTCAAGAATAGCGCTGGCGGAGTCGATCAGCACCTTCTTGAGGCCCACCTCAGCGAATATCCTCATCGCTCGCTGAGACATGTCGAACCTGATCGTGCAGGACCCGTCTGGGTTGTCGATGATCTCGGCGACGGTTATCTCGCCCTTGATCTCTTCGGTCATGCTTCCTCCAGCTCTGCGGCCTCTTCTTCGACGTCGGCCGCTAGAGCGGCGACGCCGCCCCTCCCGTACTCGAACTCCTGGTGAGCAGCCTCCTCGAGCAGGTCCATGACCGACTTAGTGAAGTACTTCTCCGGCTCCTCGAGCAGGTTCTTACGGAACGGCTTGGTGCCGTCCGGCAGCTCGTAGCCACGGGCGGTCTTCTTGAAGATGCCGTACTTCTCTGCTAGCTCCGTCAGACCGTAGTAGCGGTCGAGGCCCTTGGAGTAGGTCAGCAGCACGTCGACCATCGTGTTCTCCTTAGAGCCGCGGGACTTCCACATCTTGATGTGGATGACGTTGCCGACGACCTCTGTGCCGACGCGCTCCTTGCGCTTCGAGAGCATCGCGATCGTGTCGGACGCGAACTTCAGTCCGCCGCCGCCCGAGATCTCTTGGACCGCGTACGGCCCGATCCCGGAGTATGTGTGGTTGGTAATGAGCATCGGCACCTTGACCTTGGCCAGCTTCAGACGAACGACGCGCATCGCGGCTCGGATGAGCTGCTGCCTCGTCATGTCCTTCTTCTCGCTGCCCGCCAGCATGTCCCCCATCTCCTTCGGAGTAGAGAGGGCGCCGAGCGAGTCGAGAACCACCATGAACGGCGGGCGCTTGCTCTCCGGCAGCTTCTCGTAGGCCTCGATGAACTTCAGGACCTTGGTACCCATCTCGGGGATGGTCAGCGGCTCGTCGATGATGACACGGCTCGGATCGAGTCCGCGGTCCTGCATCATCTTCTTGGTGACTGCCGCCTCAGTGTCGAAGTAGAGGACAGACGCCTTTGGACTCGAGTCGAGGAAGTGCTTCATGATGCCCAGGCAGAAGAACGTCTTGCCCGTGGTTGTCTCACCGGCGAAGGCGACCGCCTTGTTGTTGGGGATGCCTCCGTAGAGGGAGCCGGACATCTGAGCGTTGAAGATGTAGGAGCCGGTGTCGACGAACCCAGTGAACTCGGCAGATCCGAGTCCGTCCTCGGCGATGCTCGCTCCGTCGCCGAGCTCTTTTACCAGGTCCTTCAGAAAGTCCGCCATGTCTTCTCCTCTACTCGATGCGTGCGATGGAATCTTTATGAATAGCGATCATATCACTACTGCGTGAAATAGTCAACCCCTGGCTTCTCACAAAGCCGTGGTTGGCAGCGATGAGCAACAAGATCGCGAGGGGATCGAACACGAACACCAGCAGGATGATCACCCAACGAACTGCTCGCTCCAGCTGACCGGCGTCCGGGTTAGTGAACACCAGCTCGGCGATGTACTTCAGCGGACCGACGTCGGCTTCTATCTTCTGCTGCGCTGCGCCCTTGCGTCCCCTCTCGAGTTGTAGGTCGGAGAGCTCCCTAGACGCCTTGTCCCTCGCGGCGACCAGGGACTGTCGAGTCGCCCTCTGCTGCTGCTGCGCCTTGAAGGAGGTGAGCGCCTGGTTGCGCGAGATCAGACTGCGGATCGAGTCGTCGATCTGCGCCACCTGTTTGTCGAGGTCTACGATCGTCGTCTTCTGGTACGCTATCTTGGTGTCGAGCGACTGGAGCTCGTTGCCGACCGAGGAGGCGATGGTGACCTGCTGGTCGATGTGGGCCTTGCTGAGGAGGCCGAACGTGCCCATCGAGGTCACGAGCATCAGTGCTACCACGGCCGCGGTAAGCGGGTACCGCAGCAGTGCCGGAGTAGAGTCCCAGCTGCGGTACAGCCAGGACGCCGTCACGATCTTGCCGACCTCGAGCACGGAGCCCATTATCACGATCGGCCAGAACGACGCCGGGAATATCGCGACCAGACCGACGATGGAAAAGTATGCGGAGACAAGAGATATCGCCACCGCAGCGGCCAGGGCTACGTAGTTGATCATGCTTTATTTAGGCTGATCTAATTCTTTTCTCATCCTGACTTCTCTGTAGCGCAGGGCGCCGTCGGAGTGCAAGAACAGCTTGCACTGAGTGTCGGTCGACTCGTCGACGAAGACGTCCCCCGCCTTTAGGTCCTCGTTGACCCACGCCCAGGTCATCTCGTCGCTGCGCCAGACGCGGATCATCGTGATCATCTCCATCCCTCGGCCGCCATCGCCAGACCAAAGTTGGCCAGGGCGTAGGCGCTGTAGATAAGCGTCCATGAGCATGCCGAACAGCACGAACAGGGCTGCGTACGAGAGACCGAACAGCATTATCCAACCTTTACTTCTTGATAGTTCAAGTCGTCGGCGAGCGTGTCTATGTGCTCGTCCTGCGGAGTGTGGTCGCTGTCGCCCTGCTCGTCTGGCTCGTCGGGCTCGGCGAAGAAGCCGTCCATTACTCGTTTACGAACTCTACCTTGGCGCAGTACTTCTCCTTGAACGACTTCCAGGTCTCCTTTACGGTCGGCCTGTCGCTTATGTACGCTATTGACATGCAGGTGCCGTAGACTATAGCGAGAACCGAAAATGCTGCCAAGATAACCAGGCCATATATCCAGCCCATAAGGAACCAGGGCATCACGAACAACCACCAGAACGCGGTGCCGGCCATTATGGTAAGAAGCAAGTACTTCAGTGGCCCGGTGATGAAGCAGACTCGCCGAAACTTACAGATGTCGACGCCCTCCGAGCAGTCATACCTGTCGCTCGGCTTCTCGTGGAAGTAGAACCTCGCAAGAAGGGACTTCATGTTAATCTTGATCATAGACTCAGCTCCGTTTCATTGGGTTACGCGGCGGGTACTTGTTCCAGCCACTTAGCAGGTACGAACTTCTTGACTTCTTCGCTCCACGCGCGAGATCTATCGCCGTCGAGCACCCTCTGCCAGATGCGGGGGTGCTCGGCGTCGTTGTCCCACGCCGCGACCGTCAGACACCCGCCGAAGCACGCGGCGGTGTCGATGTTCAAGACACGACCTGGATGGTACATCGGTAATAGACTAGCGAGGGGCGTGTGACCGTGCACGACGCACCTGCCGAGGTCTGCGTACAGCTCCTCTTCTAGGGTAGGTCGCGTCCACATCATCGTCGCCGGCGCCTGCTCGTAGAGCGGGAGGGCCGGGTCGATCCCGGCGTGGACGAACACCCGGCGCCGGTCATCGTAGCACAGTGGCAGGTTCCTTATCCAGTCGATGTGCTCGGGAGGAAGGGTGCCGCCGTACGAGTCAAGGGTGGTACTTCCTCCGTTGTTCAACCAGTTGTATGACTCGAGACTTCCGACGCTCGGCGAGTCGACCGCCTTGATCAGCAGGTCCTCGTGGTTGCCCTTGAGACACACCCACCGGTGCGCGGGATCGTCTGGTCCCTCCATGAGTCGGGTGACGACCTCTGCAGACCTCGGTCCTCGGTCGACGTAGTCGCCGAGGAACACCACGGTCGCGTCTTGGTCTTGAGCGTCTTCGCGGATCCAGCCCAGGGCGTGCTCTAGCATGTAGAACATCCCGTGGACGTCGCCGACTGCGTAGGTCTTCATGGTACGCTCGACTCCGGCACTACTCCTGCGAGCTCTGTAATTCTTGCAGGCGGCATCGCTTCGGCAGTGAGATGAGTATATTCTATGCTGCTGTTGAACTGGAGATAGACCTCCAGCACGCACCTTCTACTATCGATGACGCTGGGCGGGTTGTTTGCCTCTGTGCAGATCACAGTCCAGTGACGGACCTCACGATTGGCGTGTAACTCTCCCATCAGGGGCATGAGGTGGTCTGATATACTGTGACGAGTAAAGTGATCGTTGGGCTCGAACATGTGAAGCTCCAGGGCCTCGCGCATCGCTGCCTGTACCCTGAGTACCGCCCTCCGCGAGGAAACGCCGGTGCCGCGGGGCACTGCCGCCAGAGCGAGGATCGGGATGCTCGCGAGCGCTGCCGTAGCGACGCTGCCGATGAGTATCTGTCGTCTTGTGAACTTCACTTCATGTCTCCTCTTACGGCCATCAGCACCTCGCCTAGCCAGTTGAGTCCGCGCCAGTTAGCGCGGTCGTTGATGCGCGGGTCGCCCGCCTCGAGTCCGACGCCCCAGATGTGGTCGTACGGGGACGCCTCGACGATGGTCGTTCCCTGCGTCTTTATCAACTCGGTAGCGAGGTCGAAGTTCTGAGTATACTTTGCCCAGTTGCCCCGATACACGATCAGCTTGGCGTTCTGGTTCCAGACGCCGAGGTCAAAGTTCTTGACGTGTCGACCGATGGCTTTCTGCTCGTTCGGACGGTGCGTGGTCATGATGTCTCTCTCGGCGTGCTCGTCCTTGAACAGGCGCGCCTTCTCTGCCATCATCCACTGCTCGGCGCAGTTGTACTCTACTCCCCCGATCCAGAACTCAGACGGGTGCCACTGGGAGAATGGGCCGGACCAGAAGAAGGTAAACTTCTCGGTCACAGCTTCATCTCCCTCTGCTGGTTCACAGTCGTGTAGTACCGCAGCACCTCCTCGACGGCGGCGAGGTACCTCGTGCTGTCTCTCAGGTCCTGGGTGAGAAACTTCGGGCGCTTCTTCATGGCCCTGAGCTTCTCGATGTCTCCCTGAAGACCCTCGCGAGTAGCAGAGAGCTGCTTTATGAGGATCTGGTCGAACAGGTCGATGACGGGTTCGTTGTAGGGGTCTTTGATCTCTAGCTTCATTCTGTCCTCATGAGTTTACGTAGTCGTAGAGCTGGTCGATGAACTGGTTGATCTTCTGAACGCGGTTGGGCCAGTAAAGATAAGCTTTCTCTGGACTTACTGCCAGATTTCTCAGTAGTGGCATTACCATTTCTAAGAGACCCTGGAGCTTCTTCTGTTGCGCGTCGAGTTGCGCAGAAGTTCCATCGAGTTGAGTTGCAAGTTCTGCTGCCTCTTTAGCCTTGAGTTCATCTTCACTCATTGCCGAAAAGCCAAAGTCGAAAGATATAGTCATGTTAGAATTTTATCACCCCCTGCTTTATTTGTCAACTATAAATAGAACGCCGGTCGCGGACTCGAGATCCCACCGGCTCTAACCCTGGAGGAGGTCAGCATGCCAAGTATTTATTATCTCTACGTCAAGACACATCGTAAAGCTGGACTCAAGTATCTTGGAATAACTTCTAAGATAGATCCATATTCTTACAGCGGCTCGGGAACTCGATGGACTCGTCATCTCAAGAAGCATGGGTATGACTTTACCACAACAGTCATCGGAACCTTTACTAACAAGAGGGATCTAAAACGGGTGGGACTCTTTTGGTCAACAGTGTGGGATGTAATAAAATCACCCGAGTGGGCAAATCTTACTGAAGAAGCGGGTTATGGAGGGCCTTCACGACTTGGTATTCCAGTTCCTCCACAAGTAAAGCGGCGCATAATAAAATCATGCAGTGGAAAGATTCCTTGGAATAAAGGCAAAATCGGCATCTATTCTGAAGAAACACTTCAGCGTATGAGAAAACCAAAGTCTGAAGAAGCTAAAAGGAATATATCAGCCGCGGCACTCAAGCGCCCTCCAAGATCTAAAGAGACGATAGAAAACCATCGTGCTAAATTGCTCGGTCGAAAGCGTACTGAAGAAACAAAACTATTGATCTCTGAGGGGCAGAAGCGTTATTGGACTTCCCGTCATGCAAATGCTTCTTCTAATGCTGTTGGAGCATGAGCCTCAGTATTCCAGCCTATATGCTTTACGATGCCTTGGATTGGCTCAAGATACGCCTTGAAAAATTGTGCATCTCGATCTAAATAGGCGTCAAGGCCGAACGCTTTTGGAAGATCATGCGTGCAACTTATCACGTTTGAAAGAATTGGGTTCGGTTCTCGTAACCAAGCAAACCGAATTTTATCGCCGTCATGAATAGGCGGATAAGTTCCCTCAAGATCATGTTTCTGAAGCAAAAAATTGTATAAGAGTGATCCCTTCACCTGGATCGGCGTCCCCTTCTTGTAGACAGTAGACGCGTCGCGGTACTTGCCCATGCCCGAGATAGAGCGGGGGAACGCGATGTCTTCAAACGGCAGTTCGTCGAACGTCCGACGGAACTCTTCGTTGTAGCGCTGGAGGTCCTTCTCGTCGTTCAGCATGATGATGGTCAGGGCGTTCTTGATCGCCTCGCGGACCACCTTCGGCGTCGAGGACTTGATCGCCTCGATCCCCTTCATCTTTAGCTTGGGCTTGGTCAGGACGACGCCGTCCTCCTCGCGCATGTTCAGTATGTAGTGCTTGGTCGCGGTCCATATAGCTCTGTCTGAGATGTTCTCGAGGTTCATCTGCATCTTGTTCTCGGGGCAGCCGAAGCACCAAGAGTTGTGAACGAGGCGCTCGTCGATTACCTTCTGTATACTCGTCAGACAGAACTGACGGACGACCTGATGAATCTTGGGAGTATACAGAGTATCTCCGATAACTTTCTTGACCATCGGTCCTAGGTTGACGTACACAGAGTCGGTGTCGACCGCGATGACGTAATCGACGCCCTCCGTCTTCAACGTCTTGTTCAGGAAGATGTTTATCGCGCGCTCGACAGAGCGAATGGCCAACTGACCGGTACAGGTGATCGCTTCTGCCATGTCGAAGTTGAACCAGCGGAAGTGTACGTTAGCCAGCGCGCCGTAGCCGCTGTTCAGGGTGTCCTTCAGAGCGCGCTGGAGGTTGTGCAGCCGCGCGATGTTCTTGGTGTCGCCGTCGGCCTTTGCCTTCTTCAGCTGCTTCTGATACTTTGCTCGATCGTTGTATAACTGGCGCATCAGTTCCGGCAGGAAGCCCTTCTTGCCGCTGCTGAACTGTACGCCGTTGACCGCAGTCGAGTAATAGGCGTCTGAGACTAATCTACTGTTCTTCTCGCCGTACAGCCTAGCGAAGTCAAGGTTGAGCACCGGCGGATATGCCGAATAGTCGACGCTCGCTCCGTCTACGAAGACCTTCTTACCGATCGTCTCCGGACTGATGTTGTACTGCATGATGCCGTGCGGATAGGACGACTTCAAGTCGAAGCCGGCGACCCAGTCGGACATGCCCGGAGTCACTTCCTTGACGTACCCGCCGATCAGCGGCTTGTCTAGGTGGTTCTCCTTGTTCGGGGGAACGACGATGCCCTGGTCCATCAGGTAGTTGTGGATGAGCGCGTCCCACGGCCGTACGGTCGCTAGACAGTCTGCGTAGTTGATCTTCGAGAGGTACGCGCGAGTGAAGATCAGGGAGATGAAGCCGAGCTTCTGCTCCAGCTCGTCCACGAGCACGCAGTCCTCTATGTTGTAGTCGATGTAGCGCTGGAAATCGTGCATGTAGAGCAGCTGGAGCGACTTGTTGTCGCCGTGGTCCAGCTTTCCCCGGTCGAGCTCGATCTGCGCGATGAAGTCGAGGCGGTACGACTCCTGGTTACCGAACGTAAACTTCTTGTAGATCGGCAGGTAGTCCGCGACGAAGAGGCCGGCGAGCTCGAAGATTACTCCGCCGTCGAGCATCGTCCTGTCTTTGACTATCCCCCACGGACTGAGGCGCTTTGCTGCCGCCGTGCCGAGGACCTTGGTGATCCTGTTGTAGAGGTACGGGATGTCGAATCCCTCGATGTGCCAGCCCGTCACGACGTCCGGACCGATGATGTCCCAGTGCTTGAGGAACGCCTCGAGCATGGCAGCCTCGTCCTCGCACTTGACATAAGAAGTATCTGGCCTGGGCGCGTACGGCTTCAGACCGAACACGACGTTCTTCTTGTCGTACCTGAGCGCGATGGAGACGATCGGATCAGCCGCCTTAGACGGGTGGGGAAACGCGTCGGGCGCCATCACCTCTATGTCGAGGACGACGACGCTGATCTTTGTCTCGTCGAACGCGACCTCGCCCGGGTACTCGTCGTTGATGAACAGGTACGGCCAGTTGGTCATGCCGTAGACGTCTGAGTTTACGACGTCCTTCTGCCTCTCGATGAAGTCGCGGGCGTGCTTGATAGTTGCAAAGTCGATCCGCTTAGCGGGGCGTCCCTGCAGCGTCTTGTAGGTGCCCTCTTTATGGAGCATGAAGAGGTATGGCTCGTACGGGACCGCCTCCTTGAACGCGTCAGCGCCGTCGTACCCGCGGACGAGTAGACGGTTCCCGAACTGGGCGACGTTTGTATAAAATCTCATAGAGTCATTCTATCACGACAGGCAATAGTTGTCAAAGCCAGCGCTTGATGAAGTAGTGCGCGTCGCGCTCGAGACTTCTCTTCTCGGTGCCGTCGTCGCCGATGAACCTGAGGCCGCAGCTCGTGAACTTCTGATACAGCTTCTCGGGGTCCATCGTCATGTGGGTCTCGAGCATGATCTTGATGCTGGAAATCTTGAGTACGTCGTCGGCGTTGTCGAAGATGAACTCCTCGCCGCCCTCGATGTCGCACTTGATGAAGTCGACGTCCTTGTCTCTACAGAAAGTAGAGAGGGTGACGCCGTCGACCACTACGAAGTTGTCGAAGCTGTGGCCCCAGACAGCCTTCTGAGGAGCGAGGGAGTTGATGCTGTGCCCGCCCGGGTTGGGTGCGCAGACGTACAGTCGCACCGGCTCGTCGTAGGCAGAGATCGCCTTCTCGACGACCTCTACGTTCGGCAGGTCGGCGACCACCTGCCGAAGGATCCTCGCGTTGTCGGGGTGCGGCTCGAAGGCATAAACCTTCTTGTACTTCTCGGCGATCAGCCGAGTGTACTTACCGTGGTTCGCACCGATGTCTAAGGCGACCCCATCAGACGGCGCGAGGCGGGTGATGCACTCGAGTACGTACTTCTCGTTGAACATGAGCAGTTCCTGGTTGAGAGACTATGGTATCACGAAACGACTAAGGTGTCAACTGGCCCATTCTGAGGCGAGGTCGTCCTGGTCGCCGGCGTAGACGTTGAGGTCGATGCCGCCGTTGCCCGGACAGGTGATGCCTGGGATCGTGTGGGGTCCCTGGCCTACGCCGTCGCCGGTGTACTGCCAGAGGAAGTAGCTCTTCCATCCGCGGGGTAAGATCGCGCGCGGTCCGTACTGGCACAGCCAGAGCTTGTGCTTGGTGACGTAGTCGAAGTCTGGAGCAGACAGGTCGCCGACGTTCTCCTTAAGGCGATTGCCCGAGTAGATCACAGCCTTGCGTCCGAGGTGCTGCTCGAGGGTGTGCAGCCACTGGGCCGCGCCCTGGATAGACAGGTTAGACCGAGGGTTGTCCTCGTAGTCGAGACACACCAGGGTGTGCGCGTCCGGCGTCGCCGCCTCGAGAAAGTTGTGTACCTGGTCCTCGACGTCCGATCCGTCGTTGAAGTGGTACGCACCCCAGAGCAGGCCTGCGTCGAGCGCCGCCTGTCGGCGAGAAGCGTACATCTTGTCTCGGAACCCAGAGCCCTGAGACGCCTTATGGATCACGCCCCAGATGCCCGCGGCAGCAGCCATCTTGAATCCGTCTACCGCCGGACCGCTGCCTCCGACCGTGTCGCCTCGATAGATGTCGACTACCCGTGGTGTCATGCTCATGTCGTTCTCCCTGTCTCTTATTTATCGAGCGAGTAGTCGACCCTGCGCCATCCCGAGTCATGAGATGTAGCGAGTAACACCTCGCTGATGACGGCGTCGATGTTGTTGCGCCAGTGGTCTAGGAACTTGTGTATCCGAGGAAACTCGGGCTCTCGATCCTCGGTCTGCCAGATGAACTCGCTGAGGATCGTCGTCCTCGGGATGTAGTAGAGGACGTCGAGGGTAACGAAGACTGGACGCAAAAAGAGCCGCATCCCATATTTAGGACGCGGCTCTACTCACTCAAGTCTTACATCTCTTTGCAGACGAAGCCTTCGAGGCCCTGCGTGCAGAAAAAGTTCTGCGTCTTGTTGTTCTTGTAGATCATCTTCAGCACAGAAGAATCAGCGACGCCGGCGCTCTTGGCGGACGGCATGACCAAGACTGCGGCCGCCAGCCCCATCGCGAGCATCATTGCCGTAAAGATAACTAGGGTGGTCCATGGCTTGCGCATCAGAGCCCCCTCGTCTCTAGGCAGCGCATGCGCGCCTCGAGCTCGTAGACGTCCTGGGCGCCCTCCAGGTAGCGCTCCTGCGGGGACTTAGTAATCTCTCGCAAGATGCGCTTGAGCTTTGCCGAAAGGCAAGACAGCACTTACGCCGCCTTCTCGTTCAGGAGCTGAGGCTTCACGGACGTGAACGGGTCGCTCGCCTCGGCCTTGACCTCGATCTTCTTTGGCTTCTTGCTCTCGGGAATCACGTTCTCGAGGAACAGGCGAAGCATGCCGTTGACGAGCTCGGCGTTCTTGACCTCGATCGTGTCGGCCAGAGTGAAGTCGCGAACGAACGTGCGGTCGGCGATGCCCTTGTAGAGCACCTCGCCCTTCTCGCCCTGGGTCGGGAACTGGGACTCGGTCGAGCCCTTGACCCTGAGGATGCTGTCGTCTAGGGTGACCTCGATATCCTGGCTGCCGAAGCCTGCGACCGCCATCTCGATGATGTACTTGTTCTCTTCGATCTTGCGGATGTTGTAGGGCGGCCAGTTCGGGATGACCTTGCCGATCTGCTCGTTGAGGTCGTAGAACTTCTCAAGCATGTGATCGTATCCGATCATATACTTGTCGAAGCGGCTGAACTGTGTGAAAAAGTCTGGTAGCTGCATGTGATTACTCCTGCCCCCTGTTGCGGCGGGCTCTCGTGTGGGCGTCTCCCTTACGGCGAGACATAAAAGCTGGTACGCGATACCCGTCCAGCCCTAGCTATATATAATGCTTCGCGACTCAGTTGTCAACTGTCTCAGTTCAGATACTTGAAGAATGTTTCTCGGGCAGTTACCTCGAGAGCATGTACTTCTGAGTCGTACAAGATCATCGGGTCGCAACCGGCGTCCCTGTACTCCTTGACGTACCTGAGCGCCTCGGCGAAGCCGCCGTCTGCGTCGCCGGCGATGCCGACGAGCTCGATGAGTTCAGCCTCTTCCATTTCGACCAGTGTCATAAATACCCCATGGGCTTCTTCAGCAGCATACTCGGAGTCTTCACCGGCCCCTTCGGCACCATCCTGACCTATTTAGTAGGCGGCCTGGCCATCGCTGGAACACTGTTCACCATCCTCAAGGTCCACGACCACAACATCCGAGTCGCAGCTCTCGAGTCATTCAACAAGGCTCAGATGGAGCAGACGCTGAAGGACAAGGCCGATATGGAGGCTAAACTCAAGAAGATCGAAGACATGGCGGGCAGCGTCGCCAAGCAGCAGGCACAGGAGGAGACCAAGATCGAGTCGGCCCACGACCAGGCCGACGCCTTCATCGACGAGCAGGTAAAGGCGGGACGGGATCGTCCAGCGTCAGAGCTGCTCAAGGGAACCGTTGACAGACTGAGGAACATTGAATGAGAGCAGCAGTACTCGCCGTCGTCGGCGCCGTCCTAGCAGGATGCGCCAGCACTCCCCAGCCCCAGCTCGTAAAGACAGAGCTACGGGTGGTAACTCCGCCCGAGAACCTCTACAACTGTCCGAAGGCAGCCATCCCGCGCGTCAAGACCGAGGCCGACGTGGCGCACTTGATGGTAGACCTGAAGAAGGAGTCGTCAGTGTGTCGCAACAGCATCAACGCGGTCAAGGCGTACATGGACGGCGCGAGGGCCGCTACAAGACAGTAACTTTAGTCCCTACCGGCACCTGGTTGTACAGCTCGATCACGTCGCGGTTCAGCATCCGAAAGCAGCCGGAGCTCTCGGCCCTGCCTATCGACTTCGGATCGGACGTGCCGTGAATACGCAGCAGGGTTCCGGAGATATAGAGAGCGCGGGCGCCGAGGGGGTTGCCCGGGCCGCCCGCCATCATCTCCGGCAGTTCCGGCTGGCGCTTTCTCATCTCTTCTGGGGGATACCAGTCAGGCCACTCTGCCTTGCGCTCAATGTGGTACTGTCCCTTGGTCTGTTCACGAAAGCCGTCGCGACCAACCCCGATATGATATGTTCTAACATAGCCGTCTGGACGATACCAGGTGAGTACTCTCAGATTAGTATCAATAAGGATCTGAGGACTAGAATACTGCTGACTGATAAGAGGAAAATTAAAGAACTGAAGCAGCTCAAACGGATGCTGACGCTGCTGACGAGCAAGTGCTGGGGTAGCGATGATTACTAGTAGCACGGCGACGAGTAGGCGGCGCATGGGTTCTCCTTGGTGCGTTAGTGCTTATTTAGTGAACGGCCTTGTTCGACTGCTCGGGATTAGATTCGACGTACTCGGCCAGTCCGTGCGATATGAGCACCTTGTGTACTTCCACGACTCTGTTCTCTAGACGAATGACGCGATCGACTAGGGCGACGTTGTTCTGTATCAGTCGCTCGATCAGAGCCATCGCCTCGGTAAGGCGCTTGACGACGTCGTAGACGGTATTGGCGAGATCGCCGAGGGCTTTCACTATCTGACCCATCGTGTCAGTCATAGCGGTACTGTCTAGAGTACCTGAGAACCAGCTCATGCTACCTCCCTCAGCTCGGGCTTGTCCACGAGGATAACGTTGCTCGAGATGTAGCGAGCGAACGCCATCGCGGCCGAGAGCGTCTCAAACTGCCGGCGGCGCGGCTTGGCCAGGCTCACTAGGACCCCCGGCTTGCGCTCTGTATAGACGATCTCGTATTCCATGCGACACCTCTGTTGAAGTACCATCCTATCATATCTGGGGACGGTTGTCAACCAAAAGATAAGGGGGCCGGACCAGATTTTACCTGATCCGACCCCCTCGTAGCGCTCAAGGCGATGGAGAACCCGAGCGCTAGCCTGTCATTACGCGGTCTAGTACCGTCTCGTTACTTCGGTCCCACCACGAGATAGTATCCTGTATGCCGATGACGAACGCCTCGTGAGCGGCGCGCTTCCATGCGTAGTCGATGTCCGGTTGGATCTTTTTCTTCCACTCGATCAAGAGGTCCTCGAGTCTGCCGGCATCGGTCGGAAGACTATAGGCATGCGACGGTCGCCGTTCGGCGATGACACCGAGCAGGTGACTGATCGAGCGGCTGACGTCGACTGCTTCTCCTAGGTCATACACGGCGGTATCCCACGTAGACGTCGGCGCGTCGAGCGTGCTCGAGTCTTATTCGAGACGGATGGCAGAGCTCGTCGCGACGGCCGGCAGCGATCGCCTCTCGTCGCTTGGGATTTCCCAGGTAGTAACGCCAGGACTCGGGGTTGTTCTTTCCGAGGCGTCCCATCACGTCGGTATAGAAGACGTATCGGACTCCGTTCTTTCTGAGGTCCTTGTTCCGTGCTCGAACTTTCTTGCGTACCAGGGCGAGGATGCCCAGGTCTTCTATAGACTGGGGGTCGATCGTGCAAACGTAGCTGGGACTGCGTCCCTTGTCTCGTCTAATTTCCATCTCGTAACTCCATTGTGAGCTAGATCTTATCATATACTCAGATAAATGTCAACCCTTCTCTCTTGAGATGTCTTGCGTAGGCGTCGTAGAGGGGCCGCATCATCCGGTACGCCTCGACCTCCCAAGGCTGCTGGCGGTAGGGGTAGTCTCGAGCACGCACGCAGCGCTTCTTCCAGCGCACCAGAACCTCGTCGACGTCGTCCATGGTCCTGGTCGTGTACTGTTTTACGTGGACGAGCTCGTGCGCCAGGTCTACGAGCATGCTGCGGCGCGTCCGGTTGTGCTTTCGACTGCGGGGGTCGATGTGGATGTCGTAGCGCCAGAGGTCGCCGTAGTACCCCTGTACGTAGGCCCCGTAGGTGGGAATGCGGGTGTGGAACAGCCTGGCCCTGACTCGAGACGACCTCTGGGGGCCGACGAGACGCTTGAGCATCCAGTCTGCTGCGTACTTGAACTCTCTCTTGGAGACCGTCTTGCAGTCCCCGAACTGGCGGAGCTTCATAGGGGGCGACTCCTACCCGCTATTTATGGTCCATAAAAAAGCAATAAAAAAGGGCGCCCCGGAGGGCGCCCTGAGTATGATTTGGTGAGGTATCAGAGGGGGGTCTTGACCTGCCTGAGTATCGAGGTCGCCATCGTCAGGGCGATGCACGAGTACGCCCAGTCGTTCAGGTGCACCCGGTCTTCGTTGAGGTAGTCAGAGAACGCCATCTGCTCGTGGTCGTGCCAGTACTTCATCAGTTCGAAGCGCCTGAACACGTTGATCTGGAACACCCTGGAGAAGGCGCCGATCGTTCCGAGAGCCGACTGGTAGTCCTTCTGGACGAGCACCTTCGGAGAGTACTGGGGGTCCATCATGACGACGTCCGCCTTGGTCTTCCTCAGACGCCACAGGACCTGTCCGACGACGGGCATCTGCACGAGCACCTGGTTCGTCAGGATCGCGTTGGTCCCGAGCTGCCAGATTACTAGGTCGGGATGCTCGTCGATGACGTCCCTCTGGAGACGAGCGAGCATCTCGTGGTTCATGTCGCCGTTGACGCCCCGGTTCACCACGGTTATCTCGTGGGTGGGCAGGAACGACTGAAGGACGGCCTGGAGCTGGGCGGGGTACGCGTGAGAGGGGTCGCTCGCTCCGGCGCCGGCCGTAGACGACGAGCCGAGGGCGACGATCTTGAACGTCTTGCCCTCGTGAAGCTGCTTCTCGGTGTGGGGCAGGGGGTACTGAAAGTCGAGCAGGTCGTTGTAGAAGCAGCGCGGCTCTGCGCCGGCGGCGCTCGTAATCAGCATCAGTCCGATCAAGACCGAGAGAAACTTCATCATGTGTCCTTCGTCGTATTTATTGGTGCTCCCGAGTGGAGTCGAACCACTAGCACGTCCTTACCAAAGACGTAGTCTGCCGTTAGCCTACGAGAGCGTTGTTGGTCGCGCAGGACGGTGCCGACCCGTCTGCAGAGCCCTTATGAGGAGCTCCTGGATGCCGATCCCAGCGCGGAGATTACTCTGTATGTCATTCTTGCCCTCCAAGGGCAAGAACGTCGTATAGAACAATCGGTGTTGGATGGGGACGAGCGGATTTGAACCCTCTTCATCGGCTTCAAAGGCCGACTTGCCACCTTGGTATCCCCAGTGATTGGAGCGGACAGCGAGTAACGATCTCGCCTCATCTGCTTGGAAGGCAGTGGCCCATCCGTCTAGACCATGTCCGCGTGTTGGAGCTGCCAGGGGGATTCGAACCCCCGTTCCCCGCTTGAAAGGCGGCGTGTCCTTCCTATAGACGATGGCAGCGTGAATTGGCGGAGTGCCTCGGGATTGAACCGAATACGCTCTTGCATATACTTGGTTTAGCAAACCAGTGCCGGAACCCTCCGACCAGTACACTCCTGGAGCCCTCCGTGGGACTCGAACCCACATTCTCCAGTTACGGTTCCAAAGTTTAGGAAACTCGGCCGATTAGGAGGGCATGAAGTTGGTGCACGTCGCAGGACTCGAACCCGCATTTTCAGATCCAGTTACGGATAGTCGTTTAGAAGACGACCTCGTCTAGACGTGCTTGTTTACAGTTATCGAAATGGTATCGGTGCATATTCGGGCCTCGTCCTTCTTTTAGACAAAAAGGACAAGTATACTTGATCAAGTTATGATGAGTTCCATCATCAAGTCGTCTCTGAGCTGTCTTACGTTGAATCTCACCACCCAAGAAAGGGTGTATTTCTTCAACAACTTGTTTTCTATTGTTTTCTTTGCCCAAGAATGGATGAGTTCCTTTAGCAACCCGCTTATGGTTTTCCAGACTTGCTAACTCTGAAATGACTTGAGGAGACAATTTCATTCTTTGAGCTATTCTATAACAGGCGGCATAGTCGCCCTGCTCTAGATGGATCTCATAGTGATTCTGGATAGTCGTCGCCAACAGGTTCTCAATCCGGTTGTTGGTCTTGTCGCCGTCTTTGTGGTGAATCTCATAGGCACGACCATCCGCTTCCCGTGGGATGGGACCGTAGTGCTGCTCATAGATTTTTCTATAAATATGCATGCTGGCCTCCGTCAAGGTTAGAGCCGGTGGGTCTGATCACCGTGACCGGCGTTCTATTTATAGACCTAGATTTATTGGAGCACCAGGCGAGACTCGAACTCGCATATAACAGCTTTGCAGGCTGCCCCGTGACCTCTCCGGGCACTGGCGCGTGATTGGCTACGGACACCGGACTCGAACCGATCTCGTCAGCTTCAGAGGCTGACTTCCCGCCTTGGGTATCCGCAGTGATTACTCTACGTCGAAGAAGTGAAAGGCGCCGGCGCCGATCATCGCGATCGCGCCGCCGTGCGGCCACTGGTACAGGCGGTTCGTGACCATCCCGTCCGCGTCTGACCATGCCTCCAGAGACTCGTGCTCGTCGCGAGTGATCGAGCGACGACCGTAGACCATCTCCATCGTCATCTCGTGGGAGGCGCGCTGCTCCTCGGGTCCCATCTCAGCCATCTTCTTCTCCTGTTGGTCTCCGCACGGTGTTCTGCCCACCGACCTCCTGCTTCCAAGGCAGGTACTCTTCTAGCACGAGCTTTGCAGAGTTGAATGGCACCCCGGAACTTTTGTGCAGCTGAGCCATCCTACGATGACTTACTTAGCCGGGGTTGTTTCGAATGGAGGTTCCACCCCGACTCGAACGGGGAACTCGACCTTCGCAGGGTCGTGATTTATCCAGTTAAACTATGGAACCGTGATTGGCAGGGCCTACGGGAATCGAACCCGTCTTGCTCGGTTGAGAACCGAGTTTCCTAGCCGATAGAAGAAGGCCCCTTGATTGGCTCCAGCGGCTGGTTCCGACCCAGCATCGACATGAGTTAACAGCTCACCGTCCTTACCATTTGACTACGCTGGAATGAAAGTTGGTGGAGTAATCGGGTACCGCCCCCGACGCGACAATCTTGCAAGGATCGTCTGCACCCTTGTGCCTACCCCGTTGTTGGTCCCCTAGAACGGAATCGAACCGCTGACGCACTCCTCTTCAGGGAGCCGCTCTACCACTGAGCTACACGGGGTTGTGTTGGCGCGGAATGTGGGAGTCGAACCCACGCTGCGAGTGTGGCACACTCGTCGACTGCCGTAATCTTTATTCCGCTTTGATCTTGTTTTTTCCGCAATATGTCGGTGTCTGTGCATGACAGTTAGGACACAATATGCGTAAATTTTTTAACTTATGATTTTTTGAATTACCGTCAACGTGATCAAGGTGCATTGACAGCGGCTTCTTATTCCATTCTGTTATCCCACATTCTTCACACTTATTACTTTTGACGCCTTCCTTAAGAAGTCTTCTTTTAAGATGTGGAGTAGGATACTGAGGATGCTGGCCATCGAGAATTTCATCTAAAGCAATGGGTTTCTGATATCCGCCATTTACGAAGGTCAAGCCGAGTTTTTGTGCTCGTCTAAAGATAGTTATATCGGGAACCAAGAATTTAGCAGCCAGACGCCCAAGTGTGGGTTCTTTATTGTAGGCGCTAATGAGTTCTTGATCAGTAAATCTGTCTTTGTGTTTCTGCTGCATATTCTATATATACAATCAGTTTTGAAAACAGACTTTAACATGGGATCAAATTTTACGAGAATGGTCCGCTACCTAGGAATCGAACCTAGCAGGCTATAAGCGCAGCTTTTACAGAGCCGCTCAGTCCCCAGACTTGCCGTAACGGTTGAGTTGGTTGCGCAGCTACGAGTTACACGTAGGTCCTAAGTTTATGAGACTTAGATGGGGTTCCTCCACTACCGCGCCGTAAGAATTGGTTGGCGAGTTGCACGCCCACGGTTTTACATCCGAACTCATGCTATTAGATTTATGCGAGCAGTAATAGGAATGAATACCTATCTCTTGGGCCGCTGGTCGCGCCGGCCCGACTGTTGCTCTATTTATATCACCTCGACGATAAGTTGTCAAGGGAATTGGCGGAGGGCCCGAGAATCGAACTCGATACCGTCTGGTACGTCCTGTTTTCGAGGCAGGCGCGAGGGGCCACCCCGCTTGTACCCTCCTGGCGGAAGACTGTGGTCTTGATCCACAAGCACTCGCGCGCTCGTGACGCTTTCCAGGCGTACCTGCCCTCCCGAGCAGTTAGTCTTCCTTATTGGCGGATGCCAGGCTGTGTCGATCACCATACCGTGAGGTACCTGCCGGGTTCAAACCGGAGACGGGAGCCGTCCCGCGTTGGCATCCTTGAATGGAGGTCCCAGCAGGATTCGAACCCGCGTTTTCAGCTCCAGCTACGGTTTACGACGTTCGAAGCGTCGTTCGGCTATGGGACCGTTATTGCTCGCCGTCTCGCTTGGAGCGGCTGTGGTAGAACTTAGACATCGTGACCTTCTGGATCAGACGGTCGTCCTTGAGGATCGAGGGACCCTTCAGCGACTTGCCGTCGATCGCCATGAACGTCGCCTCCAGCAGGTGGTCGAGGTCGGGCGAAGACGGATTGACGTAGAGGACCTCTAGGTCTATCGGATAGTCGATCGGCAGGTCTGTCTGTGCAGAGATGGATCGACGAGCTGAGTCGAGTATGTCCTCGCGGTACTGCTGAAGCGCCCGCCGGTGCATCCGCTTGTGCGGAGCGTGGTGCAGGTTGAGCTTGAGTACCGGCGGGAACGCGCTGTCGTCCAGCCTTACGAAGTAGCCTCTCATAACGTCCTCATAGTGTGATTGGTCCGCCGTATAGGTAACGATCCTATCCGAGAAGGCTTATCTGGCCCAACTGCTTATAAGACAGTCCTGCTCACCTGAGCTACAGCGGTTTATTGGTCAGGGTGCGGTGTTCTGCCCACCGTCCACTTCCTTCCGAGGGAAGTAATCTTCTAACACGATATTCACCCTGTCGATTGGCGCTTCGTAGGGGAGTTGAACCCCTCTCAGCCGGTTGACAACCGGACCGCCACACCCGCAGCGTCACGAAGCTTGTATTGGTGTCCGACGTGGGACTCGAACCCACAAAAACCCGGCTTCTCAGGCCGTCAGGTGTGCCATTTTCCATAGGTCAGTCGGACGTTTTTGGTGTGCCAGGTGGGGATCGAACCCACATTTTCAACCTATTACCTTACTCGAGATTAAGAGTCACGGAGGTTACTGGCGCGTTGTCTTGTTTTTGCTAAAGTTGTTCGTATTTTTTGCTTTGTTTCTTCGGAGCGCGGTTTACCGAACATTGGATTATTTTTGCCGGCAATCGCAGGTCTTGGACCTTTTAACCGTTCAATCGTCTCCGGTTTGTGTTTTTTACCAGTCCAACTTTTGTTACCCAGTCTCTTTTTACGTTGTGCTTCTGAATTGTGCAACTTTTCAGAATTTTTCTGAATCCACAGTTTTACTTGTTGTTTGTGGAACTCAGACTGTTTTTTGCCTTTAAACCCTGGTGATAAATTGCTGTTGATGTAGCCCCAACCGCCTTTGCCACCTGGGCACAAGTTGTAATTGGTCTCGCGATCTGGAACTACCATGATCCGCTCAGCGAGATTGATGTCGCCTTCGTTGTTTGCCTCGATCAAGATCTCAGTCTTGAAGTTCTCGATGCCGTACTTCTTGATAGACCGCTTAAGCAACTTACCAGACCCCATGTAGCCGTCGTTGACGTCTCGAGTCTTGTGTTTGCCGATGTAGTACTTGCCGTTGACTAGACAAGTGGTTTTGTAGATCACGTAGTGCATTTAGTTGCCTCCTAGCAGAGGATAGCGGTCAAGCTATTTATCGTGCTAGGAGGTCTATGTAGACCAGGTGGGGTACGATCCCACATAAATCCGATTAAAAGTCGGAGCCGTAGCCAATTCCGGTCACTGGTCCATGAGGCTAATCCAAGTCCCGCTGACTTTGATCGGGTGAAGAGCATCTGCTCAACTTGAACGGTGTTGGTACGCGTGGTAGGTACTGCCCCTACTTGCAAACGGTTATCGGCCGCTTCCTTCGCTTCTGAGATCACGCGTGTGTTGGTGCGTCTTGTAGGAGTCGGACCTACTGCTTCCACCATGTCGGGGTGGCACTCTACCGATGAGTTAAAGACGCTTGAATTGGTAGTCCCTGACGGAATCGAACCATCGTGGCCGCCATGTAAGAGCGGTGTTCTCCCATTGAACTAAGGGACCGTGAAGTTAAAGCACGAAACTAATAAGCCGGATTCTGTATAAGATGATCATCTGACTTGATCTACGGTTGCCCGCAGATTCTTTGCCACAACCCGGAACTCAACGGCTGATACTATCCTCGTTCCTGTTTGTGTCGCTCCCGATAGAGAATGGCACGTTTCACCCGAACTTAATCGGCTCGTTTCTGTTCCTCTAATCCTCAGGTTACCCTGGATGGTTGTTAACCACTATCGTGTATCTTGGAGTCCGGACTTTCCTCCCCGTAGGGCGATCATCTGGTTTCGTGCTTTAATAGATTCAGATATTTTTTTTCGATGTTCAGGGGTTAATGCTTCTTTCTTCTTTTTGTTGTGTTTCCGTTTTCGTAAACTTTCTAAATTTTTAGGACTTAGAGAACCACCATATTTTTTAGATAATTTAAGCATGACTTCTGAAAGTTTTCTTTTATGTTCTAAACTTTTAGGAATATTTTTATTGGCTCGACCTGCATTCTTTTGTATCTCATAGATCAATTCTTGTTTAGTTATCATTCCACTAAGAGATAACCATGCACTTTTATCTTGCCATTCTCCCAATTCTTCATATCTAATTCTATGAAGGAAGGCATGTAATGTCACATTGCAACGTAACAGATTTCGCGGAGTATTAGTTCCGCCAGCATGTTCTGGTATTATATGGTGCATGTGCCAAAGCATAATTTATTTATCCTTAGGTATTTCATTTGCACAACTAAATGGTTGATCTTGGCAGAGGATGATACGATGATCCACATAATGGACATCTTGGCGCTTCAGCTTGATCCTCTTGAGTCCCTGGTCACATAGAGTGCAGGCCATGATATTTCCTTTTGGTGTCCAAGGTGGGATTCGAACCCACAGCATCCTACGTTTTAAGCGCGGGTGGTCTGCCAGTTGCCTACTCGGACTTGATTGGTACCCCAGCCGGGAGTCGGACCCGGACTCAACTGCTTTTGAGGCAGTCCGCTTTGCCCTTTGCGTACTGGGGTGATTGGTGTTCCGAGTGAGATTCGAACTCACACTGTACGGCTTCTGAGACCGTTGTCTGCTGCCAGTTGGACTACCGGAACTTGAATTTCGTCCCTGTTTTTAATGAGGTGCCGGGAACCTCAACCGGTAAGCACAAGAGCAGATCTAGAAACCGCTCAATAGTAATCCGGCAATTGGTGCGAGCCGGGGGAGTTGAACCCCCAACCACATGGTTCTAAACCATGCCGCTTTGCCTGTTTGCGTAGGCTCGCTTTAATGATTCTGAGATGCGGCGTTTTGTTTCTTCAGACCGTGATTTTCCATATTGAGAATTTTTTGGCCCAACATGCTTTCCAATGTGCGAACGACGCATCTTTTGTTTTGTAACGTCAGAGTGTTTTTTACCTCTCCACCATTCTTGAGATATTTGTTGTGCTAAAAGCATATTCTTAATAGCAGATTTACGACGCTTTTCGGTGAATGGTTTTTTTACAAGAATATCTCTACAAACTTTAGCGGCCGCCCGGCGTTGTGCTAGCGGATGGGCTAAACCATTAGCATTGACATATCCCCAGCCGCCATGGCCACCTGGACATAGGTTGTAATTAGTCTCGCGATCTGGAACGACCAAGATGCGCTCGGCAAGATTTATGTCGTACTCGTTATTAGTTTCTATGATGACTTCGGTTACAAAATTCTCGATGCCATACTTCTTGATGGCCTGCTTAAGCAACTTACCAGACCCCATATAGCCGTCGTAAGGGTAGCGCTTCTTGAGTTTGTGTTTACCGATGTAGTACTTGCCGTTGACGAGACAAGTCGTCTTATAGATCACATAGTGCATTTAGTTACCTCCAGGACTATTTATCGTCCTGGAGGTCTGTGCAAGGGGCGTAGGAATTGAACCCACTCTTGTGAGGTTGGAGCTCACCGTGCTACCGTAACACTTGCCCGATTGGTACCGAGTGTAGGGATCGAACCTACTTTTCCGGGTCCACAGCCCAGCGTTCTACCATTGAACTAAAACGGCGTGATTGGTGCCGATCAGAGGAATCGAACCCCTGCACCTCGCTTACAAAACGAGGCCTCTGCCACTAAGGTTAGATCGGCGTGATTCTGGGAGACACTCAAGCGCCCGCTCAAGTGCTCCGGCGAGTAGACTCTGGACCGGGCGGTCCTCTCTACCGTGATGGTGCCGACTGCAGGAATCGAACCCGCGGCCTCTACCTTACGAGGGGAGCGCTCTACCATTTGAGCTAAGCCGGCTTGAAAGTATTTCAGTCTCGCTGGAAACCAGAGCGCGCCCTCTTGGGCCGACCTACCAGTCAAGTACCGTGAACCGGGCGTGCCATGACAGCACGCATGCGATCCACTTGAACATTAGGTAGAGGGTGGAGGGAGAACTTGAGTGGGTTCCTCGACCCTCTGCCTAATGTGGCAGAGGAAAGAACCCTCTGCCGGTTAGGCGATATATGTCCCTTGGGGGGACAAGAAGCTATCACGCGCTTCCGAGCACCAGCCTAGTGCTGGTTTCGATATGCGCTTGGTATTATGTCTGACCGCTCGGGTCATCTTGCTTCCTACTTTAGTTGCTGGTCGGAACTTACCCGACAAGGAATCGTCCATTGCTTCTATATATATCACGACGCGGAATAGATGTCAACTCGCGACAACTTTTTTTCCGGGTCTTTTCTCGAACGATCGGTGCCGGTGCATCAATCGTAGACAGATAGTACACTATTCACGGTTATTTGTCAACCAGTTATTTTGTTCAACGATATCAAGCACTTAGGTCGCGGCGCTGGATTATGTAGTACTTGTCGGGCTTCTCGAGCACCATGAAGAGCCTGGCGTAGGGGTCGAGTATCTTCTCGCCGTCTATCCTGACGGCGCCCTGCTCGATGGCGCGGCGCGCCTCGGACTTGGTCTTACACAGACCAGCGAGCACGTACAGCTCGGCGACTTCTTTGCCGACCGGGGGTACCCGAGATTCTGATGCGATCAACGGTATCATCTTTGTCGGGGGAGGGCGCCGGCCCTCCCCCTCGTCGTTAGTAGGCCTGTGCGACCTGAGTGTAGCGATGACCGCGATGCCGCGAGGCATAGCGGGTGCGACGGGTGTTATGACCGGCGCTCGCTGTTCTTGAGTAACCAGCGGTCGGTTCGACATACGCGACTAGGTTCTTGCATATGTCTCGCACGTACTGGCCCTTCTCGTCTGCCACGACTGCGTGGCACCCGTCGACGACCTGGACAATGCGGGACACGTGCCCCGGACCGTACCCGTCGCCGCCGCCTCGGCCGTGTCGCGACTGTACGACCACGGCACCAGCGTGAGCAGTAGTGTGGGGAAAGTCATCGGCCCACTTGAGGGCGATGTTGCTGCCGACGCCGTAGTGCGCTCGCTGCGTAGCGCCGCAGACGAGACCGTGCAGGCCCCCTCTTCGTTGCTTGCGAGCAGACATGGTAACTACTTCGTTCTGAGCTGTCTCAGTCTGAGTAGCCGGCTTGACATCGCATCCCGCACAAACTACCGGTTTGGGCTGGGGACGCTGCTTCGCCTCTGCGGACCCTGCGGTGATGGCGATAGATGCCGCTGCCAGGATCGGCAGCAGTACTTTCGTAATCATCGTTTAACTCTCCTTATCTTGTTACACAGACAAACCCGATTGAGTTTATCCTTTGCTCACAAATCACCCACGACATCATTGACGTTTTTACAAGTTAAATTGTGGGGGATAGTCTATTTATGTTGAGAAAACATAAATAAGAAGCCGGTCGCGGATTGGAGTCCCACCGGCACTAACCTTGGAGGAGGCCAGCATGCTCCCTATTTATTTGTATATCAAGACCCATCGTAAAACTGGGTTAAAGTATCTCGGAAAGACAACTCAAGATCCTTTCAAATACGAAGGTTCTGGCACATATTGGAAGAACCATCTTAAAAAGCACGGTAATGATGTAGAAACTTACGTTATTGGCGCATTTTCGTCAAAGAAAATAGTGACTATAGCAGGACGATATCATTCTGCATGGTTAGATATCGTTGAAAGCAATGAATGGACAAATCTTATACCAGTTACTTGCTTCGAATAGGTCTCGAGCAGCATGTACTTCTCGTTAGCCGTGACGGCTTTAGTAAGTATAGTCATGTTCTCTCCGTTGATGGTTAGATGGTATCACAGTCCGGGTTAGTTGTCAATCGCCGGCGATGATGCTCAAGATTTCGTCGCAGTGCAGTATCTCGTTGTGCGAGTAGTTCAACTGGACGGTGACGGCAGACTGCTCGAGTCTCTTCTGAGAGTCTACCGAGATGACTCCGTCGTTGCTGGCGCCGCCGACGAACGGCAGTCCGCGGGTGGCGACTACGTTGGTCCAAGGAACTCGAGACTTCTCTGTCCTCGGCATTCTGACCGCGGGAGAGTTAGTCTTGAGCTCCGCCATCATATTCACTGGGACGAACATGTAGTAGGGGAGGGCGAACCCGCCCCACGGCGCGGCTATCGACACGCCCCGGATCACGTTCTCGCAGTTCTGTGCGACGTGCCAGCCGATTACTCCTCCGAGGGAGTGCCCGACGACTACCGTCGGACCCGAGAGGGTGTGCGCCATCCCGCGCTTCACGACGTCGTCGAAGTTCTCGTTCATGTCGTATGTGAGGTAGCTCCTGGAGTCAAAGTTGAGCGACTGGTCCACGGACCGCCAGGACAACTTGGTCGCACCGAGGCCGTGGATCAAGACGTAGTGCACCTGCGGCCTAGGGGCGACGAGATCGCGAACCGAGGGTGGCTGGGTCATCGGTTGGGGATGCGAGCTGAAGGCCTCCCTTATTGTAGAGCTGAGTGACCCGAGCTGCTTTGTCAAGGATTGCATTGCGAGTTTCTCTACTCTCCAAATGAAGCTTTGAAAACAAGCCTACCCTCGCGGTAGACCTCGAGTCTCCCGTGAGTCCATGACTTGGGTAGGGTGAACCACTCGACGCTTCCACCGTCTTGACCCAGGCCGATCTTAATAACTTCTCGTCGCGGCGTAATCGGATCCATAGGGTACTTAGACCCCTCTTTGCCAGCCACTTCTCGTGTTGCTTCTGGGCTTCTGTTTTTGTCATCATCTGAATGACTCATGATTATACTTATGTCTTGCGCACCGGCGCGCCCCTCAGGTACTCAGAGATCGCGTACTTCTCCGGCGCAACGCCGAGCTCCTGACAGACTTTTCTGAGGAGTCTCGAGTCTAGGTTCGTCCACGCCTGCTCTCCGTTCTGGAGACCCCTGACGACGTCATCTATGTGACGCTCGACGTCGCCGAGGAGCATCTTTAGATGGCCGTTGCAGACCGCGAGGCGCAGTTGCTTCCGCGCGACGCTGCCGAAGCGCTTTACGTGCTGTTCTGAGTAGACGGACGGTTTTTGCTTCTTCATTCTTTGTCCTAGTAAAAAGGCGCTTCCGAAGAAGCGCCTTCTTGTTCCCACGTCGGAACTTACAGTACCTACTTAGGCAGCGAGACCGCTGTCGTAGGCGCCCAGCATGGCGTAGCCGGCGGCGACCATGCGTCGCGTCGGGGTGCCGAGTCGGTAGACCTTGCCGGCGTTACCGTTGCTGAAGTACTTCGTGTTGCTGTAGATCGCGTAGCCTTCCTTGCGGAGCTCGGTGATCGCCGAAGTCGGGTAGGCGATTCCAAAGCGGCTCGTGATCTGAGCAGCAGTAAAGTCTTGACCGCCCGAGAGGGCCTTGATCAAGCGTTGGTTCTTAGTAGTCATTGTTTCTCCTTGAAACTGAGTGTAGCGATAGTGCTTATCTCTTCTACTGTCTCATCATACCACGACAGTCAATCCTTGTCAAGGTAAGATTACCTAGGCAGTCATCGGGGTCCTGGCCAGTTTTTCTTCCACTCGTTACCGGTAGGCGGAGGACAACCGAAGTCGTCGAGACCCGGAAACGCCGAGGGCAGCTCAGGCGGAGCCGACACGTCTATCCCGCGGTGCTTGAGTCCGCGATAGCTGTCGTAGTAGAGCTGGAGGTGCGAGCACGCGGTTGACTCGAGTTCTAGTGCCACCGAGCTAGTCTTGAACTCGGTAGACTCGCCCCAGCCGGTAGCTAGGTTTCCCGACGTCTTCTCTTCTCCAGAAGCACTGGCCGCGAAATCGCGCGAAGATTCAGCGCTGCACTGCGCAGACGCTAGGGTAGACGTAAAGTTAGAGTTGTTGAGCGAGGCAGCAATTCCGGAAGCACCAGTAAATCCAGTCGCACCAGAGTAATCACCGCCGTTGCCACCGAAGAGGCGGTAGTTAGGAGGGTACGCCGGCGACCAGTAGCCGTTGTTCCAGTGATAGTGCTGATGAACTACCGACGAGACCGACGGTATGGGCACCAGCTTTGCCTTTTCTTTGTATGCGAGTAGTCCGATGACTCCGACATTGCTCAGGTTGCCCTGGTTGTACGCCTCCTGGAGGTCTGAGAAATAGAACTTCGACGCGCTGTCTCGGTCTATCCTCCAGCCAGGGATCGTCACAGTATTATAGGCGTCGACGACGTAGCCCCTCTCCCACTCCTTGTCGCCGGTCAGTACGTTCAGACCGTCGACCGACAGGACCACCTTGACTCGAGAACCTAGGTGGTTCTTGACGCGGAGACAGTAGTCACTGCCCTTGCGTCCCTCGATGAAAGTCTTGCCTTCGTGGGAATACTTGCGGACTGCTCGTCCGTTGATCATCACGTCTAGGGTGACGTTGCTCATGTAGGCCTCCTTGCCTGCTGTGAGGACTTAGTTCGTGCCTTCTTGCACTCTGCCTCTTACAGAGATATGTATGGCGCCGGAGGAGGTATCTGGCAGACTCTAGTAAAAATGTACGACCCTGTAGCCTGCGCGCTTCAGTTCTGCAAGCAGTACGGGAACGGCGGCGGCGCTGTTCGGATGGATGTCGTGCATCAGAACGATGCCGCGGTGCTGGTTCTCTCCGAGCTGGTGCAAGACGTTGTAGACGATCCGTGCGGTGCCGTAGCCCTTCCAGTCGTCGGAGTCTGCATCTACGCTCCAGACAGAGACGTGCTGGCTCCTGAGGACGCTCTCCATTCCGATCGTGCGGTCTAGGCCCGGAAAACGAAACGCGGGAACGTAGCCACGGCCGGCGACCCGTCTGATTATGTCGATGCTCCTGCTTACCTCTAGCTCGGCGACGGGCAGCGGGACGAGATGGAACGGCTGGGGATGCGTCATCGTGTGAGAGCCTACCGAGTGACCCTCCGTCACCTCTCGTCGGATCACGTCGGGAAACTCTCTCGCGTTCTTGCCGAGGACGAAGAACGTCGCGTGGACGCAGTAAGACTTGAGCGCCGCGAGGAAGGCGGGAGTGTACTTGGGACTCGGGCCGTCGTCGAAGGTCAGCACTACCTCGTGGTCTTCTAACGGCAGCGTCTGCTTATAGTTGACGTGCCCGACTCGCTGGTACGAGTCGGCGTCTAGGGCGACCCTGCGCTCGGGAATGCAGTCTGCACTCGCCGCGGTCGATACGAGCAGGGCGAGGGCGACGATCAATTTTCTCATGGGTTTCCTGTTCCAGAAAGTAAAAGGGAGCCCGAGGGGGCTCCCTTGATATTTATTCGTGAGAGGCCTAGGCGGCCTTCTTCTCTGCGGCCTTCGCCTTGACCATGTCGTGAAGCATCTTGGTCGCCGGCTTCATGCCGTCGACGATCTTCGGCGCCTTGACTATCACGGCGTTCGCGATCTTTTCAGCAGCCTTCGAGACGACGTGCTTCGGAGCCTTCACGGCCTTCGCCTTCTTGGCGACGGGGGCGCGCTCGACGGCGTTTCGCTTCGGCCAGGCCTTGGTAGCACCGGCCTTGTCGTTGATCAGTCCCGAACGGAGCAGCCAGCGGATGTGCGACTTCGCGGCGGTGCGAGCGAACTCGGCCCCGAGCGCTTCCGCGACGATGGTGGCGATCTCGTCGAACGGCTTGTCGATGTTCTTCTCGATGACCTCGATCGAGACGCGGGTGACCTCACCGCGCTTTGGTTTGGTATTGGTAGTCATCATATTCCTTTCCGTAGGCCCGGACAATCCCGGGACCCAATGATAGATAGATCGTATCATACCAGGGAATAATTGTCAACCAGTAAAAAAGTCAATAGAATCAATGGGTTAGGTCGGCCAGCGGGTGTACTTGGGAACTAGGGACCAGTCGCCCTTCTCGGCGTGCTTGATCACCTTGATCGACCCGGAAGCGGCACGTGGCTCGAGAATGCGTGACTCGTCGATGACCGTACAGAGGTTCCAGGAAGCAAGCATCGCGGCGATAGAGTTGCGGCGCGCGCGATCGTCCTCGGTGAAAGAGGAGGGCTTGCCATCACTTGCAAACCGTTCCTTAAAGTGCATGACAGCATAGCGTCCATTTTTATGCACGATATGACAGGACTGGAACAGGGTCTTGCTACGTTTAGAAGCGATGCCAATTCTCGTTAAAGTCTCCTTGATTTTTAGAAAATCTTCATCAGAATGAAGTGTTATCTCAACCCCATACCCCTTGAAGACGTCATAGTCAATATCAGACATCATTGCCTCGTATAAATAGAACGCCGGTCACGAGCGCAAACTCTACCGGCTCTAACCCCCAGGAGGGACCAGCATGTCTATTTATCTTTACATCAAAACACATCGTAAGACCGGACTCAGATATCTCGGAAAGACAAACCGGAATCCACATAAGTATATTGGTTCCGGCACATACTGGCGCAATCATCTCAAAAAGCATGGCAATGACGTCCACACTATGATCGATAGCACCCATGAAACAATAGAAAGTCTACGGAAAAGAGGTTTAGAACTCTCTGAGCAGTTAGACATAGTCAATTCTTTAGAATGGGCGAACTTAATACCAGAAAATGGAATGGGCGGGGCAGTTATAGGACACTCCACGCCAAAAGAAACTCGCTTAAAACTAAGTATCTCAAATAAGAAAGTTAGAGAATCTGAGGAAGCCAAAAGAAAACTCTCACAGATCCAACTACAACACCATGCTGAACATCCAGAAAGACGTCTCAAGGCTGCTAAAAGTTTATTGGGACAGAAACATAACGCCGAAAGAAAAAAAGTAAGAGCACTTCGAGCACAAGAACAGTGGTCATCCGAAGAAAAACGGAAGCAAAAGTCTGAAGCGATGCGCGGAAACAAAAATCGACTTGGAACTTCTACTTCTGAAGAGGGACGTCTCAACATGGCTAAAGCTCAGCGCATCAGATACGCTAATCGGCAGTTGCCTTCTTTAGAATATCTAACTGAGCACGAGTTAAAATGTGGGTTGCTTCTTCAGCCCTAATCCGTGAATAATTGTAATAGTGCTGAACAGCATCTATGTCTTCTGAAGATTTAGACTTAACCCACTTAGAGAATCTCCGACGCTTTCGTACTGCTTGTCTAAGATATTGGAATTGCATATCGAGATCGAGATGAGACAGTTTACTCATCTCAAGTGCGTACATAATAGTGTCGGGGAAGTACGACAGCGCCCTATTCGTGATAAAGGAGTTGTATCCAGTCTCGCCTTCAGCCATCAGGTCCTTCTTGGACTCATTGATGGCTGCAATAAAATCAAATGGGCCACTCATCGGAATTTTATCTCAACCATCAATTCTGCTAAGCAGGCTGCAAGATTGATCTGCGGATCAACCACAAAGGCTGCTTGAAAGGCATACTTACCTAAGATAAGCACCAACATCGGAATACTTGCTGGTTCCAGCATGTCTGCTGCCTGGTCGTAGAACTGACGGAACACGGCGTTCTGGTCGACGTCCGAGTTCTCTCCGACCCACTTTCTTACTGCGGTGAAGTTCTTCTGCCGCATGTGGTCGATGAGCTCCTTGATGGAGACCTCGGCAAACTTCGCGAGGATGCCCGAGTCGATGTTGTTGTCGGTCTGGGCTGCGTAGCGCTGGAGCTCGTTGAGGATGCGGCGCCAGTCAGGATAGTGCTTGGTGATGACCTGGGCGAGGACGGCGGGGTCGTACTTGACCTGCTCGTCCTTGAGGATTCCCTCGACCCGCTTCATGAACTGCCCGGCCAGCTTCTTGACCTGAGACTTGTCGATCGCGAAGTCAATCACCGAGCACCTGCTGTGCAGCTCCTTGATGATCTTGTTCTTGTAGTTGCAGGTGAGGACGAATCCGCAGTTCTTGGAGTACTGCTCCATGAAGTTGCGAAGGGCTGGCTGGGTCGACTGGGCGTTGAGGTAGTCCGCCTCGTCCAGGATCACGTACTTGCGGCCGCCGGAGAACGACACCGCAGACGCGAACGTCTGGATCTCGTTGCGGAGGGTGTCGATGTTGCCGTGGAGGGAGCCGTTGACCACGATATAGTCGCACCCGAGCTCCTCGCACATCGCGCGGGCGATCGTAGTCTTGCCGACGCCTGGTCCGCCCGTGAGCAGCAGGTTGGGGACGTTCTTCTTGTCGACGAAGGTCTGAAAGACCTTCTTCAGTTCTGTAGGAAGTATCGTGTCTCTGACGCGGTGCGGACGGTACTTCTCAGTCCACAGAAACTCGCGGGGGTCTTGGGTCGTCATCATGTTCTTCTCCGAGAGGCTCATAGGTCGCCTCAAAAATGTCTGGCTTGCAGGGGTAGATCTCGCCCTTGACTCCCTGGATTATCCAGTCGCCAGGACCGGCAGTCATGAGACCCTCGAGCGTCGCGATCGTCAGGTGCTCTCTCGATCCCTCTGACAGATCTGCCGGTCTGTAGACCTTACCGCTCATGGTTGCATCGAGCAACCAGATCGGAAGGTTGAACGGATCGAACGCGGCGCCGTTCCACTGAACGGCCTCGATTACTACTGGCTTCTTTCGGTACTTCATGGTCCGCTCATCATCTCTTGTAGGTCTACTAGTGCGTCTTTGATGTCTTCGTCTGGTCCTGCCTCGCCTATCTTCTGGATCAGCGGGAACAGTTTTATTACGCGAAGGGCTGCGATGCCGTGCTTCGTTGGATTGATCGCGTCGGCGATGTCGGTCAGCCAGACGTTGTCGAAGAGTTTCATGGTCTTGTTTCCTTCAGCAGCAATGCGTCCTATGTCCGACGCAGTACTTTCCATGTTCATTTCTCTAGCGGCCTTCAGCGCCTCGTACTCAATCATCAGAACGTGCTCGCCTGGTCGACGACGATGTAGTACTCGACCTCGGGTCCCTTCCAGCGAGACAGTCCCTTTGCAGTTATCGAGACCTCGTAGTCGCCCGGCAGCATCCTCAGGTTCTCCTCCTTGAAGATGGCACGGAACTTCTTGTCGGTCTTGCCGACGTCTACAGAGAAGACGTCGGACGTCGGGTTCTTGGTGTCGAGCGCCTGGACGTACATCTTTTTGTCGAGGCCGCAGATCGCGACCTCGGGCAGTCCGAGGACGCTCTTGGCCTTGAGTAGTTCTGCTAGGCTGGCGGCCGACAGTTCGAACTGGACGTCCGGCGCGGCGAGTTTTGGGTCCTTCTCGGGAGGCAGGACGAGCAGTCCAGGATCGGCCAGGGTGTACGTCACCCGTCGACCGTCTCCCTTGATCGTCACCGTCTTGTCCGAGACGTCGAGCTCGGCGTCTGGACCGAACAGCGACAGGACGCTCACGAACTTGGATATGTCAGAGATCGCGAACTTCTTGTCGAACTCCTGGTCGACGACTGCCTGGGCATACACCGTCTTTCCCTTCGAGAAGGTAGTCAACTTGTTGCCCGGACGGAACTCGAGTCCGTTGTTAATGTCCGCGAAGTGCTTGAGCATCCGCGTGGTCTGCTGCGTGATCTTCATTACTTTTTCCTCATGTGGATCATTATAACACCGGCAGTGTTACTATGCAAGGCGATGTTACTTTGGTTTTCCGTCCGCGCCGATGATGTGCGGCTTGTGGTCCTCGACGCCTATCTGGGGAATGACCTTCTTGTCGCTCCTCCTGAGCATGCTCGGGTCTGCGGTCGCGGGCGCGCCGATCATCGCCAGGTCCTTGAGGGAGCCGCCGAAGACGTAGGAGCCGACGTGGCTCATCTTCATCCACGGGCAGAACCACACCTTCAGGCCGGCCTCGATGGCCCTCTGACAGAACCAGTAGTCCTCAGAGAGATAACGCTTAGTTGCTGAAGCATAAGCGGTCTCATAGGCCTCGACGGCTCTCTTAGCGATGTCTTTGAGTGCTACCCCGTAATCAGCATCAACGTCTCCAGCGATCTTCTTCAGCGCCGGCATCAGGTACTCGTAGGCGTCTGGCTGGTCTATCTCTGCCTGGAAGAACTGGGTGACCATCCGAGTGCCGTCGAACGCTGCAGTACGGACGTGGTCTGGACGGAAGCGATAGCGCGGGTATCGCTCGTTGAAGCGATCCATCGCCGAGCGCTTGATCATCATGAAGCCGGTACCTATCTCCATGACCTCGCAGGGCTCGTTGATGTTTATGGAAGCGGTGCCGGCGCGAGGATTGAAGACGTAGTCGCCGATAAAGTTCTCGAGGATCGACGCGTCGCGGAGGTTCTCGTTCGGATTCTGGGGATCGCCGTAGCCCTTGTCTACCGCCATCCTGACCTTCTCCCAGCTTATGCACTTCTTGGGATACGGGCCGCCGATGACGTCGTACGGGTTGCTGTCTGAGCAACACATCGCTAGGAGGGACAGGACGTCGTTAGCCTCGAAGCCCAGGTCCGAGTCGATGAACATCATGTGGGTGCAGTCAGAGCGCATGAACTCGTCTGAGCAGTAGTTTCTAGCACGCGTGATCAGCGACTCGTTGAAGAGGTAGTATATGCTGATCGGGATGTTGTGCCGAGTAAAGATCGTCGTGACGTCCTGGATAGACCTGGTGAACATTCCAGAGCACTGGCCGCCGTACATGGGCGTCGCGAGAAACAGCTTCTGTTTCTGCATCACCTCCATTGGTACACGTAAGTCCAAAACTAGTTCCTCCCTTTTATTCTCATTTATTTATCTTCTATAGCGCCAAAGATAGTGAAGAAAAGATAAATAGTGCATGAACACACACATTCCTTACACTTATTTTCTCAAGTGGTCTGCAACCGGCGTAAAATACTATGGCGTCCGCTATAGAAAAGGTTGTTCACCGTCTGATCTTTGGAACCCCTATAAAACAAGTAGCAACTATGTCAAAAGATATATTAAATTGCACGGCGACCCAGATATACGAGAAATACGAAAAACATTCAAGACACCTAAAGAAGCACGAATCTGGGAAGATAAAGTCATTAGACGTACTAAGGCCGTTTTCCGAGATGATTTTCTAAACAAAAAACAACCTTCCGATGGTTTTCGTGCACCGTGGGGTTCTAAAGAATATCGAGAAAAAATAGGAGAAACTATAAAACGTACCCATGCGTTAGGAAAGATATGGACCTCCAAAAGACGTCGTAAACAAAAGAAAATCATGTCTGAGAGAGCAAAAAAGATGTGGCGTGACCCAGAAAAACGAAAATCACAAACAGAGCGATCTCGTGCATTTGGGACAGAACACTTCAAAATGATGTCTGATATAGCACGATCATCTAAGAGGGTACTCAAGATAAGAACTAAAAATATGAAGAATGTAAACCTACGAAAGATATCTTGTCCATATTGTTCCTTTGTTGCTAACCCTGGTCACGTTGGGCGTCATGTGAAACGTCTTCACGCCGAAGAATATGAAGCATCAAAATACAATAATGTATCGCCTTGAAGATGTCTTTTTTATGGTCTTCCTTAGAACCCTTTTTAGTAACACGAAAAAGATATTTCAGGGCGGTATCTCGGCATGAAGTAAATGCAGAACCTAAGGCTTTCCACATGTCGAACGCCTCGATGTCGTCAGTCGCCTTGTAGTGCTCGCCGTACGTCTTAGCGACGTACTCCAGGAGCTCGGAGACGATCTCTGGCTCGTCGTACTTGAACTTGGTCTCGTTCGTCTTCGCTGTCATCTTGAAGCCGTTTGAGAACGTCCAGCTAGTGTTCGCGAACGGCGACGAAGAGATATAGCCAATGGGCGACGTAGTCTTGATCTCGTCCTCTCGCGGATCGAGCGGGAACGGACAGTCGTCGATGCCGCAGTCGGGCAACTTGTCGCCGCGCCTGGAGCAGAGGAAGCACGACTCCCTCCACGGGTACAGCTTGTCGGGTCCTGTAGTGTCGGTCATGCGAACGCTGCCTCTACCGAGACCATAGACGTCGGAGAGTCGTCCCTCGTCTCGTGCTTCTGTTGGTGGTTGGACTGGAACAGGTAGTCCGTCTTGACCCAGGGACGCTCGTCCTCGAGAGCTGCGACCACCTCCGATGCCATGTCGGCAGCGGTGTCGACTGGCACGTTCTGACAGACGTGGTTGAGCTGGCGCTTCGGATCGAGGAGCTCGAAGTCTTGCGGGAGTCCCATGATCGTCATGCACTCTCGATAGTTCAGGAAGCGGTCCTTGGTCGGATGCGCGATGTTGATCTGGAGGTGGCCGACGAACGCGCCGATATAGTCCTTGGGAATGATGATCGAGCGGTGCATGATGCCTCCGCCCTTTGCCAGCTTCTCAGTGACCCGACCGGTCCACGCCGCCTCGCGCTCGTATCCCTTCTTGGTCAGCCACTCGCCGAGCTGCTCATAGGAGACACCGTTGTCTTCGATGATCTCCAGAACCTGAGTAGACTTCATGATCCCCTTTGAGAACTCTCGGTGGGTCACGCCTCCAGCGACTTCTTCGAGTACGAAGCGATACAGGGCATCCTCTGACGGCTTCTTCTTCGTGGGCGTCTCGGTCTGGAAGTTGCTCTTGACGCCGAGGATCAGGTCCTCGATTCTCTGGTGGTCGCGTCGGAAGTAGTTCAAGATCGGCGCCTTGTCGCCCTTCCAGAAGAAATAGAACGAGCGCTCGCGGATCTGAGGGACACCGTGGAACAGCGACTTGGTACGGTACACCGACATGGTGTACCCGTACTTCTTACCGACGGCACGGATGCGCTCGCGCACCGGCTCGCCCATAGCACTTGCTAAAGCAGGAGCATTTTCACCCCAATAAACGTCTGGTTTCATTTCACCAAGTACATATTCTGCACAAGTTACAAGCCATTCATTCAACGGATTATTTGCACCCGCAGTTTTGGAGAGCATGCTAAGACCTGCGCAAGGGCAGACAGACGACACCACGTCGATCTTTCCTCGCGGTCGTTTATCACCTTTATCAACAACAATATAGGGAATAACCTTTCCCTGCTGTTTATAATAATTCAACAAATGGGAATCATTTGCTGCAAATGGCGTATAAGAGACCAAGTATTCTGGCGGTTTGCCGAATACGCGTTCTGAAGCAAGCGTCTCGCCGCCGATCAATGGGACTATGCTAACATGCTTCATTGTGAACTTTCTTCATGTGTTGTGCTACGTTTCCGTGGTTGCCTGTATATTCACATAGAGGACATTTGGCCTTTCCATGTAAAGCAGATAAACAACTCTGCCGTTTTTCCGGATCAGCCATATGTTCAGTCGCCCTAAGTTTTCTAAGTTGTTGCATTTGTGGATCAGTATAATATCGTTTTTTGAATGCTTCGCCTTGTTGGCGCTTAAGTTCAGACGAAGTCATCCGTTCTTTTTGTATTTTGGATCTATGTTCAGACAGTTCAAGAATATTGCTTTTATAATTCCAACCCTTGCCACCAGATGCTATGTTCCATCCCAATTTTTGTTTGGGACGAAGTTCCTTTTCCTTCTTGTAACAGTCGTCTAAAGAACCCTCGAACAGCGTCTGAACATGCTCATCAAAAGTCAGTTTTGTCAGTCTAATTCTATGACCAATTTCACTCTTTCCAGACCGATGATCTAAAAAGCGCCGATAGACTCCTTTTTTTCGAGTTACCACACCAACATAACCATGTTCAAGTGACCCAATATGTTCTGGGTCTTGAATGTGATACACATAGCCTTGAGTTTCTTTAGTCCGCGCCATTGACTATTTATGTGCCGGCACACGGACAGCAGCACCTCTTAGGTGAAGAACTCCTCGAGCGTTCTTTCTGGAACTGCTTGAGAAGCATTCCAGCATTTTTTCCATGCGATCTCAGCAGCCACCTTGGTCTGGCCTCCCCACTTACCGATGCCCTCCTTAGTGATCTTGTCGTACAGCTTCACGAACTGGGGAAACTTGGCCTGCAGCGCCCTCATGGACTCGTTGTGCGTGTCGATAGTCCGAGACAGGGTCATGCCCCCGACAGACTGCTGCGTCGGCATCGGCCTCACGCGGTAGCGTAGGGAGATGCGGTTCTGGTACCCCATCGACAACAGCTGGAGGGTTATGTTGAAGTCTTCGGCGTGGGGAACGTCGTGCCAGCTCAACTTGTCGTGAGGGAACGTCTTCGCGTTGTAGAAGTGCGCGCCGTTCTGACGAAAGTTCTGGTGGAACATCTTCTCCAGGGGAGGGTTCCAGCATATCTCGAGACCACAGGTGACGAAGTCGTCCAGCCACTCCGACATCAGGTCGAACGCGGCGTCGTAGTCTGGGTCCTTGAACTTTGTGTTCCAGAGGGGAAACTTGTCTTTTTCTGTTGCTAATCTCGTATATGCAAAGTTATACAGATCGTCGTCTAAAACACCATACTTGGTGACCTTATCCTTGATGGCCTGTTTCGCGATCCATTCACGAACATAAGAGATACCAGTACCTTGCACTGGGCATAACAGGGTCGGATAACCCTTCTTGCCATGCATCTCAGCGTCCTGCTCGTCGACGACTAATACGGTTTTCTTCTTCCACTTCTCGGGAAGATTTTCAAACGTATATTGGCGGGATCTGCGGTATGTGGGAATGTAAAGTTTCTCAAGGCTCATCAGTCATTCTTTCCATGATAAATAATCTGCCGATCGCGGACGGACATCCCATCGGCACTAGACCTGAACAGAGGACCAGCCACCATGCTATTTATACCCAACAAGTACACTTCTTGGTACATTTCACTCATAGTCAAACGTCGTCTCTTTCCTGCTCCTAAACCGCACGAGAAGCATCACATTCTTCCCAAGTGCAGACATCCTAAACTCCAAAAATCTAAACTCAACACTGTCTCACTTACATATCGCGAGCACTTTATTGCTCATTGGTTGCTTACTAAAATGTTCACCGATAAATTGACGATCTACCAAATGGCTAAAGGCTTCAATAAGATGGCTCAAGTAAATAAAAATCAAACTCGTATAATCCCCTCGAGATATTACGCTATAGCCAAAAAGACGTTTGCTAAAGCACAAACTGGCATTCCTCGCGGCCCCATGTCTGAAAAGGCAAAAATAAAAATGCGTGGTCCTCGGTCACCATGGTCTGCAGAACGACGAGCGGCCCAACCAAAAACTCGCGTCGATAAGGGAAGAAGACGCGGTCCTCAAAAGAACCCATGCGAGACTAGACTGCCATTCAGTGAGGTTCATCGTCAAAATCTCAGTCTTGCATCATACCGGCGATGGGCTGCTGCTTAGATATTCCTCATGCGTCGGGTGCGGAAACTTGTGGCACTTCTCGCCACTCTTCTCTCATCCATACCGGTTTACCATTTTCATAGTCTGTCACAGACCACAGTTGCTGAAGTCTAGGCCTCCCTGGGCCGGACATAAACCCGCCCAGAACAGAAACAACCCAGCGAACTTGGGCGTTGCACTCACTAGTAGTGTGTCGTGCAATAAATGCTTTTTCTACTATCTCGTCCACGAGCTGAACTGTAGGCCGGCCTCTGTCAAGAACTTGGTAGTGTCCTTGAAGGAGTCTGCCCAACGGTTGTTGGGCTCCTCGAACTTCTTGGGGTAGCGCATGACGACGCGCTTGATGCCGACCTGGATGATGCCGAGGGCGCAGTGCGCGCACAACGGACAGCCCTCGATGTATATGGTAGATCCGTCTAGGGATACCCCAGTAAAAGAGGCGTTATAGATCGCATTCATCTCTGCATGGACGACCCTCTTGAGCTTGGTCTCACGATGCTCGTACAGTGCCTGGCTGTCGTCCATCTTGCGAGGAAAGCCGTTGTAGCCGGTCGAGAGGATCTGCCTCTTGTCGCCTACGACCACTGCACCGACCTTGGTCGACGGATCCTTGGACCACTGCGCAATATCTTGAGCGAGGTCGAGGTAGCGTCCGTCCCACTTGTCTAGCCCAACGACGCCATAGACTGCATCTTGAACATAGACAACCTTCCTTCTGCTGTAGCCGCCCTTGAAGCCTTCCTTGAAATCTTCCCAGATCTTACTCATTGGTCGCCTTCTCAACCCACGGACTATCTGGGTACTTCTTCGCGTACAGTTCCTTCGTGACGTGGTGCGAGCCCGTGTTGCCGTACCAGTCAACCAGGTAGAAGTTGCGCTCGTAGACGTGCAGGGAGCCCGCGTTCCAGTGGATCTGTCCCTTCTGGGCGCCGATCTCGAGGCACACCAGGTCCTGTACGTAGTCTTGCCACGCAAGGTCGTTTCGGAAGCCGGCCCAGCAGTCGTTGGATCGCATCTGAACGACGACGTCTAGCTTGCCGTCTCGCAGTAGGTACTGGACAGCGTTGGTACACATGAAGTCGCTCATCCCGTCGAGGTTGTAGTCATACCACATCGAGGGACGGTTGTAGATCATGACTGCACGGCGCGAGTCCGGGTTCTTTCGCAGTTCTCCGACGGCGTGCTGGAACTGTGCGTAGTTGTCGGGGTGCCAGATGACCCAGCCGTAGTTAGAGTTGATGAAGCCGGTCTTAGACGCGCACTTGATCCAGATGGGCGGGATGCCGCCCGGAATGGCGTCGACCCTGAGTGACTGGCTCTTGTACCACGCGAGTTCTCGCTCGACGTAGCGCTTGTTCACGTCGCCGAAGATCGTCGGCTCGTCGGCGATGAAGCTGGCGCCGACGATCTCGATCGTCTTGCACCCGGTCTTGTCGGTGATGAACTTCCTGTACTGAAGACGATCGGCGAACTCGTCTCTAATATCTATTACGCCTGGTTTCATTGTTTCTCTTCCATATTTTTGTATCTTGTTACCCAACCCTTTTGAGTAATTGCAGAACAGGAACCGTAACGTTCTATAATCGTTTTGGTTGCTTTGACCGTTTGTTCTGTTGTTCTTTTAGTACCTCTAGCATTTTTGTTGCCCAATTTAGCAATCCGCATTTTTTCTATAGAAGCAGCAGCATGCTTCTTTCTAAACATTGGGTTTTTATCTTTTCTTACATCGTGATGGTTTTTAGAGATATTTTGTTTGTGTTCTTCTGAGAATTTTGGGCGTTTATATCCTTGCACAGAACGTCCTAATGGAAAGTGGCGCTTTAATATATTGTGAGCACAAGCATCTTCATGCCGACCAAAAAGTTTATACCTCAATTTGTGTACTAAAGTATGTTCCTTTGCAGTCAAAAACGTAATATTCTTTTTAACATATTCACCGCCTTCATATCCTGGGACTATACGATGTTGATGCAATCCAGACTCATAGAGTCTAAGACTGCCTTGAAGAATAAGACTATCATATATACGTTTATAGTTCATTTTTTATTTTATTTAGAGAATCACGGTCAATCTGCTGCCCGTCCATTTTTCCACGTGAATAACTAACAAAAAACGACAGATAGTTAATTGCATCTTTGGCAGAATCTTCCAGAGACTCGAAGTTGGGTTTTTCTCCAGACTCTAATGCTTGCATCAAAGAATACATACGAATAAGTTTTTGATATGCCATATCCAAGATGGTTGCACACCCGCGTGGATAATGATCTGCTTGTCTTATAGAAGACTTCTCAGATTGATAATCAGCACTTTTTTTGATCTGGAGGTCGATGCACTCACGAAGGACTGCAACGGACTCACGTTCTTTTGGGGGTTGTGCCATGGTTTATCCTACACTATTTGAGGTAACTTGTCAATCATAGACTCGCTTGAGCAGTCCCACGTTCTTCTTGTGAGAGGGCGACTTGAACCCCGGCGGTTTGATCAGGTCGGGCAACCCGAGTTTGTTGGGGCGCGACTTCTTGACACCGACCTCCTTGGTCATGTTCGCCGAGTGGACCTCCCTCCACGCCTTGTGGGCGTTGACGTTGAACGCGTCGAGGGTGCCGATGGCGACCACGCAGAGGTCGATCAGTGCGTCGACCGCGTCGTCTGCCGTCTCGGCGTTCTTGAGTTCCGTGAGCTCCTCTTGCAAGAACGAGATGCGGAACTCGAGGTACTTCTTGAGGGTCGCGTCGTCCATGTCGTCGACCACGTCGTGGAAGCCGAACTTCTCATGCATGTCGTAGATGTCTTTGACCCAGTCTGTCACGCGTACCTCCAGTCGTAGTCGATGACGAACTCTACCAGGGCGAGGGCGAGGTCGTTGTTCTCGAGTCCGTCCATCTCCTTGAGTTGTCTGATGAGCGAGTAGATGAACCCGCTCTCGGCGTGGTAGTTGTCTTCGTTGAGTTCGTCGGCGAGCTCCTCGAGTCTGCCGACGTAGTCCATTACTACCTCAGTCACATCGTCTCTCCGTTGTCGATGATCAGGTTAATTCTCAGGAACAGAAACTTGAATCCGTACAGGCTCCGTCCCGGGTCCATCGTGCTCGGGGGCACGTAAATTAAATAGATCCTCCATTGCCAAGGATTCAGATCAATGGTGATCTGCAGATTAGAATGTCGTAAGTAATCCACGTTTGCTCCTGTTTTTGTTTCCACGACCATTTTTGTTTCCGAGCATACTTTTTGCTATTTTTCGGTTATGTTCAACGGTTTGTGGTTTCCGATTTGGGTATCGTATTCCTAAGAGTGCTTTGCTGATGTTTGCCGACACTATTGCTTGTTCTTCTTGTGTTCTTATTCTATTTGGTTTGCGCGGGCGACCTTTTGCCGCTTCACTAATTTTTCTGCGTGTTTCTGCAGACGGCGGTCCGTGCTGTCTTCCTTTATTACTTTTTCCAGCTACGCTCTGTGCAAGTCTTGTTGCCTCTGCTACTGTAATCTGACCAGAAAGCATGTCAGCAGATATTTTATCCTGCCAACGCCCCCATTTCTCATATTCTAACTTGTGCATTAATGCGTGCATAGCAATGTTGCATCTAAGAAGATTATTCTTAGGAGCAGGACCTATTGCATGTTGAGGCCAGATATGATGGTCATGCCAGATAATCATACTACTGCAGGTTGCTGTGGCGTAGATAACTCAAGGTGCACTCCTATCTTGTGGCGCTTGCGGTGTTCCCACTGTCGGAACGCCTGGTCGCGGTGAAACTTGTTAGCGCGGCTGTAGAACAGCACGCCGTCTAGGTGGTCCAGCTCGTGCTGGAATATGCGCGCGGCCATGCCGATGTACTGCTCGGTGACGGTCTCTCCGTTCGGCTGCTGGAACCGAACGCGGACAACCTTCGGACGCTTGATCTTCACGATCAGTCCGGGGAACGAGAGGCAGCCCTCCTCGAGCTGGATCTTGTCGGTGCCCGCCGAGACGATGCGGGGGTTGACGCAGACGATGTTCGGGTCTGCGCGCATGACGAATATGCGATAGCGCAACGGTTCTGCGAGCTCGCCTCGGCCTCCCTCGACCTGGTTAGCAGACAGACCGATGCCGCCCGAGTCGCGCATGAACTTCGCGAGCTCCTTCGCGTACTCGATTGGATCAAACGGCGGTTGAGCAAAGTCAAACGGTGCGCACTTGCTGCGCAGGATCGGGCTATCGCTCGGTAGTATCTTCAAAGTATCACCTCAATGAGTAATTGACTGACATAAATAGTATAACATAGGAGTTCTAATATGTCAAGGGAAATCTTTAAGAAAACTTATTTTGGGTTTGTTTATCTTTGGTATGACATAGACACTAAGATGTTTTACCTCGGTTCTCATTTAGGATCCATGCACGATAGTTACTTATGCAGTTCTAAGTGGATGAAAAGAGCACATAGACGTAGAAAATCGTCTTTTAGGCGGCGCATTCTTGAGTTGTGTCGTGTAGACAACAAGAAACAACTCCATGAGATGGAACAACGCTGGCTCAATTTTATGCCGGATGAACTTCTTGGCAAGCGGTACTACAACCTCAAAAAGACTGCCAATGGTGGCGGTTGGCCAAAAGGAAAGAAACGCGGGCCAATAACACCAGAGCGTTCTGCTAAGTTGTCTGCAACAACTAAGGGGCGTCCATGGTCTGAAGCACGACGATGTGCTGCTAAAGAACACCCGCACACTGCTTGGAATAAAGGACTGCCTGGGATCAACAAAGGTAAAAAGATGCCAGCATGCACTGAAGCAAATAATAGACGATGGGCTAAGTACTACGCTCATCAAGCAGCAAGTTCCATTTTGGAAAACCCGTGAGCCTTATTGAATTTTATAGTCGCAGGGAACTTGTCGACTAAAGTCTCTCCTCGGTGTGAAATCAGGAAGACATTGTTATCGTCTGTCAACTGGTTTAGCACCTTGAGGAACTCGTCGGTCCCAGTAAAGTCTAGAGAACCGTCGAGTATCTCGTCGAGGATCAGCAGGTTAGTGCTGGCGCTGTTCCTGAGACGCGCGATTGCCCTCCAGGTAAACAAGATCGCGATGTTGATCCGGAACTTCTCGCCCTCCGAGAAGGAGTTATAGGACGCCGCTTCGCGCCCGTGCGACTTGATCTTCTCCTCGAAGTTCTCGTTGAGCTGGAAGTTACAGACGAAGTCTAGCGCGGCGAGGTAGCGGTTTATCAGCTTGTTGATCACGGGCACGTACTGGGCGACGATCCGCGACTTGATGCCGGTGTCCTTGAGCATGCTCGCCGCGATTACTTGGACCTTCTTCTCCTCGTGCAGCTCGTTGAACTCTACCTCGACCTGCTCGAGCTGTTCCTCGAGCTCCTGGAGACGACCGACGTCGACCGCGGCCGCCTCTTCTGTTATGACCTCTAGGTCGCCCTCGAGCTCCTTGACGTAGTCGAGGTTGCTGCCGATCTGTGACTCGATGACCAGCGACTTCTCGCGGAGCTCGGTCCACTGCTTGTCGAGTTCTTGGTTTGAGTCGGTAAGGGTCTCAAGAGTCGCGAGCTCCCCGCTTAATCGCGAGTCTATCTCCTGTACCGCGCTATACAGTTCTTTGATCTTGTCGGTGTGATAAGTTGCTCGATTAGAACCAAACTCCGGCGTTATCTCTTGGGTGCACACAGGACAGTTCAAGTACTTCTTAAAAAAGTCAGCTTCCTTCTGTTGCTTTTCTCTCTGAGCAACGAGCTGCGCGCGAAGGGTACGCAGCTTGTTGATAGACGAGTTGAGTGCAGACACGTCCTTAATCTGCGGCTTTATCAGAGCGATCCTCTTATAGATGTCAGCTATCTCGCTCTCTAGACGCTTGACCTCTGAACGAGAAGTACTTATTCGCTCGTTCTTCTCCTGGACCATCTTATCGCTGCTGAACTGTACCTGGTTCATATGCTCGCGAATGAGGGTCATCTTCTCGGTCACGACCGTCCGCTTGTGCTCGCACTCCCTGATCGCCTGCTCGTTCGCGGTCATCCTCCCCTTCAGCAGGACGTACATCGTAGAGAACACCTGGAGGTCGAGGATGTCTTCCACCACGTTGTACCGAGCGGGTCCGGGCAGCTGCATGAACGGAACGAACGCCGCCGAGCCGAGGATGACCATCTGACAGAACGACTTGTAGTTGATCTTCAGGATCTGCTTCTCCAGCACCTCCTGGTAGTCGCGCATGTCGGCAGACTGGTTGAGCAGTCTGCCGTCGCAGTACACCTCGAAGACGTTGGGCTTCATGCCCCGGACGATCTTGTACTCGTGCCCGTCGATGGTGCACTCGACCTCAACCATGAGGTCTCGATCAGTCACGCGGTTTATGAGTTCCGGCTTGTTGATCTTTCGGAACGGCTTGCCGAACAGTACGTAGCACACCGCGTCGAGTAGGGTACTCTTGCCGGCGCCGTTCGCGCCGACGACTAGGGTGGTCTTACTCTCGTCGAGTTGGATCTCGGTGAAGATATTACCGGTCGAGAGTAAATTTTTCCACTTTATAGAACGGAAGTTTATCACTTTGCACTCTTTTTCAGGTTATCTCGCCATGGCAACATTTGAAGATTTTCGGGAACTGCTAAATGTTGTGGTTCCATTCCATCTAAAAACCCACGCTTGATGGATATTTTATGGTCTAATTGATAACCACCTTCGACACCTGCTAATGTTCTTGGATGACGTTCAGGGTTTATAAGTTCTATGTGTCGAACATAAGTCTCTTCTGATAAACGGCAAACCAAATTTTTGTATCTTCTAAACGCAGGATTGTCCTTAATTCCTCGAGACTTAGAATATGCTTCAGTTTGCATATAAGAACGATCAATAGATGCTAACAGAAGACGATAATCTGGATCTTCATACATGCATTTTCTTGAACAGTATTTAATCTTCTGAGTTTCTGTAACCATCATAACAGTCTTACAAGTCTTGCATAGTCGTTCAGTTCTTGGAAGTTTAGGTTTACCAGTTCCTTTAGGTCTTCCAATGCGACTACCATTTTTTTGGATCGTTTGCAACCGTTTCTTTTTGATAGTTTCCCAATCATAAGACTTGATGACCCTTTTCATCGTCTTAGATTGCTTTTTTCGAATTGCAGATGTTCGTATGTAATTTCCGCGCATGATCTATTTATAATTTTTGAGCATGCTCAATAAAATAAATACAATCATATTTCTTAAGATGCAGTCTACGTTACTGTCAGTGCCTCCTTGTACAGACTGTCGATCAGCCGCCTCAGGCGATCAGTGTCAATGACTTCTCGATCGTATCCGTCAATCGTCTTAGTAAAGATCGCGGCGGTGTCTTCTGCCTCGCTGACGATGGCGTCATCCGCGACGAGGTCAGCGTTATGGTGGTCGTCGACGACTTGTAGGTCGGCAGGCTGGGCGGCGACCACCCTATCGATGAAGAGGTCGAACCAGAATGGGTTGCTCTTAGACTTGACGACGACCTTGACGATGCAGTCTCGCAGGGAGTCATAGTCGTGCGCCTCTACTGCTTCTGCGAGTCGCTTGTCGGCGTCGTCGTAAAAGACCTTCCTGAACATCGTGATCGGGTTCTGGACGAACTCCAGTTCTCTAGTCTCTGTATCAAATATGTGAAACCCTCGGGGGTCATCGTGATCAGCCCAAGTAAACTCGTAAGCAGCACCAAGGTAATGTATCCCGCCACGACTAGACTTGTGATGATAGTGACCAGAAGCAACAAGATCAAAACGGTGGTATACGTTAGAGTCGTCACCATGATCCGCCAGACGGCCCTTATACTCCTCAAAGCCAGCGAGCTCAAGGTGTCCAAAAACGACATGCGCGTCTGTCTCCTCTATAAGTCTTCGAGTGGCGTCCCTGTTCTCGTCGCAGACCCACGGGATCAGTAGGGCCTTCATGTCGCCGAACACGACCTCTGTCGGCTCTGTATATATCTCGATCGGATAGGAGCCGAAGAGCTCCTGGATCGCGTTCAGCTCGTTGGTATTCCTCCATGTGCAATCATGATTACCTACTATCGTAGTAAGGTGCATCTCGTTAGCAATGATAGGGTCGATAAACATCCTGCGAATGTCGGCGAGAGTCTGGAAATTGATATACTTTCTTCGATCAACCAAATCACCCAAATGTATGATGATATCAATTCCACGTTCTATTAAAATCGGAAAAAATACTTCATTATAGAATCGTTCAAAATACTTAGAGAATGACGGAGAATCTCCGCGTGCTCCAAAATGGGTATCGCAAATAAGAGCAATCTTCATACGTACTCGCCAATCTTTCTCATCCAAGTCTCGGAATAACCTAAGACTTTGGCAGCATGTTTTGCAGAAGGATAGATTCTATCATAGACTTTGATTCTTTGCAAGGGTCTAATATATCCACGCCCCTCAGACCAACGCTTACTCGCAGATGCAGACATGATCATCCGAGTTTCTTCAGATATCGGTTTTCTCTTAGAAGGTGCCAACAACATTGCTTTAGTGGGATTCTTCCACTTTTCTCGTAACTTTGCAGGATGGGTAGTCCTATTGCGATGGATCAATCTTGCTCGTTTTTCTTCACCTGCTGGAGATGCCCAAAAAAGACGAATCTTTTCAGATATCATTGCCTTAGTATTGGTGCCCTTCTTCTTGCTCACAAATCCTTTAGTTGCCAGACCCTGGTTAAAAAATTCTTCTCCCTTGATCTTTAATTTTTGGTGTAAGGCATGTTCCCGAAGCACTAGATCTTCTTTTGAGATTCTCTTGTATTCTTTGATAACCTCAAATCTAAACCGCTCAGGATATTCCCGAGTCTCCTTCTTCCACCATTCCTTTAGAGTCAATCCTTCAGTGTAGTCAAATACTTGTTTAGAGGCAGGTGAACCCAAGTATGATCGAACAAGATTAAACTTGCTTCCGACATAATACTTTGGATTGCGACCTGATTCTAAATGTGGAAGATAAGTTACTTTATATAAGACATGAGTCATGACACTATTTATGGTAACACTATGCTAATAACTTGGCAACCCTCTTCTTCTTGTTTCTTCCCGCCTTATTCATCGTCCTCTCGAAGTTCGCCACGAACTCGTCGACGTTGACGTTGGTCCCCTTCTGGGTGAGTTTGTTGTCGTCTCCCTCCAGGTGGTCCTGCATCTCCGCGAGGGTAAAGGTGTTCTCGTAGTTCTTGTACCGGACGTAGGCCTGCTTCTTCTCGTGCTGGATCCTTCGGATGAACGCGTTGAACGCGATCTGGGTGAAGTACGCGAACGGGTTGTTCGTCTTGTTCGGATCGAAGTTATTCACCGCCGCGACGCAGTTCTCGATGGCGTCCCCGATGCACTCGTCCCGGTAGGTGTACCTCAGGAAGTTGGGACGGAACCCGAGTCTCGTGCAGATCAGCATGATGCACTCGCCGACGTACTTAGGTATCGGCGGTCTCATCTCCGGGGGCATGTTACTTCCGGGCCTGTTGAAGCGCTTCAGGTCCGCCTTGTACTCGATCAGTGACTCGTAGAATGTCCGGTTGTTGACGTAGTGCTTGGAGACGTTAGTCGGCTTCTTTTTATATATTTTTTTCATGCCACCTGCTGTTTACAGTTGTCGAAATGCCATCGAAACATTACTGCTCCATAACCTTCTTTTTGACAATGTGGGCAAGTATGATTTGCTAAAAAATTATGGGTTCCACTACTAATTAGTCTTTGAGCAGTTTTACTTTGGATCTTTCCACCCAAAAATGGATTAGTTACGTTAGCAACTCGTTTTAGTGCGCCTAATCTTGCTAATTCTGATAATTTCTGAGGAGACATCTTCATTTTTACTGCTATCAAAACACACGCTGCGTAGTCTCCTTGTGCCAAATGAATGTTGTAATGTTCCAAAGCAGTCAGTGCAATTAAATTCTCTGGACTATTGTCGGTAGTATCACCGTTAATATGGTGGATCTCGTAAGAACGCCCATCAGACTCCCGCGGAACAGAACCGTGATGTTGTTCATAAATCTTACGATAATTTTCAACCATTCAACTCTTTCCTAAGTAAAAATATATTGACACTTATCTCGTGGAGTGTTATTCTTAGCTTGCTGCCCCCGGCACTAGTCAGCGGAACTCAGTCTATAGAAGCGCTTACTGGTAGGTGTTAGAGCCAGGATGTACCTGATGAACAGAGATGAAGCGCTTCTTCTCAGCAGGAGTCTTCTCCTGCTGAGTCACTGGTGCCTCTGTACCAGACGCTACCTCAGCGAGTGCCTTCCTCAGGTACGAGCTTACTCGAGTGATTGCCTCCTTGAATGCGGGCTCGTGGATCTTCTCGATGTACTCGAGGGACCCCATGTAGAACTCCCTCATTGCTTCGCCGATCGGGTTGTGATAGACGATCGTGCTGATGCCGATCTTTGTCCTGTCTTGGTCGGTGTACGGATCCATGGGCACCAGGGTAACTCCCGACGCTCCCGGGAGGTCGCTCTCCTGTACCAGGAGCGGCTTTCCGATCACTACCCCCTGCTTGTTCTCGTCGAGCAGGACGCCGATGATGGTCGCTCCGCTCACTAGGTGGACAACCTCAACCCTTGAGCTGGACTCGATAGAGTCTGTAGTCGAACTTTTCTTTAGCATAGATTCTTATCCGTTCTGCGAAGTGGTCTAGGGTGTAGTTCCTGGTCTTCTTCCACGACAGGTCGTCTGCTACGTCGAAGAGGGTACAGACCTTCTTGCCCGGATTAAGTCTGAGTCCGCGGCCGATCGACTGGAGGGTCCTGATCTTTGCCTTGCTCGGACTGGCAAAGATGATGTTCTCGAGACTCGGGACGTCGACCCCCTCTCGAAAGGTACCCATGGACGCGATGATGAGCGCGTCCTTCTTGGTCTCGACGATCTTACGGATCTCATTTCGTGCCTCTGTCTCGACCTCGCCCGATATGTAGTATATATCCTTCTCGCCGATCCCGTCGAGGGTCGCGTGCAGCTTCTTGCCGTGCTTCTCCACGAACTGGAAGAGCAGGAGGGTGTTGCCCTTGAGGGACATCGCGAGGTTCCGGATGAACTTGTTGCGGTGCTCGTTCCTCACTATGAAGTCCAGCTCGTCTTGGTACTTCATCTTGGCGACCGCTCGCCTGTCTGCCTCCGGGTGCATCAGTACTATCGCCTTGACTTGGAACGGAGAGAGGTACTTCTGGTCGATGAGCTCCTTGGTCGATCGTATCTTCTTTACTGGTCCGAACAGCCCCTCCAGGATCAGTCTGTGTGTCTCGGAGTCGTCTATCGTTCCAGTCGTGCCGAAGCGGTACCTGCACTGGCTCAGCTTCGTCATTATCGCCGTCAGCGACTTGGCCTTGAAGCCATGCGCCTCGTCGCCGACCACCATCCCGAACTGGTCGAACCACTCTCGCGGCATCTTGTAGACAGACTGCCAGGTAGTTATGACGACGGGACACTCTGTGTCTTTCTCCTTGCCGCTGTATATCCGGTGGACGTGCGACTCGCCCATTCCGTAGCTGACGAAGTCGTCGCGCATCTGCTCGACCAGGGTAGTTGTCGGCACTATGATCAGACACCTCGCGACGCCGCTCACTAGGTAGTGCATCGCGAGCATGTAGATCACCAGCGACTTTCCGCTCGCCGTCGGCATCAGGAGGAGGGCTCGCCTCTTCTTTACGCAGTGCGCGAACGCCTCGACCTGGTAGTCGCGCGGCGACTTTTCTTTCGGGAGGCCCATCTCCTTGATCTCTTCCTGAGCTTCGACGAGTGAGAAAGCGGTATCGGCCTCGTCAAGATCAAGATTAAGATCATATCCTCTTTCGTCACAGAAGCGCTCGACGTAAGCATCCAGTCCGGCATAGAGTAGTCCAGTCAGGGGTTGAAAGAGTCTTATCCGGCCGTCCCACAGTCTGTTGCGGTACGCCGGCATGAACTGGTAACCGGGCACGTAGAATGAGAAGTACTCAGACAGCTCGCTCGCCACTCCGGGCTCGCACGCTATCCGATGATACGCCTCGTCGTGCTTGAGTATCGTTACTGTATCAGCCACCCTGCTTCCACTGTAGGTCAGAGATCGCGTTCTTGATGACGTTGTGTCGCCAGTTGATGTTGGTGATGATGCTCTCGACGGTCTGGACCTTCTGCTTCTGAAGACCGATCCTCAGTTCTGTCTTCTGTATGTCTGGATCGGCGTCCATGTAGAGCTGGAGCTCGGACCTGAGCGGGGCTCCGCGGGGCGGATGGACCCACCCCCTCTCGACCGACTCCTTAGTCGGGCCTGTCAGGTAGAACTCAGTCTTCTCAAGCTTCAGTGTCTTGTACTCCTGGACCATCTTCAGGAGCAGCAGGCTCTCGTCGTCGTATATCCGGCGCCATCGAGCATGCAACTTGGGAATCTCAGCAGAGTCTCGACCTAGTTCAGTACGGTCGATCACGCAGTCTTTCATCCACTCAGCGTGAATCTCTTCTAAACGCAATGCTGACCTCCCAGTAGAGGTAGACTATACACTATTACTCGAAAGTTGTCAAGGTACTTTTATACGGTTTATGTCGTACAGGGTGTACCTGAACTCGACTGTCGCCTCGACGAAGTCGATGTCTCCGGCAGAGGCATCGAAGTTGATGTCGGAGAGACTTACTGGGAAGGCGTTGCGGAACACGAACTCGAAGGTCAGGTTGCGCTGGGAGTCGAGGACGTGGACGACTGCGTCAGACGTCACCCCCTTACCCAGGTCAGACGCCTTGACGCTCGCCAGTTCGGCGTACTCGTCGAAGCTCTCCGGCTTGCCCAGGCCCCGCAGCCACGTGTGCATCTCGATGTAGTTCTTCAGGTCTTCGTCGACGCGGAACATCACCCCGAGTTCGTTATAGAGGACGTGCTCGCCCGACTGGGGAATGGCCACGAACGGGGTCGGCTGCTGTGTAGCGACGATAGATATTCCCGGGATACGGATGCTCTGAGCGAAGAAGTTGAGCTGGGGCGCTCGCTTCAGAAAGAACCGGAAGTTGACCGGACTGAAGAAGTTAGGCTGCGTCGGATTCTGGTCTAGGGCAGTCATCACGATGGCTCCTGAAAATAAGGGGGAGCAAGTGGCTCCCCCAAGTTTCTTGCTGGCTTGTTTACCCAGTCTTGCCTAGTCTATTTATCTTGCAGTTGTCGAAGTGATATCGGAACATAACTGGTCCATATCCTTCTTTTTGACAATTAGGACATATATGTTTTTCTTGAGTATTATGTTGACCATTAGCAAGTAAAATATGCTGATGTACTCCGCCTAAGAAGTTGTGAGTTCCTGCAACCACACATTTAGGACTTGGATTATCTCGAACGAATAAGTGAGTACCGTTAGCAACTTGTCTTCGTTGAATTTTTCCACCCAGAAGGTGGTGTGTTCCTTTAGCAACTCGTTCGCGAGCAGCAATACTTGCCAATTCTGACAATTCCTGAGGAGACTTCTCCATTCGTTGTGCTATTCGATAACATGCCATCCAATCACTTTGAGCATAATGAATATTATAGTGTTCTTGGATAGTTAAAGCAGCAAGGTTCTCAGGCCGATTATCGGTCTTATCACCATTGATGTGGTGAATCTCGTAAGAACGACCGGCCATGTCCCGTGGGATAGGACCATAATGTTGTTCATAAATTTGGCGATAGATTTTCATGTTGATTACTGGAGGTGCCGAAGCACCTCCAGATTCTTAGTAGTTCAGTTAGAGACTGCGGCGCCGACCAGGCTACCGGCAGCCACACCGGCCACGCCGCCGGCGATGCCGCCAGCAGCTGCAGATCCTATGGCAGCACCCGCAGGGGCGCATGCCGCTGCAGCAGGACCGCAGACTACAGCACCGATAAGAGCACCGGTACCTGCTCCGATAAGAGCGCCGCCAGCGACGTTACGCTGGGTAGTAGTACAGCCGCCGACCCCGATAGCCAGGGCAGCAACTGCAGCGATAGCAAGAAACTTCTTCATTACACTTCTTCTCCTTGTTAAGACAGAAACAGCCCTCTGTCTGTGGGCCCATGCATGGGTTCACTCATACTTCATCATATAGCTGGTGGTTATCTGATTGGAACTCCGCGAGACCTGATGCGCGCGTCAGCATCGTTGATCTGCTCCTGGAGCTGCTTGTCTAGGTCCTGTAGAGCGGGCGAGGTGGTAAACGCGGACTCGCTCCGCACCTTTCTCTGAGACTCCTGAAGTTGAAACTTTAGAACGCGGTCTAGACCCGCGGCAGTATCTGCCTGCGCGACGACGTACGGGTGCATCTTCTCTTCGATCTTGTCGCTCACGTAGGCTCGATGAGCCGGCGCGTACGGCTCGATGCTAGGAACGGCCTTTATTCCGCCTCCTATCGTGCCCATCGCAGCAGCGGTGATTATCACTACCTTGATCATCTTTTTTGTCTCGTCCGCCAATTGCGACCAGATCGGTACTCCGCCGCTTTTTGATTCTGGTTCTGTCATGGTCTACTATTTATAGACCTACTTAGCCTTTGAACCGTTAGACTTCTTGTCAGTATACACACAGAGGGGTGCCTGTTCGCTATCTATGACTTCCTGAGAAATTACTACCTCTTTGAGTTTGATTTCAGGCAGCTCGAACATTGTGTCGAGCAGTACGTCCTCCATGATCGCCCTGAGACCTCGCGCGCCGGTCTTTGCCTCTATAGCCTTCTTAGCGATAGCGCCTACTGCCTCGGGCGTCACGGTAAGTCTCACGTTCTCCATCGCGAACAGCTTCTGGTACTGCTTGACGATCGCGTTCTTCGGCTCAGTCAAGATTCGTTTGAGAGCAGCCTCGTCTAGATCTGTCAGGGTAGTCACTACCGGCAGTCTGCCGACCAGTTCTGGAATGAGTCCGTACTTCAGCAGATCTTCTGACTCCGTGTCCCGTAGCAGTTCTCCTATCTGGAAGTCGTTGACGTGGACCACGTTTGCGGAGAATCCTATCGAAGAGTGCTTGGTCCTGGCAGACACTATCTTCTCTAGACCGGCGAACGCCCCGCCGCAGATGAACAGGATGTTGGTGGTGTCGATCTTCGTGTAGTCTGCGTTAGGATGCTTTCGCCCGCCGGTAGTCGGTACGTTAGCTAGGGTTCCCTCGAGGATCTTCAGCAGGGCCTGCTGCACCCCCTCGCCCGACACGTCGCGGGTTATCGACCTGCTCTCTGACGCTCGCGCGATCTTGTCTATCTCGTCGATGTAGATTATGCCGCGCTCTGCCGCGTCTACGTTGCCGTCTGCAGACTGGATCAGCTTCAGGAGGATGTTCTCGACGTCGTCACCGACGTACCCAGCCTCTGTCAGGGTAGTCGCGTCTGCGATCGCGAACGGGACGTGCATGGTCCTTGCGAGCGTCTGTGCGAGGAGGGTCTTTCCGGAGCCGGTAGGTCCTATCAGAAGCACGTTCGACTTATCGAGCTCTACGTCGTCCTTCTCCTGAGGCGCTATGATCCTCTTGTAGTGGTTGTGGACCGCTACCGAGAGGACCTTCTTTGCCTGCTCCTGTCCGATCACGTACTCGTCCAGCGTTTCTTTTATCTGGTGCGGGGTAGGAAATCCTGCGGCCTCCTCGGCCTTGTCCTTCTCCTCCTTGACCTGCTCCTTGATCACCTGCGAGCACAGAGCTACGCAGGCGTCACAGATGAACACGGCGTCTCCGCCCGATATGAGGCGCTTGACGTCTTGCTGGTTCTTGCCGCAGAATGAACAGAAGTGCAACGACGGTGTTTCAGTCATGCGACTTATTTATGATGGAGCGAGCGCGAGGAGGGACCTTTTTACTCTAGCAGTGCTACCACTCGAACGAGAGTCGGCTCTTCGTCGACGTTATTCCTGCCTTCTTCATCTTGTCAAGTAGGGGATGCTTGAACCTAAATTTGGAGCTGCTCTCTGTTTCTTTGTAAGCAGCGTGATGAGTAAATTTTTTGTTCTTGTACTGGATGTAGCCGCATATAGTCCCAGTTAAACTTCGATCCCTAGTCAACTCCCCGTGGACGTACCGGTTGGCATCTCCTGCGTGTATCTTGCCGCGGGGGTCGATGACGTAACGGACCTGTCCGTGTGGCATATTGCGAGTGAACGCCTTGAGCGCGGGAATGCTCAGTTCGTGCTGGACGCGCTCGGTGCCCATGGACTCTAGGAGGAAGTCGGAGAAGTGTTTCATGAAGTATTTATGAAGAATCTTCCTGGGTCAGCTGAATCCTATCTTAGGGTGTATAAATAGTACATGACAGTATTCCATGAGCACCACATCATACCCAAGCATGCCGGCGGTGCAGACATCCCAGAGAATCGTGTGCGACTGACTATCGAAGAGCACGCTGAAGCGCACCGCAAGAGGTACGAGGAACTCGGAGACGAGTATGATAGAATAGCATGGCATATGCTCTCAGGTCAGATCAAAGTTGCTGAGGCGATCAAGGCGGCGCAGAGAGAGTCAGGAAAAAGAACTAAGGGTAGACGTTGGGCAGACAATGGCAAGGCACACTCTGAGGAGTTTAAGCAATTTATGTCTGAGATTCAGAAGGTTAATATGATCGGCAACAAGAATGCGCTGGGACATGTCGTTACTAAGTCAGCGCGAAAACGAATAGCTAAGAGTCTGCTTGGCAACACAAATAAATTGGGCAAAACTGGTTACAAGTTATCGGAAGAGACTAAGCAAAGAATGTCTATTGCACGTGCAGGAGATAATAATCCGGCTAAGCGCCCTGAAGTTAGAGAAAAAATAAGACAAGCAGCGCTCAGACGTGAAGCATTGAAGCGCAAACAAAAACCCCAGGATTGAACCTGGGGTTTCTTTTCGTATGGTGTAAGTCTTGCTTACATGAGGTTGGTGACAAGCACACGACGGTAGTAGACGTTCGTGTCCTTGGTGACTGCACCGGTAGCGGCGGCAGTGATGCCGTCGTTGAACGGGTTGGCCACGATTCCGTAACGCGTCTTAAACCCAATCTTGGGTTGAAACGAGCGAGGATCGACCGCGCGTACCATCTGGAGAGGAACGTACGGGCAGTAGAAGATGCCGGCGTCGAACGGCGAGGCGCCGCGATAGCCGACGGTCAGGTACTGACCACCTGAGGCATACGGGTCGATGTAGACGCGCAGGCGACCGTTGAGGACGCCGGCAAACGTGTTGCCCGTGTCGTCAACTTGCAGGTTGTTGGAGTTCAGCGCCGGGGTGTAGTCGAGGACGCCTGCCATCTGCAGAGCGGACGCCACGTCCGAGGAGCAGATAACCAGGTTGCCCTTGCCGCGTCGGGTCTGGAGAGCGATCTGGTTGGCTTCGCGTTCCAGCTGCATCATCAGGCCCTTGAACTTCTCAACCATCCAGCGACCGTTGCTGTCGGTATCGAGGTCAAAGATGCCCGGGGTAGTCGTGTTCGTCTGTGCACCCTGCTTCGCAGTGAAGTTGATGGTGCGGATGAACTCTCGGTTGATCTCGGCGAGGATTTCCGAAGACAGGATGTTGGAGAGCTCGGTCTCGGCGTCAAGTCCGTGAACGGCCTTGAGGTCCTGAGCGAGTTCCATGGTGTACTCGGCCTTCAGAGCGCGGCTCTTGGCAGTCACGGTGACCTTCTCGATGGAGAACGCCATTTCCGCGAACTGGACGTTGCTGTCGGCGCCGAGCGCTTCAGCCTGCGCCGTACTCATCGCGCCGGCGTAGTTATAGACGCCCTTCTCAGCGAGGTTGGCGAGCCAGGTCGTGTTGCCCGGGAGCGTACCGACGTGCTTGTCGCCGGCGACGTCCGTTCCGCCAACGACGGACGAGAACGCGGTGTTCACTTCGTTGTAGAAGGTTTCCGTACTCGTCTGATCGGTGTAGCGCGCGCGCATCGCGAAGATGAGGCCCGTCGGTCCAGTCATCGGCTGTACGCCACCGACGTCGTATGCCATAAGGTTTGGCATCGCGCGGCGGAGCAGGCTGATCAGCACTGGATCGAAGATGTCGATGTTGCCGCCCGTGCCGCCCGAGGCAGCAGAGGTGCCCATCGCGTTGACCGGAGGTGACGTCGAGTAAGCAGTTTCCGAAAGGAAGTTGCTCGATGCCTCGGCAGCACGACCGAGTTCACGTTCCGTGTTCTCGAGGAGCTGCGCAACGCACTTGCGGCGATACGGGTCGTTGATGACAGCCAGATCGGGGTGCTTGATGATGGGCTCCCATCTCTTCTGGACGCTCTCAGCTACAATCTGCATTACTAGTCTCCCTCTCTGGGTTTTGCTCTCTTACCGAGTCTTTTTCTACTATATTTATCGGATGGTCTACTTTGAGAGTGCTTATCTCTCCGAGGCCACGTGGTTACGAATGGTCTGGAAGTAACGCTGCATCGTCGGAGACAGAGTCTTCTCTGGCTCGTCGTGCTCTTCGTTAGCCTCGTTCAGCATCTCGGCGCCCTTCTTCTCGGAGTCGGTCTTCTTGCTAGCCGGGAAGTAGTTCTCCTTGATTACGTTGACTTTGTTCTGGTAGTCCTGCGGATCCGTGAACTCGACTCCCGCCACGAGGGTCTTGAGCTTCTCGACCTGGGTCAGGGCGAGACCGTCTGCGGCCTGCTCGACGACTTCGTCCTTGGCAGCCTCGATCGCGATCTCGGAGAGCTCGGCGTTCTCAGCGAGGACGTCGTTGAGCTCCTTCTCGAGGGCGTCGACCTTCTGGGAAAGGGCCTCGACGACGTCGACCTTGTCTTCCGGAATAGCGATGTAGTGCTCAGCGAACAGAGACTTCAGACCCTCGATGAACTCGGAGGTCAGGTCGTTGCGGATCGAGCTCTCGATCGCGACCTCGTTCTCCTTCATCCACTCTTCGGTTACATAGTTGAGGTAGCCGTCGAGCTTCTCGATCATGTCGGTAGCGAGGGCCTCGACAGTCTCGTCGATCTGCTTCTCGGCCTCTTCCTCGACGCGTACGACCTCAGTCGCGACGCGGGCGTTGACTGCAGCTTCGAACAGAACGACCGCCTTGGTCTTGAACTCTTCCGAGAGCTCCTGACCGACGAACATCTGTTCGACGTCTTCCTTGACCGCGATGCCGAGGGCGTTCTGGATAGAGCCGCCGGAGCCGGTCGAGACAGACTTGGCGTTCTTAGCCGAGTTGTCTTCGCCAGAGAAGTGATCCGAGCCTACCTGCGCCAGGACGGCGTCGTTCAGCTTGGTGAGGGTCGCGGTGTCGACCTGTGCGAGGTTGCCGATCATGGCCGCGAGCGTCTCGAACCGAGACTTCGGGTCTTCAGCCGGCATCGAGTCTGGCTTGAGGGTCTCCGCGGCAGCAGTGTTCTCTACGATCGACTGCTCTTCGGTCTTTTGCTTCTTGGCCATAAGTGACTCCCTGTGAAAAATTCCTACTATTTATCGGTTAGAGGGTCTTTAGAAAGCCCTCGAATAGGCGGAACTTGTTGCGCTCGATCTCGTCCATGGTCATCTTTTTGAGC